>ENA-UOOK01006212-UOOK01006212.1-fermentation-metagenome-genome-assembly--contig:-NODE-6212-length-11562-cov-35.630138_pt1 | contig 11562 bp, 11 predicted proteins | sample MGYA00245777_ERZ724023 | MGnify/ENA primary metagenome ERZ724023 (study PRJEB28704, sample SAMN03018312) | fermentation metagenome | biome: anthropogenic terrestrial biome; feature: soil... | reverse complement strand
GGGATATCCTCCCCTCACAAATTAAAATTATTTTTTCCCATTAGAAAAATCTAATGGTGCGATAAGGTGTCGTACGGTGCTTATCTTTAAAATAATTTTTAACTTATAAGGTGAAGGTATCAGTAATTTCGTATGTGTGCATAACTCTCTTGGTTATGCTAATAATATTATAACATATTATTTACCTTTTGCGTACTTGTCCCATGCAGTTTTAGAACCGTAGAAAATATCTAAATCCAAATTACCATTGTAACCGGCAAGTCGTCCAGTGCTTGTGTATTGAAACATTGCGCTATCTTTCCATGAACCAGTACCTTTGTTATCAGTCCACGGTGATTTCACATATCCCATTGGGTTATAGTTGGCATATTGAGCAAACCATAAACCAACATTAGATTTAACTACTGAATCAAAGTTCAAACGTTGAACAACACTTTTACTCATGTATAAGACTGGTGTTACATTAGTTAATTTCTTAACCTGTTTACAAAATGCGTATATCCAAGAAACATCTTTACTTGTGTATGATTTATGATTAAGTGGTTCTTCGTAGTCCAATACCAACATAGCAGATCCCACATAGTTTTTAATATTCTTGATAAAGTAGTTTGCTTCGTGTACTGCTGTATGATTAGATTTGTTTTCGTGAGCAAAGTGATACAAACCAATCTTGCGTTTGTATTTCTTTGCTTGTGCATAGTGGTAATTACAATAAGGGTTAACATAGTTCAAACCGCCAGTTGCTTTAATGATAACAAAGTCTGTTTTAACTTTACCAATGTTTAAACCTTTTTGATAACTTGAAATATCAATCCCGTATAAACTCATTTGATATAAACCCCTTTCTCTAATAACGCTTTGATTTGTTCTGAATCATCATGAGTGAGTGTATCAGGCAATTCAATATCAGAAACAGTAACATTGTTTGATTTGTAATCATGTAAGCGCCCCTTTTCCAATGTTGGATAAATAAAGTTATCATCAATTGGAATGTTGCGACTGACAATTACAAAAGCATTCAAAATACCATTGTTAAATGTGTTGTTAGTTTTTACACCAACTTTGTTAGTATCAACTTGTAAAAATGGTAAATCAGTCGATAATTTAGTTTGACCAGAATAAAGTAAGTTATCAGTTTGTGATACGATATTGGCGTTTGCGTTACCCGTAAACATATCAATCTGATATTTGATTGAAAACGGTTTGTTAATAACATCAGTTGCTTTCAATTCAACCGCTGGCATAAATGGCAAGTATAACTTACAATTTACCCCGTTATAATCATAACTATCATTATATTTTTCGACCACATTAATTGTGCCTAAATCATAAGTGAGAATATCATGCAAAACTTGATTTGTGCTAGTTTGTGATTTGTACTTTCCTAATGCGAATTTTGCGTTAGGTTGTAATTCAGTTGATGGAATATCGAAAGGAATACGATAAAAATTAGTGATAAAGTCATTTTGGTTAATACCTTGTAAATCACCGCTTGAATCAGTAGTCCATAATACTTCATTAGCAAGGGCATTCATTTCACTTGGTGTTGTTTTGTAAATGTTGGCAAAACCGCCACTTGTTTCAACACTTGACACGGTTGCACTAATTTCAATTTGTGCAGTTTCAGCGCCATCAGGAATTGTAATCGTATAATCAAGGGTTGCTTTATTGCTTGCTGGTATATCGAATTGTTCCCATTCACCAGCATCATCGTAATAGCCAAAGGTTCCTTGTTTATCGAAAATTGCATTATTGTCTGATACCAGATGAAAAGTAACTTCACCAACTTCTAGGGTTTCCATATCTGGTTCAAGGTGAGCATTAGTTAATTTTTTAGTTAAAGTAATTGCGGCATTTTCAACAGCAACCAGTGAAATAATAATGTGGTCAACATTTTGAGCAACGGTGTAACTTGCTGTTTCTTCTCGGTAATTGTCTACTGTGATTTGAGTGCTTTGAATTACAGTTCCATCTTTTGCGTATTGGGTAATAGTTCCGTTGTTGTTTAACTTGTAACCAGTATCAGGTGTAATTGTCATGCTGTTGGTAGAACCAATTTGAACTGAATCAGGTTTTGGTGTGATGTTAATATTATCAGCTTTGTATTCAACAGTGGCAATTGTTGGTGCAACCACTTTTTCACTTGCGGATAAAGTAATTACAATCTGTTGTGTATGATCAGCGTCAACGGTGTAATCAACTGATAAAGTGCTTTGATTGTTTGCCGTGATTTTGGTTGTTTTAGCAGTACCTAACATATCCCAAGCTGAAATAGAACCATCTTTATCAAATACATAACCATCACTAGCAGTAAAAGTTAAGGTTTGTTTTCCATCTGGAATTGTTTTTGAAAAGTTTGCTAGTGTTGCATTAGTCAATTTCAGATTTAAAGTAGTTTCTTTTACTTGAACTTCACTAGCACTCATTTGTAAAGTTATATCTTCACTGGTATCAGGACAAGTAAACCCAACAACAGCATGAGTTGAATCAGTTCTGGTAATATCACTAATTTTAGAATATTCACCAGCGCCATCATAGTAACCAATTTCCCCAGTATCATCAGCAGTAAATTCATAACCGTTGGCTGGTGTAAGATTGATGGTGTAGGCTTTGTTAATATCTAATGTTTGAGCAGTAAAATCTGATTTAACGTTAGTCAATTGCTGAATCAGTTTAGGTGTAGGTATTTTTTCCGTTTCACCAGTAACGGTTAAAGTGGTTACTCCATTATCCCATGTAACTGTATCAACTAAACTAGTTTTTCCAGCAGTGGCAAAACGCCATTTTTGATTGTGAGTTGCACCGCCCTCGGTAATATCAGTATCAGTTTTAAATCGGTAACCATCACTAGCAGTAAAAGTTAAAGTATAAGGTGTTGAACCATCAGTTTTAAAACCAGTATTCGGTTCGATAGTAGCATTATCAACTGAACCAGTTAAATCAACAGTTGTAACTGGTGGGTTTGTACTTTCAGTAGGTGTCATTTTAATAACTACTTTCCAATTTTTGGAACTATCGACACCGCTAACAGTGTTGTCGTCCGGTATTGAAACTTTCACGGACATTTCTGTATTTGATGGATAATCGCTAGTAGCGGATACAATTACCGGGTATACGGTTGAGGGAAACCCCGGAAGCGGACCGGTTAACTCTTTATAACCGCCCGCCGTGCTAGGGTAAAAAAGTTGAATTTTTGTTACGTTCTTTTTAATCATAAAACTAGGTTCAATTTTATAGTAGAAGGTTCCTTGTACCATGTTGTACGGTGACGCAAAATGTTGTGCTGTATACAGTTTGTAATTGGTTCCGCTAACTGCTTGGTTACTATTGTTTTGAATAATCGCGCCGGTTAGTTCAATATCAACAGTTGTGTTGTCCGTTGCCATAATTTAACCCCCGATAGTGACAATTACATAACTTGATTTATCAGGTAATGTTTTATCACTTTCAAATTTTTCTTGCTCCGTTCTGGAATCAACGGGCAAGGAATTACTAATATAACTTGGTTTGCTTTTTCCTGTAATCGTTGCCATTGAACTAAGTATAATACCTTTGTTGGTTTCCAGAACATCACTTTCTAGTGATACCGTGACAAATTTAGCATTCGTTTGCATAATATCCGTGACAAAATAATACCGATTTAATTCTGATATTTTGGCATAATTGCAATGATCTGGAAAATTTGAGCGATTTAGAATCAACGCCATATTTGAAATATCATCACGGTTTTTCAAATTGATGTTTAATTTCTTGAGTAGGGTCAATGATTTACCAATTGTGTTGTTACCATCTTTTGTTAGATATAAATCTAATTCCATATTTTCACCCCTAATAAAAAAGGCGGTTATTAACCGCCTTTCAGAATATTACTGTGTACCACCTGTTGACGGTGTTGCTGGTTCATCTTGGATAAAGAATACAACATAGTTTTCGTTTAAGTCATTGTAGTAACCAGCGTCAAATTTATACCAGTTGGTAAAAAATTCAGCACGGGCATTGTAATTTGTAGTAACACGCTGGTTCAAGTTGGAAACACCTAACGCATTAGTATCAAACATAACGCCTAAAATACCAGATTGCGTAACGGTTGCTGGTTTAGTATCAGCACCCTCGGTTTTAACATCAATCTTGGAAATATCATCAAAGGCATAACCCTTGCCAGAACCTTGCCAATAAGGTACGGTTTCATAGTTTGGTAATGAAACAAGTTCATTGTGATATGTGTTGCTTTCCAAGTAAATATCGCTTGCTTTTGCAAAATCTGAAAGTAAAACAAGATGTAAATTGTCGCTAGGTGTAAATCTCTCTTTACCGCCTAAGTTAAATAAGGTTGACATTTTACTCATACGGTCTTGATACAAGGCAATACGCATTGACGCAAACTTGATAAATTCAGGTGATTGTAAGGCGTCTTTTGCTGAAACAGCTTTATCAACACCGTTAGCATTTACCATTGCGTTATAATCAGCAAGCAAGTTAACAGCAGTAACCGTTGAAACTTGCTTATCAGCACTTGCGTTCAAAGTTTGAGCGGTCATGTTGTTGATGGTACGCATGATAAGGGCGTCTAACTTAACAGTCATTGAATTTTGAACACTTGTTTGTAGCATTGAAACAAAACCGTTCAATTGATTAACATTGTCAAAACTTTCCTTAACTTGTTCTTCGGTGAAACTCAAAGGAATATCAAAGGTTACTTTTGAGTTATAGAACTTTGCTTCTACCTTTGGTTGATAGAAAACATCTTGGTCATATGATTGACCATCTTGTAAATTCCATGAATCATTTTCATTTGCTTCTGGTAGATCAGCAGTAATCTTTTCTAGGATAGAACCAAATTCCCAGCTATCCATGAGAACGCTAGGAACAGAACCATTGTACAAACGGTTAACGAATAAAACAGAACCGATATGATTAACTAACTTTTTTACATAGTTATCAATGTTATCAGTATCAATAATTTCTTTACCAATATCAGTGATGTTAGTTAAATCTTCGTTCAATACATTATCTTTACCTAGAATTTCAGTTGTGACTGAATTAATAATATCTTTTAATTGCGTGACTTTCATTTTTGCACCCCGTTTTAGATTGTAGTTTTAAATAAGTAACTTCGTATATCTGAATAAATTATATCATATAAAGTTCGGTTTGTTAATTGGTCAATAATCTGATTTAAAACATTAAAGCTGGTGATGGTTTTAGTGTAATCAACATTTTCATTATTGTTGATGTTCTGGTTGCCATCAGTGGTTACTTTTGCATCATTAACAAAATCTTCCGAATCATAGGCAGAAACTTGATTAGTTGTATCACCGTTGTTTTGGGTTGAACCAATAGCATTAGTTGTCTGGTTAAATTGTTCTTTGGTATCAGTTCCCAATGGTGAGTTGGTACTCGTGTATTGGTCAAATACCGCTTGCCATTTATCAGAAAACTTGGTTTTGATTGCCGTAGTTGCCATATTCATAAAATCAGGGGCACCCATAACAGTAAGCATATTTGAATTGTTACACGTGAAACAACGGTTGCTATTGTCAAACAAAAATGCGGTATCAAGTTGCTTGATTAAATCAGGTGTAACCGTTCCTAGAAACTGTAAAGCCCCTTGTTTATCTAACCATAAAAATACTGAATCATCAGGGTTTTGATTGATAAAATCATAATAGGTCATTTTTTATCATCTTCTTTCTTTTTGTCGTCTTCGGGTTCTTCGGGGTCTTCGGGTTCTGGTTCTGGTTCTTCGGGTTCTTCGGGTTCTTCGGGTTCTGGTTCTTGTTCTTCGGGTTCTTCGGGTTCTAATGTATCACGATCAGCATTAACATCTGAATTGTCCCAAATTGAACTAAATTCAACGGTAATTTCAGTACCCCATAAAGCATTGATTTTTTCAACCGCTTCTTTTCGATTGCGAAGCATGTTGTCAATTAATGGATATGTTGCGTTTTGATTAACTTCAATTTCATTACTAGTTAACCGTTCTCGCTTCATATTGTTGTTAGTTGCTAAACCAATTTCATTATTAAGCGTTGCCATCAAATATTGCTGATAACCAAACATATCGGCAAAGTTAGAACTTCCCTTGTCTGTTGTTGGTTGAACTTTCAAGGAATCAAATAATTTACTTTCCCCAATAACACCTACTTTACCCTCGACAATATCCGATAAGTAGGCTTGTGCATTCTCGATTGTGTTATCATCATTTGCACTAATTAATGATGGCATACGTAAATTGTAATCAGTCAAAAGCATGGTTAATTCGTTTTCAGTTAACAGTGTGCCATAATGCTTGTAAAAGTAAAGTAAACCCTTTTGCATATCATCATTTTTAATCAAAATGCAATCAGTGTTCAAATCAAGGGTTGCATTGAATTTCAAAGCAGGGTTATTAATGATTGCTTGCGTAGGTCTGTAATAAACGTCTTGTCCCGAAAAGCCAGCTTGAAACGCATATAGGTTTCCGCCATATTGAGCGATAACCGAATAACCATTCGTTTGTAGTTGATTTTCAAGTTCTACCGCTGGTATCGAATCAGGTAAACCCGTGTACTCAAACATGGTTAACGTTTTGTTCAACATGGTGTGAGTAAATTCCCGAATCATCTTTTCTTTTCGTGTGTAAACTTTTGGTTTTGTCACTTTTTACCACTCCAATCTTTGCTGATACCGTCCCAAATTTTTGCTAGTATAGCGGTGTTACTTTCCAATTTATCCCCAAATTTTTCTATCGTTTCTTGGTACATCTTGTTAAAGTTCTGATTTTGATACATCATCAGCAAAGCGATAAAAATTGGAAAACCAACATCACTAATAAAATCACTGATCTCTTTCAAGGTTTAACGCCCCTTACAAATTTTCAGATAATTATTTATCGAATCCCCTACCTCATTATTTTGATAATAAACTCTATCAGTCATAAAGTACCATAACAGATTTTTCTGTAATTGGCTTTGGGGCTTTAATATATTTCTATTATAATTCAATTGTGAATGATAGTCTAATGTATATATAAGGTCATTCTGCTTGTCTTGAATCTCGGTTGTCTTGATATGAATGTAGGTGAAAAAATCAGGGTCTTTGTTTACAACTTCACATTGATACAAATTATCATTGAACTCGATAAAGTAAGTAAATTCAATATCTGATTGCTTGTATTTGATAGGCAAGTGCGGATAGATATTTAATTCCCACGCCCCACCTGTAATCATTGCCAGCTTTGGGTTATTGAACGCAAAATAAAAATTGTTCTTTTTGTTTGATTGTGTGCTAGAACAATATTCAACCGCTACTGATAATTTTGAATCACCATAGTTATAAACATCAATCGTACCTTGATCCATTTCTTTGATATGGTTAAGTCCCATTTCTTTAAAGTACGGACAATATTTATTGACCGTGTTACCTAGCATAAATATTTCAACATCAGTTCTTAACCGCACGATTGTAGAAACCGTGTTCATGAATAGTACAAACTCATCTTGCAAGTAAAGATGTTTGGTCAAAAACTCATCAAACATGATTGTGTTAACTTTTGGATATGAGTTTGATTTATTGTGTTCTGTATCAGATAAGGCAAAGGTATATCCTAGAACATCAGAATCAGAATAAACGGGCTTACCGTTATCATCATAATTACATAGATAGAATTTACCCGAATAATAATAAACACCCGTGTACTCACCATCTGAAATCTTTTCGACTGAACCATCTGAGATCAGGGCATTGAAAACGTTGCTTGCCCGTCTACCGATAACATCTTCTTTCCAACGTCTTACATAAGCGAACTGCGAACTATCTTTGATACGCTTTTCCAGAACGTACTGTAACAAAGCATACGTTTTACCGTTTGACCGTTCCCCGAAAATAATATTGTAAGTTGCTTTCTTTTGCTTGATTTTTTTAAGTGAATAATATTTGTACTTCGTTGTCATAATACTTTTTCAACCCCTTCAAATAAATATCCGTTAGTAAAGTTCTTTAAAAACTCACCGTACTGTTTACTGATTGATAATGTAAAATCAGCTTTTGATAAATGAATACCGCTTTGGGTATCAACTTCGCATTGTTTACCATAGCAATCTTTAATCATAAAATGCTTTTCAGTATCAATATATGTGTGAGTATTTTTGCCTGTTTCATTTTTGGGAATATACAACTCATCATTGAACATTTGAAATACCTTATCAAAATCATTATTGCACTGTTTTTTCATGTATTCAATTCCGTTGCGTTTGGACAAGCCAGCTACGGTTAAATGTAAATCTCCATCTTTCTCAAACAAATATCGTTTTGCACCTAACGTTTTGAAACGGTCATAAACACCCTCATTGTCCCATATACCAATCTGCTTTTTTTGACCTTTGATATTTTTGGGTCTGGTAAGTTCAGGATCAATCCCGTGGAAATCGCACATCTGGTCAAGTTTCCACATCACCATTTTATTGTACTTTTTCACAAACTCGATATGCTTTTCCCCGTTTTCAATCTTAATTGAATCAGTATCAGAATAGCAATAATCATCACCGCAGGATAAAATACCCATCCATAAATTACGCCTTGCATAAGCTGTTACCCAAACACCCCACGGATAATACAAAAATCTGTTCTTGGAATCATTGTATTTTTTAATATCCTTATCAATATCTGTTGGCTGTTTTTGCCATTCACCATCTTTGTAATCATTATTGACTTGAACAATATCAGTCACACACATACCATACATAGAATTTAGCATTCCTTTTGAACGCATATATTCCGTTCGATTAGTGTTTAACCCCTTTAGTTCTGTTTTGTCCTTATACAATGATAAGATTGATTTAATGATGTTCTTTGGTAAATAATTGATATACCATGCTTGAACTTTGCCAATCGCAATCTTATCCCACGTATAAGCCCGTTCAATAATCTCAAAATCAACATTGGTGATAGTGGTTTCTAAAATATCCGCACTGTAAATTCTACCATTATTGAAAATTCCATTTTTTGTGATACATTTTGAATCAGATAAGTAGTTCTCAAATTCTACCTTGCTTTGAATATTTTCAAATCGCACGTCCATCAATAACGCATATTGATACCGAACTTTGTTAAAGGTTTCAAGGTCTGGAATATCCATATCAAACGGGGAACTCATTGGGAATTTTTCCGATAACATAACAGTTGGATAACTGCTAGTGAAATCATAACTGGAAACTTTGGGAATTACTTTACCTGTTTTGTTGGCATTCGCATGAGTGTAACCGCCTTGAAATGCTTTCTTTAATCGAATATAGGTTGCTGAATCTAATTGCATTCCCATCATTAAATCACGATATTTTTTGTATTTACCTTGGCTGGTATGCTTGTGATTTTTAGAGGTGTAGTAAACATTATCCTTAACGAATTTTCGGACACGCCCTGTATTCGTTAGGGGTATTTTTGTAATATCCCCAAACTCGTCAATCTGTTCATGAATGTAATCAACAACAATGATAACATCATAAGCGCAATATTCTAGTTCTTTATCCGTCAACGGGGTTTCACTTGTCCGAATCTTGTCATAATCAAGATAACCAACTAACTTTCTAACGTGATGTTTGGTTAAATTTTTCGCTACGCTTGCCAAACTGTAACCGCTCAAAATGTATGAATCTCTAAATTCAATACCTAAATCAATCTGCATTTTAACGGGCTTGCGTTCGTCAACCGCAAACACCTTGGTTACATTCACGTATTTACGCATAAACTGAAACTCAAAACTCATGTTATGGATATAGCACAACAAACGATCATTTTTAGTTAGGTTGAAAATATCGTGTAACTGATTGATAAAATATTGAAACTGTTCCCACGTTCTACCATATACCACAACATTTTCTATTGCGAATTGCCAGATATACATAAAAGCAACCTTTTCATTATTAATGATTGCGCTGGTGGTTTCAATATCAAAGCTAGTTACAGTATCACGATATGAATAACCCTTGTTGGTTTTAATCACCTTTGATTTTTCGGCAATCGCTTGTATTAAACTGTAATCTAAATCTTTGATATTAATCACCTAAATCACCCCTAACTTAAAAATTTCCAACCTGTTCGATCCATGAAATCATGCGGTTCATTTTGCGTTTGATAATCAGCAATTACTTTACCAGCTATATCAACAATGTCTAAATCAGTCCCAACTTCCGCATATAGATTTATGTTTTTCCATATCTGCTGATAACCGATTGCATTACCAGCACCAGTAGCACTAGCAGAATCAAGATATTGAGAAACCTTGCTTGCCACTTGGAAAAACTTGCTTGCCTTTGAGTGCAATTCTGAAACGTGTTTATACTTGATACCCGTGTTCTTTGCGACCTGTTTCAATACCCGATTACTACCACGTACAGAACTGGTTTTAGACTGAATGAAACTTGTTACACGGGCATTCTCTTTCTGCAATTCTCTAAATGACTTGTTGGCAACCCCAAAGTTTTGCCCACCTTGCTTTTTCCATGCCTTATAAGCAGGGCTTTCATGATACCCAGCTTTTTCCAAACGTCTTAAACGCTTATTCGCTAGGCTTGCTTTTCGACTAACTTCTTTTCTATACGCCTTAAATGCCTCACTATGCTGAACCCGTTTTGTCATTATAAAACACCCCACAAACCATTAATGAAACTATCTTGAATTGTCTTGAACGGACTTAACTTCCAGTACCCGTTAATCAGAATTATCATGTTACTTGATTGACCATGCTCAAAACTTGCTATTGTTTTCGGGTTTATATCCGTAGCAGTTGCAACATCTTGAATAGTTAACCCTAGCTTGTCACGTCTGAATCGTTTACAATAATCACCGATAACAACTTTTTGCTGTTCCCTTGTCAATTGTTCCACGTGAAACACCTACTTTCTAATACCGATTAGATACCCGATACCAATACCAATAATAACGCTCACAATAGCAACCATGAAATAGATAGTAAGAAAATTGTTAACCAACATTTATATTACCCTTTCTAAAACAAAAGGGCTTGCACCCTTTTTGTGCAAACCCTAGTTCTTCACTTCGTCAACCCACCGAACACTATAACCAGTTCCACGCTTGTTGGTAAATTGATAAATTGTGAAACCAACGTTGCCATCATTGATGTACTTGATTAATTCATCATCACCTAACATATCTTGAACCGTGCTTACTAAATGTTGCGGTGCATTGACAAGGTTCTTATCGGTTAATAACACTGGTTCATCACCAAACTCTGATTTAGTATTGATATACAATGCTTTCAACTGGTAAACCACACCCTCACCATCACGGTTATATAAGTCCTTTAACTTAATCCATTCCGTATTTTCAGGGGCACGATATTCAAACCGACTTCCGTTGTACTTATCTAGAATACTCATAATGTGTTACCTACCTTTTCTTATTTTTTGGTACAACCCTATTGTAAGCCTACCAGTTAATCATTGCAACCCTTATCTGATAATTTTTTAAATTTGTTTCACGTGAAACACCCAATTACACCTTATCGCACCATTAGATTTTTCTAATGGGGAAAAATAATTTTAATTTGTGAGGGGAGGATATCCC
>ENA-UOOK01006211-UOOK01006211.1-fermentation-metagenome-genome-assembly--contig:-NODE-6211-length-11563-cov-2.615224_pt1 | contig 11563 bp, 7 predicted proteins | sample MGYA00245777_ERZ724023 | MGnify/ENA primary metagenome ERZ724023 (study PRJEB28704, sample SAMN03018312) | fermentation metagenome | biome: anthropogenic terrestrial biome; feature: soil; material... | reverse complement strand
GCTGGAAAGGTCGTAATCCTCCAGCTTCACGTCCCCTCTTTCAATGGCATCAAGAATATCCTGCGCCCATGGAACCAGGAGCCAGACGATTGTGATCTTTTCTTCGGATACCGTCCTCAGTATCCATTCCGGCTTGATCCCCCGGAGCAGCACCGCTTTGCTTCCGGACAGCAGGCTCCCGAACCAGTGCATCTTGGCGCCGGTATGGTAAAGCGGAGGAATACATAAAAAATTGTCCTCCCGAGTCTGTCCGTGATGTTCCCTTTCAGTATAGCATGACGATACCAGACTCCGGTGCGTATGCAAAATAGCCTTCGGGAAACCCGTCGTCCCTGATGAAAAATAAATCGCAGCGTCATCTTCTTCCGTAATTTTCACCTACGGAGCCTCGGAAGAACAATTCGCGGTAAGGCGGTCATAGCTCTCCGCGAAGGTAGGGCGCCCCTCTCCGGCATAAAACAATATCCTTACCTTTGGTATCTGATCGTAGATCGTTTCAAGACGCCCGATAAATTCGGGCCCGAAAATCAAGGCGACCGTATCGGATAAATCCAGGCAGTATTTTATTTCTTCGGCGGTATAGCGGAAATTCAGGGGCACCGCTACCGCTCCGGCTTTTAAAATCCCGAAATAAACAGGCAGCCATTCCAGGCAGTTCATCATCAGGATAGCCACCTTGTCCCCCTTTTTAATACCTCTTTTTATAAGAAGGTTGGCCAGCCTGTTCGCCTTTTCGTCAAAAACGCGCCAGGTCATTTCCCTCCTGTATTCTCCTGCGGGGTTGTTTTCAATCAGTTCATACTCCCGCCATATAACGTTGTGTCTTTCCTGAAGATCAAGATTAATCTCGGTCAGGCATTTTTCCCGTCCGTACAATTCGGCATTTCGTGATAAAAAATCAGTAATAGGCATATCATCCGTCCTTCCGTCCTGCTATGCGTCGATTTTGTTATTTGATCATCGCGTTTTGTTAAAAACGCGTACCGTACTGCGCTTGCGGAAACGCCTCTCTCCTGATCGGCTCATTTCCGTAATTTATATCTATTATAGAATGATGTATCCGATTTATCAATATATGATTTTGATCTTGACAATTCCCCTTCCAAGCACTTAACATTTAAGCAATTAACATGATGGCTGTAAATACAGGCTTATAATAGAAGGAATGTGGAAAATGAATATCCGTTCTATCCCAAATTATGCTTACGATATGATTTCAAATACATATATCAATCGAAGGCATCTTCACCCTGCGGAATAGGTATAGACCAGCACCAGATTACCCATGTGTTTTTGACACATTCGGATTTTGACCATGCTGGCGGTTTAAGCCTGTTTGAGAATGCGGAGATCTATCTGTCCCGTGATGAGGAGCAAATGATAACAAAAAAGAAATACACCCTCGGCTCCATGTCCTACCTTATGAATGATTCTCTGTTATTTGTTGGGGATAATTTGGGCTTTTGATAATTTCTTCCGGAGGTAAAATTTTTTCTACTAAAGGTTCGCTAAAGGTATCTTAATTATTATAAAACCCGTAAGGCAGCTGCTTACAAAAAAAATAAATGGAGGTATTTACCATGATTAAGAGTATTAACGAAACGTTGAACACCGGAAAGAAAAAAATCTTTGCTTTTGTACTGAGCAGCACGCTTGTTTTGGCACTAGGTTCAGGAATAGCCTATGCGGCAAATAGCATTATCGCAACTGCAAAGGCGGACAATGGAAACGGAACCATTAGTGAGGATGTCGAGACCCGCGCGCTTTCCGACGACGATGGCGTCAGCGTCAGAGCCAGTGTTCGGGCAAACGAGGACGGCACCCTGAGCTATTCTACGGACGGCGGCAGGACTTGGAGCAAGGAAGTTCCGACAGGCTTGGATGGCTTTACCTTTTCTGTCGATCCGGACGGGAATGGCGCAAGCGGAAAGCTTGGAAACTAAGAGGTATTTATTTGTCAAACAGTGCAAGGCTTTTACCTTAAGCCTTGCACTGGGCACTATTTCGTTATAGGAATGTGTTATAAAACAAATGGAGGCCAGTTATGAGAGTTTTAATGGTAGAGGATGAAAAATACATGGCCGAAGCCGTTGCACAGGTATTGAGAAAGAATCATTACAGCGTCGACCTGGCTTTTGACGGGGAATATGGGCTGGATTGCGCTGTTTCCAATATATACGACATCATTATTCTGGACATCATGCTGCCGAAAATGGACGGATTGCAAGTCTTAAAAAGGCTGCGTGATGAAAAGCTTTCAACGCCTGTAATCTTATTAACGGCGAGAGGCGAAACGGAGGACAAGGTAAAAGGCTTGGATTGCGGTGCGGATGACTATTTAGCAAAACCATTCCATACTGACGAGTTGCTTGCACGCTTGCGTGCCTTGGGGCGTAGGCAAACGGAACTGCTGCCCGATGGTATATACACATATGGAGATATTGCCTTAAATCCGCACACGCTTTTACTTACATGCGGTAGTAAAGAAATTTATCTATCGTTAAAGGAAGCTCAGATTTTGGAATTGCTCATAAAAAGAGCTTCTATGATTTTGTCTAAAGAAATCATTATTGAAAAGCTGTGGGGCTATGATACGGAGGCAGAGGAAAGCCGCGTGGAGATTCATATATCCCTGCTCCGAAAAAAGCTTGCCCAACTGGAATCCGATGTTTCCATACGCACAATTAGGCACGCCGGTTATACGTTACAAACAGGAGAGGGCAAAAATGAAAATAATTAAAAAATTCCGAAACAAAATGCTTATACTGAATATGGCGATTACCTCGGCGGTTGTATTGTCGGCGTTTGGCGTTATCTATTTTATAATTTACAGCAATATAAATTATGAAATTCAGGATAAACTGGAACGGGCTCCGGGGGTATACAGCGAACTAAATCGGGTAGGCAGCGTGACAGCAAAAACCAATGGCTCTTCTTCCAATAGCTATCTAATGTTCAGCATTCTCGTTGACGCACAAGGGAATATCCTTGAGAAAGCTCCGGGATTGAATTTTGAACCAGGGTTTTATGAGCAAGCGGTTGAAATTGCCCTGGAAAATCCAAACAACAGAGCCTACATTACCTTGGGGGATAAGCAATGGCGCTATATCGTTACGCCAATCGTTGACGTTCGCCTTTCCGGAACCGGAACCAGTCGAGTAATCGGCAATATCGGAACAGTCGATGCCGATAAATTTTCCATCGTTTTTTTAGATGTTACGGCATATAACAAAACGCTGTTTGACCTGATGAAGACTTTGCTGCTCGTTGGGAGCGTCACGCTCGCAGCCATTTTTCTTGTCAGCCTCTACTTTGCTAACCGTACCATCAAGCCGCTGGCCGACGCATGGCAAAAACAGAAGCAATTTGTTGCTGATGCCTCCCACGAACTAAAAACTCCTTTGTCTATTATCAATGCCAATTATGACGCATTGCTGGCAAGCCGGGAAGAAACCATAGAAAGCCAAATCAAATGGCTGGACTATATTAGAGTTGGGGCAGACAGAATGTCCACGCTCATCAATAACCTGCTGACGCTGGCTAAATTTGATGATACCGAATTGGTAACACAGAGCATATCTTTCAATCTCAGTAAGACCGTACAATCCGTTTTTTCGTCAATGGAAGCCGCGATAGTTGAGAAAGGCATTGAGCTTTCCGCTTCCATAGAACCAGACGTTTTTATTGAAAGCGATGCGGAAGGGTTGAAACAGGTCGTGACGATTTTATTGGATAACGCCATAAAATATACGGATCAAAACGGACAAATTGATGTTGTGCTGGCCCGATCAAATCATCAGGCCGAGTTTTCGATTAGAAACAGCGGCAAAGGAATTCCAAAACAGGAAATGTCCAAAATCTTTGACCGATTTTATCGGGCGGATCACTCCAGAACCCATGAAAGCAGAAGCTATGGCTTAGGGTTATCCATTGCAAAAGCGATAATGGATACGTTGGACGGAGAGATACAGGTACAGAGCGTGGAAGGAGAATATACAGCTTTTACTTTTCAGATATTTTTTTAATTAGTATAAGCTTTTTGAGTTTCGTAGTTCAATTTAAACTGTCGAATCCCTCTGTAACTTATCTGCCACTTATTTATGCCACCGGAGTTTATCTGCCAGTCATCCATGCCACTGGAAATGATCAGTCTAACCTCTATGGGACTTTTTGAGCCTTCATTAATTTCTATCACCACTAATCGTTAAAATGCCAGTGACATATGATATTACATATTTTGAGTAAAAGATCTTTTTCAGCTGTGATATCAAATACTTCCCCATCTGAATTTATGTTTATTTCTAATATAGCTTTATTCTTGGCAATATTAACAAAATCATCCTTACTGTTTAGATATAGGACAAATAGCCGTTGTCATAGTAGTAGTATTCCGTCAGGCTTGCTATTGCTATAAGAATAATGATGGTAATCTGTATGTATCATTGATACACACCATTAAGTACGAACAATAATCTAGTTTTGGCTGCCAAATATACGTTCATACTCCTCTTTGTAGTATGCTCTTAAGATATTCATCGCCTCATCAGTAGACATGTCGCCTTTTATTTCTCTAAAATAATTGCCAATTGCGAATAATACTTTGGTATTACTCATTGTATCTTCACTTAATAAATATAAGCACTTATAATTGAGACTGTTCTTGTAGTTGCTATCTAAAACTTTGAAACTACTATAAAAAGATGGGTGAATAAAAACAATAGATTTTTCTGTAATAATATACTTTTTACCATTTTTATTTTCATAAATATATTCAGTTTCGCTGTCATAGCCATTTTCTAATAAAACTGCATTTGTTTTTGTAAGTTTAAATCCATCAATAACACTTTCTGACCTCGCTTTATATGCATCTGCAAGGCCTATGTTATTCACAACTTTGTTGCTTATAAATCTTCTTTCGTTTAAAAATTTTTCGTAAACATTGATATCAAAACTAAATAAAAAATTCGCAATCAAATAAGCAGTATTATATAATTCACCTAAATCTACATATTGAAGTTGATTTTTTTCTTTAGCTCTATTAGGGTTTGGATTTATATTTGTGAGAGTAATTGCCGGTATTTTGTTAAGATAAAATGAAAGTTCATCACTATATCCACCTTCCAAAATAGGTAATTGCTTATCTTGTTGATGGTTTATCATTAGGGTGAGTATATTATGCTCCCCAATATTAGCCCTCATAATTAATTTTCCTGCATCTTTTTCCCCTACCATATCAACGTTAATACATGCTAAAGCATTTTCCTTTTCTTTGGCTGATAAATTAGAAATAAAATCTCTAGAGCCACTTCGAAAGTATTCTTCTGCACTAAATAATACTATTTTAAGATTAAAAGGGCCATCATAGTATCTCAGTTGCCTTGCTACTTCAAGTATCACACTTACACCGGTGCCATTATCTATAACTCCTGTGGTGTTCGTTGTAGTGTCATAATGTGCTGTTAGGTAAATTGTCTTGTTCTCCTCATTATAGTTATCTCTTATAGCAGTCAAATTTTTGCCGGTTCCAAGCGATTTCGAATTATAAGGATTTTTTTTATAGTATTCATTACTATATTTGACGATAGTTGAGTTAAAGTCTTGCTTATAAACCGTAAAATCCTTAATATTTGTGATATACCCATATTCGTTAAGTTTATCTTCCAAATATTTTATTGTAGTATTTTCGCCTTCAGTACCATACTTCCTGGGGGATAAACAAATATTTCTTAAATTTTCTAATATTATATCTTTATTAATTGCAATTTGAATATTTTTTTTATAATCACTTTTTGAAGTTGTTATTGCTGTATTATTTTTCGCATCCTCTTTTATTCCTAGATTATTACTCTCTTCCATTCTTTTTATAATGATATATGAACAACCGCATAAAAGCGCAATACATATAATCAAACTTATAATATTTTTCAATACAAATTTCTCCTACTTCAATTTACTCTTAATATTTAACCATTGAACTGTTAATTCGTTAGTTTTTTTTAAACACATTCATAAGTAAAATTACCAAAAGATATGGAACTTTTAATCAAATCCCATATCTTTTTGGTAATTCTTTTCATATTGAATCAACGTCCATCTTCATCAATGTAAATTGATGCAACCCAGCCCCCATAATTATTATAGGAAACATTTTTCCATTCATAACCATCTGCATACACAGGTTCTGTATAATGTACAGTTACTATGTCACCAGTATATAACAAAGTTAAAACAGTTCCAGATAAACTTGGTGTTGCCCTTAGTCTCACACCATCTGCATTAATTGTACCATATTGCGCACGCATTGGTTCTACTACTTCGTTTGATACATTCACTATATCTTTATTTTCTATATCCTGAGTAACAATCAAATCGCTTTCTTCCGCAAAGACTGGTAATAAAGATACTAAGCCAACTGATAATACAAGTATTATAAATACGCATGTTTTTTTCATATTAACATTACCTCCATCAAATCCATATTTTGTATCATGTTATTGTACTATCTACCACGAAACAAAATTGCCAATTAATAAGTTACCGTAAACACTTATATCCCCATTTAAAACTAAACCTTAAATGAGTCTTGATTTATGGACATACAAGAACCTTTTATATGTATTTGGAGATCTTATGTGTACCATTACTTATCCACCTCCTTTTTTATATTTCTTATGTCAATACAATAAGAGGTTCATTATCACTTATACAGTAGTATACTGTATAAGTATATAAATGTAAAATATTTCCCTATATTTCCTATTCCAGAATTTAATTCACTCAATTGCAAAAGTAAATTCTGCCCCCCACCCACCAAACCGCAGAACTTAACCGTGCAAATCCACATGTGGAATTTAGTCATGCAAGCTTCAGAGTCATAAAAACAAAGTGTATTTTGTAGGTCTAGCCGCGCGGCAATGAGCGCCGGGGTTTGGGGCAGAGCCCCAAGTCCTTGTACAATTTCGCGATACTAAGTTTACACTTGTATTTTATGGTAAAGACTTTATATGGGGTAGAATTTAGTTTTGCGAAAAACTGCGACTATCTTCTACCTTTATTTACCATGCCTATTTTTACTCTCGTTTATCAATTTCAGGTGATTATTACTGTTTCTAGCCTATGAAAACCCTTCTTTCGATGATTGCTTGGTATTTATATAGAACTTACTACTGCAAACTGGAATTTACTTTTGCATTTGAGCACACATATTCCCGCATATTCCGCATATCGTATGTACCTATTGTGTCTGCCTCACATCCCCGCCGAAAACACGGCCTCACCCTGAAACAGGCTCATCTGGCTGCTTTCCGGGAGGCCCTTCAGGCAGCCGTTCTGCTGCAGTATCTCAATGACCGTCTTGCTCACCTTCGCCCTGTTCCTTAAATCCTCCACTGAAATAAATTCACCCTCGGAGCGCGCTTCCGCAACTGAATTGGCGGCGGCGCCGCCCAGTCCCGGAAGGGAATTGAGCGGCGGCCTTATGCCGTTGCCCTCGATCAGGAACCTGACGGCATCCGATTTATACAAGTCCACCGGCAGGAATTCGATTCCCCGCGAATACATTTCGTTGGCTACTTCAAGGATCGTCAGCACATTCTTGTCCTTCGCGCTGATCGCGTTGCCCTGCTTTTCCAGCTCGGTGATCTTGCTTCGGACAGGCCCTTTCCCATGGGTCATCAAAGCCGCATCAAATTCATCGGCCCTTACGGTAAAGTAAGTGACGTAGAACGCCATGGGCTGATACACCTTGAACCATCCGATTCTGAGGGCAGTCAGCACATAAGCGGCGGCATGGGCCTTCGGGAACATATACTTTATTTTTTTGCAGGAATCGATGTACCAGTCCGGCACGGAATGCTCCTTCATCTCTTCCTCATATTCCGGCTTCAAACCCCTGCCCTTCCTCACGTCCTCCATTATCTTGAAGGCGCTTTTGGACTTCAGGCCCTTGTACATCAGATATACCATAATATTATCCCTGGTCCCTATAACGTCTGAAATCGTGCAAACTCCGTCCCTGACAAGGCTCTGGGCGTTATTCAGCCATACGTTCGTCCCATGGGAAAGTCCGCTGATCTGAAGCAGGTCCGAAAACGTTTTTGGCTTTGTATCCACCAGCATCTGCCTTACGAATTTCGTGCCGAACTCGGGAAGCGCGATCGTGCCGACCTCGCTCTTGATATCCGACGGCGAAACGCCCAGCGGTTCCGTAGATAAAAACAGCTGCATGACTTTCTCATCATTTACGGGCACATCCTTTACCCTGATCCCGGTCAGATCCTCAAGATACTTGATCATGGTCGGGTCGTCATGGCCCAGGATATCGAGCTTCAATATGGTATCATGCAGCGAATGGAAGTCGAAATGCGTCGTAATGATGTCCGAGTTCACATCGTCGGCAGGATGCTGGACCGGTGTAAAATCTTCAACCTCATACCCTTTCGGGATGACGATAATTCCTCCGGGATGCTGGCCCGTCGTGCGTTTTATTCCGGTGCACCCGGCTACCAGCCTGTTTATCTCGGCGTTGGTGGCCGCTATGCCCTTTTCATCCACGTACTTCCGGACGAACCCGTACGCTGTCTTATCCGCGACAGAAGCAATTGTGCCCGCTTTAAATACATTGCCCTTTCCGAAAAGCACCTCGGTGTATTTATGGGCCTGGGCCTGGTATTCGCCTGAGAAATTCAGGTCGATATCCGGAGCCTTGTCGCCGTCAAAACCGAGGAAGGTCTCAAAGGGGATGTTATGCCCGTCGCCCTTGAGGGGCTCGCCGCATACGGGGCAATTCTTCCGCGGCAGGTCAAACCCGGAACCGATCGAACCGTCGGTAATGAATTCCGAGTGCTTGCATTTTTCGCATACATAGTGGGGCGGCAGCGGGTTCACCTCTGTTATCCCGGTCATCGTGGCGACCAGCGAAGAGCCGACGGATCCCCTCGAACCTACGATGTAGCCGTCGTCGTTGGATTTTTTGACCAGCTTCTGGGCGATGATGTACATGACTGAAAAGCCGTGCTTTATAATCGAACTCAATTCTTTCTCGAGCCTTTTTGACACGATTTCCGGAAGCGGATCCCCGTATATTTCCCTCGCTCTTTGATAGGCAAGTTCCTCGATCTCCTTCTCGGAGCCTTCTATCTTAGGCGGGTAGGTGCCCTGAGGTATCGGCGTTATCTCTTCCGTCATATCGGCGATCAGGTTGGTGTTTTCCACCACCACCTCATAAGCCGTTTGCTCTCCAAGATAGGAAAATTCCTCCAGCATTTCCTCCGTCGTCCTGAAATACAGCGGAGCCTGCCTGTCCGCATCGGTATAACCCTGTCCCGCCATAAGGATTCTTCTGAACACTTCGTCCGCCGGGTCGATAAAATGGACGTCACAGGTCGCAACTACCGGTTTGCCGAGCTTCCTGCCCAGTTCAACAATGCTGCGGTTGATTTCCTTAAGCTGATCCGTGCCGGAAACCTTTCCGCTGAGAACAAGGAATTCATTATTTCCTAACGGCTGTATTTCCAGATAATCATAAAAGCCGGCGATTTTTTCAATTTCCTCGCTGCTTTTCCCCTTTACAAACGCGCTGTAGAGCTCGCCCGCTTCGCACGCGCTCCCCAGCAAAAGCCCGTCTCTGTATTTTGCCAGCAGCTCTTTTGGCACTCTGGGTTTCTTATGAAAATACTTCAGGTTGGATTCCGATACTATTTTATATAGATTTTTAAGGCCCGTGGAGTTTTTAACCAGAATGATGGCGTGATACGAATCGGCCTTGGTAAAATCATGATGATCTTTAAAGGCACGGTCTATCTCATCTGTATTCTGAATCCCTTTTTCTTTTAAAATTTCCACGCATTTAATGAAAATCTCGGCTGTGGCCATCGCGTCGTCTACCGCTCTATGGTGGTTTTCCAGTTTGACGCCCAGATGCTTCGCCACAACGTCGAGCTTATATTTCGACAGCTTGGGAAACAGGTTTCTGCTCAGCTGCAATGTATCGACGATGGTATTGTCAAACCTTTTGCCAGCCTTTTCCGCGTTGAATTTAATAAATCCCGTGTCAAAAGACGCATTATGGGCGACTACCGGAAGGCCACCCGCAAAGGTCAGAAAGCTGTCAAGGACCTCCCGTATTCCCGGCGCCCCGGCAACCATACTGTCGTCTATGCCCGTCAGTTTTGTAATGAACTCCGGTATGTGTATTTCCGGATTAACAAAGGTACTGAACGTATCGCAAATTTTTCCGCCGGATACTTTGACCGCGCCGATTTCCGTAATCCTGTCCTTTCCCGCATAAAGACCCGTCGTCTCGATATCGAATACGACGAATCCGCCATCCAGCGGATGGGCGCACGCTTCCTCCGTTTCTTTGCTCACGATATGAGGCTCGCTGTCAAGCAAATAACATTCAACGCCATAGATCACCTTGATGTTATTCTTTTTACCTGCGCTATACGCTTCGGGGAATGCCTGGACAACACCGTGGTCCGTTATCGCGACGGCTTTATGCCCCCATTTCGCGGCCCTTTCCACAAGCCTTCCGGCAGGCGTGACCGCGTCCATTGCGCTCATTTGCGTATGCATGTGCAGCTCCACTCTTTTGACCTCGGCATCATCGGACTTTTCGTGCTTCTCCAGCTGCAATATATCCGTCGCCATCACGGTCACTTCTTTGGAATACCTGTCAAACTGCGCTTCGCCTCTTACCCTGAAATGCATGCCCTCTTTTATCTGCTCCGTTCTGAGCTCGTAATCGTCCTTCTGCACGAACAATTTTACTGTAATTGAATTTGTATAATCCGTGATATCGAAAGCGCATAAAAATCTGTTCCCGCGTATTTCCCGGAATTCCACCCGAATGACGTCGCCCTGGACGGCTATTTTCCCCGAATCCGGCGTAACCTCGCTCATGCTCATGATGCTGTCGCCGAAATTCTTTCCAAGGATGACTTCGATGACCCCGGGAGCATCCGAAACAGCCGCTTTTTTACGGTGCCTCTTCTGCCCGGAGCCCTCGGCCTCCGATTTCTCCACGGCAGAAGCAACGCTTTGCAGCTTTGCTTCCTCATTGTCTATGAATTCCATATACTTTTCACGGAAATCCTCGTCAATTTTGCAGTCGTTGAAATTGACCCCGCACTTTCTGCCGAACGCATACTCCAGCGTATCTTCCATCAATTTGTCGCAGCCCTGGGACCTTAGTATTTTGCTGCCCCTTGTGGCAAGGGTTATGTCAAGCCTCTCTCCGTCAAGCTCCCACCGGCAGCCGTTAAGAATACCTCGGCTAAGGGCTACATTTGAATTTACGATATAAATCAGGCTGTCCCAATACTCTGCCAGTATCTCTTCAAACGGCATATCCAGCCTGAATTCGAGTTTTATTCCGACATTTACCGAAAAGGCCGCCGACATCGCCGCGCTGGATCGGCATTTCGACGCCTGCGGCTTCGCGGCACCGGAGTGATGCATATGGGCAGGCTCACCACCCACATCCTCGACACCGCGCACGGCGGCCCCGGTGCCGGCATCGCGATTTCCCTGTTCCGCGTCGAAGGCGCGCAGCGCGTGGCGC
>ENA-UOOK01006210-UOOK01006210.1-fermentation-metagenome-genome-assembly--contig:-NODE-6210-length-11563-cov-140.915711_pt1 | contig 11563 bp, 9 predicted proteins | sample MGYA00245777_ERZ724023 | MGnify/ENA primary metagenome ERZ724023 (study PRJEB28704, sample SAMN03018312) | fermentation metagenome | biome: anthropogenic terrestrial biome; feature: soil... | reverse complement strand
TTATATGTCGGTAATGGTTTTAGCGGGTTCGATTCCTGCAACTGGCAAAATATTAGGATTGCGACCGAAACGCAGAAAGGAAGATATAATATGAAGATTATTGCTAAAGGTAGAGGAAAAGGCAAAACAACAGAACTGATTAAGATGTCGGCTGAGAAACAGATTCCTATTGTATGTAGAACTAGTTCTATTAAGTACATTAAGGAAAAAGCGAAGCAAATGAATTTGAAAATTCCAGAACCTATTCCATTTCATTGGACTGATATTAATAAACCTTGTTTTGGTGGCATTACCGGAAAAGTCCTTATTGATGATGTAGATTGTATTTTAACTGGTTTATTTCCTGATAAGAGCATTGAAGCAATTACTATAAGTTCTGATGATTATAATGAATTGGAAACAGACAATGATTCTAATTATTCAGATGAAATTGTAAAAAAGCTCAAGAAAAATGTTAAAAAAATTTCTGAGAATCTTGATAATTGTCGTGATTATAATAAGTATATTGCCGGTCTGAAAGCAATTGAAAAGAGTATGGAAATTATACATAATTTTGATTGGAAACAACAGTTTTCCAAGTATCGTGTAAATAATTCAGACGATACAGGTAGCCATTATGAAGTGGCAACATGGGAACAAAATAGTGATAATGAAGTTCGTAATCATAAACGTTATGAACTGAAATCACCAAAGAATCTAAATGAGGATGCTATTCGTAACGGTGTATCTTACAGTAATGGGAAAAAGCATATTATGACTGATAATGAAATGGATAGATTTGAAGAAAAATTTGATGAAGAAATGGAATCTATGACAAATGCTTTTAAGAAAAATATGCGTGTCTTTGAAGATATGAACAAATCTTTTGATAATTTTACTCGTTTACTCCCTGAATTGTTTTAATATGGTTTGTACTGAGATGTGATTCGTCCTCGTGGTCTAAAATTATAAGAGCGTTAGACAATAGTCTAGCGTTCTTTTATATGCGGTGATTGAGGTAATGACTTGGTGACTGCAAAAAATAATATGGGTGATGTCCGACATCAAGGAGAAATTTTAATGAGTTATATTGAAGTTGTTGAAAATGTAAATGATTATCAAGTTTTTGAAAATCTTTTAATGAGAAAACTTGAGCAAGGAGCAAAACAACGTAAAATTATTAATGTTTCTAATTTAAGAAATATTGGAAAAACATATGCTTTACTAAAATTTTCAAAATATAATAATTATATCTGTTTACATAATGTATATGAATATCCTTCTTATGGTAATTACATTGTATTTGAAAATTATTTAAATGAAAACAATAAAATCTTACAAAAGCATTATCAGTTTACACAAAAACAATTATATCAAAATAAATATGTAATTGATGAAGATTGTATTAAAGATTCTATATACAAATTAAATTTAAATATTGTGACAGGATATAGACATCAAAATAAGTTTGAAAATAATTTTTCAGAAAGTGTTATAGAAACATTAAAAAATGAAATCGAATGTTTAATTCCTAAAATTAAAAAAGCTAGAGAATCTAATGAGGTAAATACTTATAAAAATCTTATTATTGCGTTTAAAGAAGTTCTGGATTTGATTAAAAATTATGAATCTTAATAATTAATTTGGAGAACCGTATAATTTTATAAAATAAGAAGTAAAGTTTATTGAAATTAAAAAGTGTTTAATTTATGTAGAAAGGAGATTTTATTATTCCTAAAGCGTATAGGACTAAAAAACAAATTGTACAGGAGAATACAAAATCTCCAGCAAAAGTTAATACAGATGTAAAATTTGAAAAAACAAATTATAAGGAAGAAGAAAAGAGAAAATACTATTGTTCTTGTTGTGGTAAGCCTTATTCTAAACAAAAGGGAAATTTTCTTATTTCATATTCTCCCTTTTATGCTGGCAACAATGGATATGTTACGATTTGTAATTCTTGTATAGAGAAGTATTTTTACAAACTGAAAGATTATTTTACAGGGAATGAAGAGAAAGCAATAGAAAGATTTTGTCAAATATTTGATTGGTACTATCAAGATTTGGCAGTTGCGGCAACTAGGAAAATTAGTGTCGGTAGGAATCGAGTGAGAGCTTACCCTAGTAAAATGTGTTTGCCACAAACGAAAGATGTTGGAACAACGTATTTAGATACAATTAGAGATAAAAGTAACAATAAAATAGAGTCTTTAAGTGATTTGAAAGAAATGCGTGATAATGGAGATACAAATATTTCAGATACCGTAGTAAAAAGATGGGGGGTTGATTTGTTTTCGATAGATGAATATAAAATGTTAGAAGATCATTATAAAATGTTAAAAAAGCAGAATCCGAATTGCGATAGCAACCAAGAAATTTTTATTAAAGATTTGTGTTATACAAAGCTGAAGCAATTAGAAGCTATTAGGGATGATAAGTCAGACGATTTTAAAAAGTTTACAGAATTGTATAGAGAAACATTTAAACAAGCTGGACTTAAAACGGTTCAAGAAACAGACGATAGCGGAGATGAAACTTTAGGTGTTACATTGGCAACAATTAGTCAATATACGCCAGAAGAGTATTATCAAGATAAAACATTATATAAAGACTTTGATGGTATTGGTGATTATTTTAAAAGATTTGTTTTACGTCCTCTTAAAAATTTAATGACAGGTTCAACTGATAGAGATAAAGAATTTTGTGTAAAAGATGATGATAGTGATGAAGAATAAATGTGCAGATGAAAATCAAAAAAGACTTTATACAAAATTTCCATCTACTCATTATTTGAGTAACCCTAATAATGTTGACCATGTTTTATTGTGGAATACTTTTTTCAGACGTAACTTACATAGATTAGCAATTGATTATCTCAAAATTAAATTATATCCATATCAAGCTCTTATTTTATATCTTATGGGTATTTGTCGATTTATTGTAATTATTGCTAGTCGAAATGCCGCAAAGTCTTTTATTATTGCTTTATATGCTTGTTGTAGATGTATTACAAGACCATTTACAAAAATTGTATTAACAAGTGCAACAAAAGGGCAATCGAAACTTATTATTTCAGATAAAATCAAAAATGAATTGATGAATATGTCACCAATGTTAAGGCGAGAGATTGCGTCAATTAAAGATAATCAAAATGAAGTAATTGTGTTTTTTAGAAACAAAAGCACTATAACAGTTGTTCCTGCATCAGAAAATGGTCGTGGGCATCGAAGCCATTGTTGTATTAGAGAAGAATTTAGACAGATTGATAAAAAAGTTGACGATAGTATTCTATCTCCATTTCAAACTGTTAGACAGGCTCCCTATATGTTAATTCAGCCTTATTCGTCAATGAATTATTTACAGGAAGATCCTATTGATATTTATATCAGTTCTAGCTGGGTTGATAATGGACACTGGATGTGGCCTTTAGTTGACCAAACGTATAAAGATATGATGCATGATGAAGACTCTTGCTTATTAGCTTTTGATGAAAGCATTACTCTTAAACATTCAATGAAAACAATGAGACAATTACAACACGAAAAAAAGAAACAAGACCCATTGACATGGAGAATTGAATATTTAAATGAACGTGTAAAAGAAAACACTCATGCCTTTTTTCCATATAGTTTACTTTCTGATAATCAAAGACTCAAAAAGCCATTTTATCCAAGATTGATGGTTGATGTTAAATCGCATAAAAGAAATTGTCATGATATTCCCAAACAAAAAGGTGAAATTCGTATTGTAGCTTGTGATATGGCTTTTATTGAAAATGAAAAGAACGATAACTCTGTGTTTACTTGTATGAGACTTTTACCAGAAAGTATAGTTTCGCATAATGGTTCTAACAACGGAATATTGCAACAAAGTTATAGACGGACTGTTCCATATATTGAGTCTGTGCAAGGTGGAGAAACTTATGGTCAAGCTGTAAGAATTAGACAACTTTATGAAGATTTTCAAGCCGATTATATTGTTCTTGATATGCGTAATGCCGGTATTTCAATTTATGATGATTTAGCGAAAATTATGTATGACGAAGAAAGAGATTGTGAATATTCTCCTTTGAGCTGCATGAATGATGAAAATGTTGCAAATAGGATTAAAATTGCTGGTGCCAAACCAGTAATTTTTACAATTAATGCAACTCAAAAACTTAATAGTGATATTGGAATGGCTATGAGAAATTCTTTAGTAAATAAACAAGTTGATTTATTAATTAATTATAATAGAGCACTAGAAGAAATTTTACCAAATATTAAGGAATATAAAGAAGCTATTGATATTAATACGCAGAATTTTTATGAACGTCCATTTTTGGAAACACAAATATTAATTAGTGAAATGACAAGTCTAGTTTATGAAAAAAAAGAACAGACTGGCACTTTAATTATACATGAACAAGGAGCTAATCGGAAGGATCATTATACAAGTCTTTCCTATGGAAATTACTTTGCTTCTTTACTTGAACAGGATTTATTTTCAGAAGATTCCAATTATGATTATGTATTTTCGTATTCTTAAAAGAAAGGATGGTGAATTAATTATTGAGTGATAATAAAAATCAAGTAGAAACTAATTCTTATAATATAGAAACAAATTCGATTAATTCAGAGTCATATAGTTTTTTTACATCTACTAATACAAACACATCAAATTTGTCAATGGAAGGTTTACAAGATTACGTAAAATATCCAATGATTTATAACAGTATTTTGAGAGAAATTTCTAGGCAATGTTATAATTCAAATGGTATGTATGCTCGTTCTATTGATACAAGAGTTGCTCTTCCCCTTCTTTCTTATGTTTGTGTATTGAGAAAAAAAATTAATGGTAAAAAAATTACTAAAGCTGATAAGTTACGAAAACAAAAGATTAATTTGATGATGACGCTTATCAACCATAGTAAAACAACTAGAGATATATTGAGGAAACTTGACGTGGATGGAATGTATGTTGGAATTTTACGAGATACCACAGCAAGTAATAAAAGTGTACAACCATCAAGTGGTTCAGTTGAATCAATAAATCGTATTGAGGGGCTGTCATTGGATGATAACTTTATGATTCAGCCGCTTGATTTAGATTATGTAAAAATTGTAGGTTTTCAAAACAATGTAGGAATTGCTGCTTTTGATATGATGTATTTTAATCAATTTGATTATGGTGGACTTTTAAATGAAATTAAAAATTTTCCTAAAAATTTTATTCAGGCATATTTAGATTATAAAAAAGATGCATCGAAAAGATGGTACATTCTTGATTATAAAAATACAATAGCTTTGATTTCAAGGGCAGGAATAGATGAGCCATATGGCAGACCTTACGGACTTCCTTCCTTTGCTGATATGAAAATGCAAAATGATTATACAAATAATCAATATCACCTTGTGTCGGAATTAGCAAGTTCTATTTATTATTTAGTTCTTCCTCAAGGAGCAAACGTGGGCAGTTGTGCTTTAAATAAAGACCAGCAACATAATGTTATTGAATCATTTCAAAATGCTGTAAGATTAAACACATCTACTGGGACAGCCAAAATATCTACTCTTACACTCCCTCCTAATACTACTATTGACAGATTGTCTAAAGATTCTTCTTTATTGAAAGATACATTAAGTGATGAAAATATTAAGAAAATATCTACCAATTTAGGATTTGCAAGTACAGCGTTAAATGCCGCAAGTGAAGGAAGTTCTGGATTTGCAGGTGTACAAATGAATATGGATATTGTTTCAGCTCAAATATTTCAAGAACTTGAATTAATCAGTAGCGAATATACAAGAGTTTTGAATAATCATGAAGGTACTATTCCTGCTAATTATGTGGACATAAAATATTTACCTATTAGTTATCTTAATCAGGATAAAATGTATAATAAATTTAAAGAATTATATATGACTGCTGGTGGTTCTCGTACATATATGATTGCAGCTAGTGGTATTAATCCAGAAGATTATTTTGCTGTTTGTGATGAAGAAATTAGTGATAAACTTGATGATAAATATCAACCTCATGCCACAGCATATACTCTTAGTGATTCAATGGATAAAACAAACCCATTAAATAATGAAGGGATAAATAATGAAGGTGGTCGCCCTGAAAAGGCACAAGACGATTTGAGTTTTAATGGTTCAGTTACAAAAACTAAACAAGATAATAACAAAGTTAAACCTAGTACAAAATAATGAGAGGAGGTGATATGTGAAATATGAAAGGTTTAATAGAAATATCAAATAAAACTGCTGAAGCAGGTAAAACACCTGTGAAGTTTATTCTTCATCAAATATATAACTCTCCTAATGAATATAATGGGAATGGTGTATCTTGGAATCGTCAATATACAGAACAAAATATGTATAGTGTTAAAGGGATGCCGTTGACTTGCCAATTTGCTGATGATGAACATGATATACCATTTGGTGGGCATGGAGAAATGAGTAGCCAAGATGGTGATGTTTATTTTGAAGATAGTTTGGTTGTAGGTTCTTTTGAGGATAGTTACATAGATGATAATTTACAAGTTGATGGTGATACTTTCTCAGGACTTGTAGGTGAAGCATATATTTACAATCAACGTTTTCCGCAATTAGTTCAATATTTACAAGAACAATATAATAATAAATTACCAGTTGATAGTTCAGTTGAAATTTGTGCTAATAAATCAAAAGGAAATTCAAAAATTATATATGATGGTGGCTGGAAAGAAAAAGGCAGAGTTCCGAAAGATTATCAATATTCTGGACAGGCCTTGTGTATTGGTATAGAACCGGCTGATAACAAGGCATTAATGATAGAACTAAATTCCAAACAAAAAGAAGGAAAAAATTCAAATATGGCTAAAGATAAAATTGTAATTGATAATTCTAAGGATTCTGCATATAAGTCTTCATCTTGGAATGTAGATAAAGGTAGTTATTTTAGAAAATGTAAAGAATCCGCAAATGCTATGGCTGTTTTTAATGAAGCCTATTTAGACAATTCTATTTCTTCGGTAGATAATGCTGTTGAATCAGATGTTAAATATCCACATCATCATTTTGATGGTAATAAAATGGTAGTTGATGTTTCTGGAATTAAAACCGCAGTACAACGGTTGGCACAGACAGAACCGAATAATGAAGCGGCTAAATCACACGCAAAAAAACATTATAAAGAATTAGGATTAGAATTGCCTGAATTTTTAGGTGGCAATAAATCGAAAGGAGAAATGAATTCAATGGAAAAAGATACTATTTTGGAACTAAATCAGAAGATTGAAGATAAGACAAATGAAATCAATAGTCTGACCACAAGTAACAAAGAACTGACCGCTAAGAATGTTGAATTGAACGAAACTGTTGTTAATGCTAACAAGACTTGCGAGGAACTCAACGCAAAGATTTCTTCTCTTACAGAGGAATTGAACGCTTGTAAGAGTGAACTTGAATCTAAAAAGAAGGCAGAAGCAGACGCAGAAGCGGAGGCTAAAAAGGCAGAATGTAATTCTTATTTTAAGAATGAAATTCCAAAAGATGGCTTTACTGAAGAGGAAACCAACTCTTTGAAGCCTTATGTCGACAAAGCTGACTTGGAAGGTTTGAAAGCCGCTGAAGCTGAAATCTGCACAAAGAAATTTAAGGCTTCTATTGCAAAGTCTACTGAAACAAATGTAGAAACAAATTCGGCTAATAACTCTTTTATTTCTATTCCAGAAGTAGAGAAAAAGGTAATTTCCGATAGTAAAGTAAGTTTCTTCGACTAATTTTAAATTTGAAAGGGGTAATAAAATAATGAGTATGTTTAAATTTCATGATTCTAATTTTTTGAATAAGTCTAATCATCCTGAGATTATTGCAACGACTGATACATATAACGGTAATCAGTTTAAGCTTGTCGATGACACGGCTGTTCCTAATGCAACCGAGGCAGATGTAAAAGCCGGTGAGACTTATATTATGGCTAACATTATTGATAAGCCAGAAATTCTGAATACAGATGATTATAAGGTTGTTTCCGGTGAAGCGATTCGGGCATATCGTCTGAAAGATTTTTCTGGTGAGAAATTCGATATTTCTGCCGACCTTGTTATTGATGCTTTTACATCTGTTAATAAAGGAGACAAATTAGTTGGTCGGTCTGCTGCTGATATAACTGACACAATGGGTTGGAAAGTTGCAACGGATGTTACTGGTTTTGCAGTATATCTTGAGGTCGTTAAAAAGACAACCTTCGGTGCATTCACGGTTGATAAGAATGGTGGTAGCGTTGCTGGTGGCTATTTGGTAAAAGTCCATGTTGCTGATTTGACTGCTACTGCTTAATAAGATATTAAAATAGGAGGTATTAAATAATGAGTTTTACATATGTAAATGATTTTTCCAATACGGAAAAAGATGCAAATCAGGTTGAACTTAATAGCCTTGTAAAAAGCAAGGTGACAGATAAGAAACCTAATGAGAATGTTGAGATTTTCTCTAAGATTGTTTGGGGTAAAGATACATCTAAATATGGTAAAAAAGTTGACGCTGTTATGGGTAGTATCAAGGATATGGCTAGTGCGGCTAATAACGGAGATATGAAAGCTAAGGCTGAAATCAATTCCATTACTACAGTTACACTTCAGCAACCTTTGATGAAACGTCTCCAGATTAACAGTATGCTTGGTAACGTAACCAATGTAGGTTTTGGTGAGGAACTTCGGTATCAGTATTATCAGATTCAGGGTTCTGAGTTGTCCCGTATTCAGGCATCTTCTGGTTCCTTTACATTCCCTACTGTTAAAAAGCGTACAGCTATTGCGGACACTAAGACTGCAACTGGTGGTTTGGTAATTGACTATCGTGAACTTGCTTCTGGTGCAACTGATGGTATGGCAATGGCTGGTGAACAGGTTATTACAGATATGACAAACCAGATGGTGGCTTCCAATATCACTGCACTTCATACCGCCATGCAGTCTGCAACAACGTTGAAAAACTATGCAGAAGGTATTACTGCAACAAATGTGGATGTCGTTCGTAAGAAGGCTCGTAGATTTGGCAACGTCACAATTACCGGCGATGTAAGTGCCATTGAAAAACTGAACGATTTTACAGGTTTTAATATTCATTCTGCTACTACTACAGAAGTGCGGTATCCTGAGTCTGTTATGGAAGAAATTATGGCAACTGGGCTTGTAAGTAATTACAAAGGTTCTATTGTTGTTGAAATTCCAAATAGCTATAATATGACTGAACTTAATACTTCTGGTGATTTCTACAAACCTTATCTTCCGACTACTGACTTGTGGTTCATTCCGCAGGGTATCTTGACTCCGCTTCAGATTGTTATTCGTTCTGGTATTACTTCTATGACTCAGACAGATATTAACACTCGTTCCGAAGTTACAAGGTTCGATGTCGAATACGGGAATAAAATTTTGCCTGAGTATCTTGGATTTGTTGGAAATATTTATGATGCTTCTTTAGCTGAATAATTTTAATTAAGAGGAGTTTTTATATTAATGGAAATTAACCCTAATGATAAAAGTAAAATTAGAAATTTGAGTGACTATCCTGTTTCTTGGGAAAGAAAGACTATTTCCGGTGATGAATATTTGAAAGCTAACTCTACAACTTATGTTACCAATTCAGAGATTGAGACACAGGTTGAAAATGGAAACATCTATTTGAAGGGTTCTGATGATTATGGCTCACACGCTTGTGTCTACATTGAAAATGCAGCTATGAGAGAACATTTGGGATTTGATAGTCAAACTGAAAAACGCCAACAGCTTATCGTTGACGATAAGAAATGTGAAGATATTCTTTCCTTGAAAACAATGTCTGCATTTAAGAAAAATCTTAGTGAGAATATTGTCACGAAACAGGAGAAAATGAAAATTATGAATATCGCACGAAAGGTTAAACTTGATTCCTATGAAAAAATCAAGGAATTGGAATCACATTGTGGTATGTCATTTGCAAAGAAATAAGTTGAAAAGAGGTGGAACAGTTGGGGACTGCATTGCAAGAAGTGTATGATGCATTTTTTAGTAAAATTTCGACAGAGGATTTTACATATAAGGCAGATTTAGTTTACCAATATTTTAAAGCTGCTAATGGGTATAGTTATAAGACTGTTCCAGAGACTTTGACTTATACATTATTTAAAGATAATGTTTCATTGTTTATAATGTCAAAAGCAGAAATTGATGGAAATGTGTCTTTGAAATATAATGGAACAACTTATGTTGTGAATGTATTGGCAACAGATACATTAGATCAAATTGCCGATAAAATTGTTATTAAATTGTCTGCTGATTTTAATGTTAGTACGAATTATTCTAATACCTATCCGATTATTTTGATTCAAAAAAGCAATGAGGATTTAACATCTTTTGAGTTTGCCGATGTGGATAAAACAGATTGTGTTGTTAGAGTTAATCAGAATTATGATGGTGAATATGATAATATTATTGGAATTGATAGTATTGAATTAATTTCACTATTTATGGCAAGAGAATATTATAGTAGAATTGTTCTTAAATTGGGTAATCAAAAAGTCTGGATTGGAACAAAAGATTTTAATCAGATACCAAAATTAAAAGATAATTACAGTCTTGCCGAATCCTCTTTGTCAAAAATCAACACTCAAATTTACGATTTTCGTCAAGAATTTTATACTTATATGAATTGAGGGTGATAGGATGCAATTTCATAATAATTGGATTGAAAGTTTATCATCTGAAATTTCTCCCAATATGTTTCATACAAAAGATGAAATGACTGATAGTGTAAAAAATAATTTTGATTTTAGAAGAAAATACAGTAATGAAGGTGAAACAATTTTAATTGATGGGTTGTATGAAGAGCAGTGTTTGATACAAGATTATACTAATCCAATCAATGAAGATAAGACTGATAGAAAATTACATTTACCAATTGATACAAAAGCAATTAGTGGTAGCAAAATTATTTGGGATAATTCTAATTGGCTGATTGTATCTAAGTTGAAAAATATAGGCAATGCTTATAAAACAACTCAAATTCAAGAATGTAATTATACTCTCCCCTATCAGTTAAATTCGTCAACAATCTTGCAAGAACCATGTATTGTTGATAATCCACAGGAAACTACAATAGGTCAGAATCAAGGTAATCTTATTACTGTGCCAAGTCATCTTCTAAATGTATTTGTACAGTATAATGATAATACCTCAAAAATAGAAATTGGAAAGCATTTATATATTGATAGGCCGTGTCCGCATCCATCGGTATACGAGATTACTCAAATTGATAGAGTTACTTATATGAATGGAGAACATGGTTTACTCAAATTTACATGTAATGCAAGTACAATTGGAGATAAAGATAGAACAGATTTACTAATCGCTGATTATATTTCTGATACCCCTGTCGTTCCATCTGAAACTGGTTCTGTAACTATTACAAGTCCTGATAATGCCTTCACGGTGGATTTTGGGAGTTCAAAAACATTTACGGCAATATACAAAGATTCAAGTGGTCAAGCATTAAGCGGTATAACTTCTGTGTGGAGTTATATTTTACCAAGCGGCTTTGAAACCAAGGTTCATATTACTACTGATGGAAATAATATC
>ENA-UOOK01006209-UOOK01006209.1-fermentation-metagenome-genome-assembly--contig:-NODE-6209-length-11565-cov-3.485925_pt1 | contig 11565 bp, 5 predicted proteins | sample MGYA00245777_ERZ724023 | MGnify/ENA primary metagenome ERZ724023 (study PRJEB28704, sample SAMN03018312) | fermentation metagenome | biome: anthropogenic terrestrial biome; feature: soil; material... | reverse complement strand
GGACTGATGTCGCAAGGCATGCTTTGCTCAGGTGAAGAGCTTTGTATTGACGACAGCGTAATTGAAGGTGCAGAAATTGATGGAATTCTAATTTTGCCGCCTGAAACCAAACTTGGCGTTGATATTAAGACTGTTTTGGGACTTGATGACTATATCTATGATATTTCAATAACTCCAAACAGACCTGACTGCAACAGTATATTAGGAATAGCACGAGAAATAGGAGCTGTTTTAGGTGTTAAAGTGACAAAACCATCTTTGGAATACAAGGTTGAAAACATTGAAGACAATGAAATTGATATTAATATAAAAGATTTTGACCTTTGTCCTAGATATATGGCAAGCCGTGTAAAAGATGCCAAAATTGTTTCTTCACCAAAATGGATGCGTGACAGATTAAGAAAAGTTGGTATTAGAGCAATTAATAATTTTGCTGATATTACTAATTATGTGCTTACAGAAATAGGTCAGCCTATGCATGCTTTTGATTATAGGTGTATAGAAGACGGTACAATTAATGTAAGACTGGCAAAAAAGGACGAAAAAATTACAGCTTTGGACGGAAAAGTTTATACTCTAAATAACAAAAATCTTGTTATTGCCGATAAGAAAAAACCATTGGCTATAGCTGGTATTATGGGCGGTGAATATACATCAATTGCATCTGACACCAATGATGTTGTTTTTGAATCAGCAATATTTTCCCGCGGCAATGTCAGGACTACATCAAGGGCTTTAGGATTGTCATCTGCTTCAAGCAGTCGATTTTCAAAAGGCGTGGATTATCTTTCTTGCGAGTTGGGACAAAGGCGAGCATTAGCATTAGTTTATGAATTAGGTTTTGGTAAAATATTTGGAGAGATAAAAGATATCAAAAAAGCAGAAACAAAAGAGCGAGAAGTAAAGGTATCGGTCAAAAAAATAAATGAGTTACTTGGACTAGAATTGTCAAGCCAAAAAATGATTGAAATTTTGACTCCATTAGAAATTAAGTGTTCTGTAAAAGGCGATGAGCTATCATGTATTTTGCCTATTTTTAGGGATGATATTGAATGTCATGTGGATATTGCCGAAGAAATTATAAGATATTACGGATATGACAAAATCGGCTTTAATCTTCCAAATACACCTCAATCTATTAAAATCGGTGTTAACAAATTTTATAAAGCTGTTAATAAAACCAAGCAGACTTTGACAGGGTTAGGTTTGTATGAATCTTTGACTTATTCATTTATTAATAAAAAATCTTTGCAGTCGTTAAATCTAAAGGAAGGAGATTATAGACTTAATGCAATAGAACTTATTAACCCGTTAAGCGAAGAATATGCAGTAATGCGTACAACACTTATACCTAATATGCTGACTGTTGCTAATTATAACCTTAACCATAAAAACAATGAATTTAGAATTTTTGAAATTTCAAGAGTATATTTACCTAAAAATTTACCTTTAAGCGATTTGCCCAAAGAATCGAATATGCTAGGAGCGGTAATTTGCGGTGAAAAAGAAAATTTCTTTACAGTAAAAGCTATTATTGAAAAAATCTTGGAAGATTTCGGCGTGAATGTAAAATATGTTCCGTCAAAAGAGCCCTTTTTGCATCCAGGAATAAGTGCTGATTTAATGTCAGAAGATATAAAAATTGGATTTTTTGGTGCCGTTCATCCTAGTGTCTTAAAAGATTACGATATTGAAAAAACTTTATATGCTGTTGAAATAGATTATGATAAGCTATGGAATTTAGACAAAATAATAACATTTATGCCTTTACCGAAATACCAAGCAATAGAGCGAGACCTTGCATTCTTAATCAAACAAGAAGTTCCTGCTCAAGAATTAATTGATTACATTTATCGCAGCGGCGGAAATAATCTTGTATCGGTTGAGTTATTTGATGTTTACACAGGCACGCAAATAGAAAAAGGATACAAGAGCATGGCTTTTTCTTTGGTGTTCAGATCAGATGAGGCTACATTAAAAGATGAAGATGTTGCAAAAACTATTAATAAAATAATAAGAGGTTTGACTTATAAATATAATGCATCGTTACGCTCATAAAGTTGAGGTATTAGCACCGGCAGGCAATGAAGACAGTCTAAAAGCCGCCATTGATTATGGTGCCGATGCTGTGTATCTTGGAGTAGGTCAATACAATGCTCGATCCAATGCACAAAACTTTACTTTTGAAAACTTGAATAAATGGATAGATTACGCTCATTTATTTGATGTTAAGGTGTATCTTGTGCTTAACATTCTACTTAATGACCTAGAAATTGAACAATCTTTTTCTACAGCAGTAAACGCCCATAATATGGGCGTTGATGCTGTTATTGTGCAGGATTTGGGACTTCTGTCCGTTATACAAAGATATGCCAATGAAATAAAAATTCATTGCAGCACCCAAATGGGAATACACAATCGTTTAGGTGCAAAATGGGCAAAAGAGCATGGTGCGTCTAGAATAATATTATCTAGAGAAAGCTCAATAGATGATATAAAAACAATATCATCTGAAGTTGAAATAGAATTAGAGTATTTTATTCTTGGAGCGTTATGTGTTTGCTTTTCAGGTAATTGTTATTATTCGTCGCAAGTTAGCGGGCTTAGCGGAAATCGCGGAAAATGTATGCAATTATGCCGTAAAAGCTATTCTTTGATTAAGGATAATAATACACTCTTACATGGTCATCTTTTAAGTCCTGCAGATCAAGATCTTACCAAATTTCTTAATGAACTGATTAATGCGGGTGTTACATCATTTAAAATAGAAGGTCGAATGAAACGACCTGAATATGTTGCTCAGGCTGTAAAGATGGTAAAAACGGCTTTAGAGAAAGGTGAGCCTGATAGAGAAGAAAATAGTAATTTAAAAGCGATGTTTAACCGTGGAGGATATTCTGAGGGCTATATTAAAGAAAAACCTAATTATGGCAGCTTGATTTATCCCAAACACCCTTCACATTTTGGAGTAAAGATTGGAACTATAAATAATATCAATAAGGATACAGCAACAATAAATACAGCACATCCAATCAAAAATGATGACGGTTTTAAAATATTTAGAAATGGTATTGAGACTGGTAATGCATACGGTTATAACGGAATACTAAAATTCAGAGGTGATGTGAAGAAAGGTGATAGTGTAAATATTACATCATCTTCATCTTTATTGGAAAAATTAAACAGTTTTAAAAGAAAATTAAAATTGGATTTTAAAATAATAATAAACCCTGATAATCCTATAAAACTTTTTGCAAAAAGTCAGGAAATTATTATAGATTATACTTCTGAATTTTTGGTTCAATCTGCTATAAATGCGGCTATCAGTGAAGAGGACATAAAAGCAAGCATAGCTAAGCTTAATGATACTGAATTTGTTTTGAGTAAATTAGATATTGAATTAGAAGATAAAGTTTTTATTCCAAAATCAATTCTCAATAATTGCAGAAGAGAGGCAGTAGAATTACTAAGAAAGGCTATAATAGCAAAAAATACGCCAATACATAGTATTTTATCTGATAGAGTATTATGTCGAAACAATAAGAGTTTTAATTACTCTGGTGTAACACCTCTAAAAATGCTTCAATTTTCTGATTTTAGTTGTTTTTTTAATAGTCAATTCTTGCCTTTTGGCGATATTTTTATTTATAATACTGATGACTATGAAAATATATTAAATAAGCCAAACTTTTCAAAACCAATATATCTAAACTTACCCATAATAGCTAATAACCGTGATTTGGCGCTTTTATATTCACAGGTTGATAATATCAAGACTTATGATGGAGTTGTAGCCAATAATGTATATTGTCTTGAATTAGCAAAAGATTTGGGGTTGAACTGCATTGCAGGTACTGGGCTTAATATCTTCAATCATTATTGCAAAGAGTTTATCAACACACAATATTTTATAGCTTCGCCAGAAAATTATGCTGAATCAAAAGATATGTTTTTATATTCATACGGTAAGTTTCCATTGATGACTGTTAAGTTTTGTCCTTTTTCAATATCTTATCAAACAAATTGCAAAAAATGTTCCTATCAGTCTGATGTAAAATATTTAGATGACCATAATAAAAAACTCAAGATAAGAAGAATAAAGCTGTCACGATGTTATTTTCAGTTTATCGATGATCAAGGCTTGTTTTTACCAAAGAAGGAAAGGGGTAATCTTGTGTTTTTTGATTTTACGGATTATAATAAAAAAGATATAATTGATTTTCTTGAAAATGATAACAGTTTTCAAAAAAAGAAAAATTATTTCTCTAAGGTTAAATAAATTTGAGGTACAAATGACTTCTCAAAAAGTCTTAACGATAATAGAATTTGATAAAATATTAAAGATTGCATCTTCTTATGCCGTTTCTGAAATAGGTAAAGAGTTTTTGATAAAAACATTACCTACTGATGATTTTTTATTTGCAAGCAAATGTCTTAACCAAACTTATGAAGCATACCGTATTTTATATGAAAAATCTATTGACCCGATTAATTACTTTGATGATATCGAAAAGCTTGTCTCTAAAGCCAATATTAAAGCTGTATTAAGTTGTACAGAATTATTAAAAATCGGAAGAACAATCAATAGTGTTCAATTGATTATTTCCAAAGTAAAACCGTTGGGAGAAGAATTTGAACTTATTCAAAATATTGTTGCGGATATGTCGTATATTAAGTCATTATCGGACGATATTGAAACTTCAATTTTAGATGAAAATGAAATAAGCGACAGGGCATCTGACAAGCTGGCTTCTATAAGACGCAAAATTGCAGTAAGTAAAGAAAGTATAAAAGAAAGACTCAACAGCTTTTTGAGATCAGCTACATATTCAAAATATCTTCAAGAGAACATAATTACTGTAAGAAATGATCGTTTTGTTATTCCAGTGAAAAACGAGTATCGCGGAGAAATAAACGGACTATTACACGATCAATCGTCAAGCGGAGCAACTGCTTTTATAGAGCCTATGCAGGTGGTTGAGCTAAATAATCAATTAAAATCTTTATTAATTGATGAGCAGATAGAGATTGAAAGAATCTTGACAATGCTGACTTTGCAAGTAAGCATTAATTCTGAGATATTATTAAAAAACCAAAATTCTTTAATTTTGCTTGATACGATATTCGCTAAAGCTCGTTATGCAGAACATGTAAAAGCAATCAAACCCATGCTAAAAAAGGAATTTGAAATAAAAATAAAACAGGGCAGACACCCTTTAATTGCGGCAGAAAAGGTTGTGCCTATTGACATTGAATTAGGCAATGAACACAAAATTTTAATTATTTCTGGTCCTAACACAGGCGGAAAGACCGTATCACTGAAGACTGTAGGACTCTTTTCAGCAATGGCTGCAAGCGGTTTTATGTTACCAGCAATAGAAGCTGCAATACCCGTTTTTAAAAATCTTTTTTGCGATATTGGGGATTTTCAAAGCATAGAAAACTCTTTGAGTACCTATTCCTCCCATATACAAAATCTTGTTAATATTACGGACAACCTGTCAATGGGGTCGTTAGTGTTGATTGATGAAATCGGTGCCGGAACAGACCCTTCTGAGGGGGCGGCGCTTGCCATAGGTATAATTAAGTATATGCATAAATTCGGAGTCTTAGCTATTGTTACAACGCACTATTCTGAATTAAAAGAGTTTTCTTTAACTAATCCTTATATACGTAATGCCTCAATGGAATTTGATTACAAAACATTGCTTCCGACATATAAAATTATGATGGATCTACCGGGAACAAGTAATGCGCTTGCAATAGCAAAACACTTAGGATTGAATAATGAGATTTTGGAAGAAGCAAAGATGGCAATTAATCAAGAAAAACATAATTTTGAAAATGTTTTGAGGCTTGCACGATCATTAAAGTCACAAGCTGAAAGAGAATATGAAGAAGTACAAAAAGAGCGTGAGAAACTTCAGCAGGAATTAGATGAAATAATAAAAGAAAAAGAAAAGATAAATCAATTGAAAGAAAAGATTAGTTTTCAAGCTGATCGCGAAGTGAAGTCAATTATTTTGAAAAAAACGGCGCAAGCTAATGAATATATAGAACGATTAACAGAAATAGTACAACAAGCTGAATTAAATGAAAGTGAACTCTTGAAAGCGAAGCAATTAAGAACAGCAATAGAGAATCAATTATATGAAGACCCTATTACAACTGATTATAACGATATAAAAGAAATTTCTATTGACGATATACAAGTCGGTATGAATGCTTATATAAAAACACTACAAAAAGAGTGCTTGATTTTGTCTTTACCAGACAGAAAAAAAATGGTTGATGTAAGCGTAGGTAATATGCGGCTTAGTATTAAGATTGACGATTTGGGTATATTAAAATATCAAACAATAAGGCCTGAAAAAAAAGAATCAATCATATTAAAAAGAGCCGCATCAAAAAATGATAATCTTACTCCATCCAATATACCAACCCCTTCTAATTCTTCTGTAACAGAAATTAATCTATTGGGAAACACTGTAGACGAAGCTGTCGCAAAGTTAGATGTTTTTCTTGATAATGCCATAAAAAACGGACTTAATGAAGTTAAAATTGTACACGGAAAGGGAACAGGAGCATTAAGACGCGGTGTACATGATTATCTAAAATGTAACAGAGCTGTATCGGGTTATCGGCTTGGTATGAATAATGAGGGAGGCAGTGGTGTTACGATTGTAACACTTAATTGATGACTTTTATATTCTTTTATATTATTATATAAATTATAAAAAATATTTACTTAATGGTGGATTATGGTTGAAACATATTTTGAACAAAGCAATTCCTGCGAAAATCCTAATGCTAATAAAGGAAAAAAAATATTTTTAAATATTTTGTACTATTCTTTTATAATTATAGGTTTAATCTTGCTGTTTATTCTTTTTGGTTTTCCGATGTTTTCCGAAGAAATGCCTTGGTATCAGGTGTTAATCGGGGTTTTGTTTTGGTTGTTAATGCCAATATCGTTATTTTTGGGTGCATTTTTTGTAAAAAAGATTTTGAATAATCTAAATCCTGTTTTTGATTATGTTCTTAACGGCCGAGAATTTTATATTATGCGCATATTTAATGGTGCCAAAAGAAAAAAGTTTTTGCAAATCAATGTATCACAAATGACTGCAATCGGCAAAATATCTTTAGAAAGTTATACACGTTATGCTGCAGATCCTAATATAAAAAAGGTTTATGCGCTTATTAATCCTCAAAACGAAGAAAATATTTATTTCATGTTTTATAATGACAGTCCCAAAAAGATGTTATTGCACTTTGAACCTAATGAGGAATGTATAATGAATATCCGCAGGACTATAGGCAGAGATATTATATCCAGAAAATAAAGGCAAAATAATAATATGATATATCTTGACAACGCTGCTACAACCAAAATGTATGAGGAGCTGTTAGGCATTTATAAAGAATTCGGCTGCGATAATTTTTTTAATCCTTCGGCATTATATAAAAAATCTTTGGATGTTGCTGTTAGAATAAGACAGGCAAAAGCTGATTTGGCTGAAATTCTTGGTGCAAATCATAATGAAATAATCTTTACAGGCAATGCTACAGAAGCCAACAATATGGCATTAAGGGGAGCAATTCGTGCCAATACTGGAATTGTAATTTCGGCAGGAGAGCATCCTTCGGTATACAACACTGCTGTTTCATTAAAAAATAACGGCATATCTTGCGAAGTAATACCATTAAATAAAAACGGTCAGATTGACCAAGAAAAATTATATAATTATCTATCTCATAATAAAGTATCTGTTGTTTCAATAATACATGCAAGCAATGAAACAGGGGCAATAAATGATATAAAGGAAATTTCCAAAAACATAAAGAGCATCAGTCCTTCAACACTTTTTCACAGCGACGGCGTTCAGGCATTCGGAAAAATAGCCGTAAAAAATTTGGGGGTAGACTTATACAGTTTTTCCGCACATAAAATAAAAGGTCCAAAAGGTATAGGAGCTTTATATATAAAAAAGGGTGTTCATCTTAATCCGCTTATCACAGGCGGGGGACAAGAAAATAACTTACGAAGCGGAACTGAAAATGTAGCAAATATTATAGCTTTTTCAAAAGCGGCTAAGTTGTTTTCTTCACAGTATGATTATAATAAAATGCTAGAACTAAAAAAAGCATTCATAGAGATATTGAAGTCAGAAATCGAGGACATATTCTTTACAATTTCAGACATTTATAGTACTATGCCACACATAATATCAGTAATTATACCCGACATTAAGGGTGAAACATTGCTTCATATGTTGGAAAGTAAAGATATTTTGATTGGTTTGGGTTCGGCTTGTTCGGCAAACAATAAAGGCAACAGGGTGCTACTTGCATTAGGTTTTACTCCTAAACAGACAGAAAGCGCAATAAGAATAAGTTTTTCTCCAGATAATGCAATTGATGAGATAAAGTTTGCAGCACAATCTTTAGCATCTTGTTTGAAAGAATATATAAAAGCTAATAAAAGATAGGATGATTATGAAAAAAGTTATTATTATACGTTATGGTGAAATATATCTTAAAGGCGATAACAGAAATTATTTTGAAAGTCTATTAGCCCAAAATATTCATTATGCTTTAAAAGGATATGAATATAATCTAAAAAGAATTCGCGGAAGGTTTGTTATTACTGACTTTATTGAAGAAGATGCAATTGTCTTACGTCTTTCTTATGTATTTGGTATATATTCTTACAGCTTAGGCATTGTAATAAAGAGTGATTTAGATAAAATCAAAGAAGCCGTAATGAAAACAATTCAAAACGGCAGGACATTTAAAGTTTCAACTAACCGTGCAGATAAAACATTTCCGATAAACTCTCAAGAAATAAGTGTGCAAGTCGGAGGTTTTGTTTTAAGCCATAAACCAGAATTAAAAGTTGATTTACATAATCCTGATTTTATAATTTATTTAGATATGAGAGAAGACGGAAATACCTTTATATATTCGACTGTTTCGAAAGGTGCTGGCGGTTTGCCTGTTGGTTGTAGCGGTAAGGGTTTGTTAATGCTCTCAGGAGGTATCGACAGTCCCGTAGCCGGTTATATGATGGCAAAAAGGGGGCTAAAACTTGGCGGAGTTCATTTCTTTAGCTTCCCATATACTAGTGAATTAGCAAAAGATAAAGTTATTCAACTTTCAGAAGTTTTGAGTAAGTATAATAATGGAATGGACTTATATATTGTGCCTTTTACTAAAATTCAGGAAAAAATCAATAGTCTTAATACAACCTATACAGTTATTTTGATGCGAAGATATATGATGCGGATAGTCAATGCTCTTGCAGAAAAATACGGATATAAAGCAATAGTTACAGGAGAAAGCTTGGCTCAAGTTGCAAGTCAGACATTAGAAAGCATGACTGTAACCAATCATATATCAAAACTGCCTGTTTTTAGACCAGTTATAGGTATGGATAAAGAAGAAATAATAGATATTAGCCGCAAAATGCAAACTTATGACATTTCAATCTTGCCTTATGATGATTGTTGCACAGTTTTTGTTCCTAAACATCCTGTTACAAAACCCAATTTGGGTTCAATTGAAAAGCTGGAAAAACTGTTGGAATTAGAAACTTTAATTGATGAAGCTATAGAAAATGCAGAATTAATAAGAATAGAATAATTATACTTGGAAAGATTTTATTTTTTTCTCGTTAGTGATGCAGATTATTTCTTTTGAGCTTTTTCTTTTCTTAAATATTTCAATCATTTTGTCCAAAAATGATTCTTTCTTTTTTTGGATTTCATCTGATTTTTCTTTTATTTCCCATTTTATATTAATAGCTTTTTGAGGCATATTTCTTATTGAAAATATCTCTCTTTTTTTGTATCTAGGAGCTAATTGAGCGTTAGCCAAAGTCAAAGTCTTATTGCTGTTATATTCAATCAAATCTATATCTGCATAAACCACGCTATTAGGCTTTTCAAAATCTAGAGGTTTTTTGTTTTCATATAACTTATCAAATGTTTTTTTTGTTATCATAGTTGGATATGTTCCACCTGTTACATTAAACGATAGTGCGCTCTGTTTTTCATTAGATAAGTTGCCCAACCAAATACCCATAGTATGTTTTGTGGTATAAGATAAACAATAAGCATCGTTGTTTTGAGCTGTTTTTAAATAACTGTTAGTACCTGTTTTGGCTGCAATTGCATATTCACAGTTTTTCAATCTTTTTGCTGTCCCGTTGTTAACCGCACTTTTTAGCATATCCGTCATAATATAAGCAGTATCTTCATTAATAATGCGTTTTGGATTATAACGGTTTTCAAATATGACTTTGCCGTCTTTTGTTTGTATCTTCTTTATAAACGAGCTTTTCTGATAAAGTCCGCAATTAGGAAAAGTTGTATATGCTTGCGTAAGGTCGCATAAAGTTATTCCGTTATATAATCCGCCCAATGCAAGACTTAGACCGTTATCATGTTCGTCTAATTGGATACCCATATCACTTAAAAATTCTATTGAAGTGTCTATTCCTACAGTTTTTAATACCTTTACAGCTGCAATATTATTTGAAGTGCTTACAGCATCTCTTACGCTAATCCAGCCTAAATGTTTTCCGTTATAGTTTTTGGGACTGTAACCGTTATAGTTAACAGGCTCATCTAAAAGAAGTGATGCTGTTGTAATAAGATTATTATGCAATGCGGGAGTATAAACAGCAAGAGGTTTGATTGAAGAAGCAGGTTGCCTTTTGGTGTAATAAATATCATCATCAGATGAAACAAAACCGGAAATCCCCAAAGAATTATTATCAATTATAATTCCTGCATAATCTGGCATTATTCCGTTATTATTAACAGCTTTAGGCACAAACTCATCAAAACTTTTTTTTAATGCGTTTTGAGCATCGTGATCAAAGTAAGTATAAATAATACAATCTGTAAGATTCTTTTTTGAGCCTTTCAATAATTCCAAACTTTCAGAAACAGCGTATTTACTGTAAAGAGTTTGAATATTCTTATTCTTTTCTAAAGAGAAATTTAACGGAATATCAATAGCGGCTTTATATTGTTCTTTATCTATAAAATCATTGCTAAGCATTGCTTTTAAAATTATCTTTTGCCTTTTAATTAATTTTTCCTGATTTTTGTAGGGATTATAAGCTACAGGAGAATTAATAATTGCAGCAAGTGCAGCGGCCTCACCAATTTCAAGATTTTTTGAGGGTTTGCCAAAATATACATTTGAAGCCGATTCTATCCCGTATAGACCATTTCCAAAATATAAGATATTTAAGTACTTTTCCAAAATTTCATCTTTGGAATAATTCTTTTCCAGTTGCTTGGTTATATGTATTTCTTTTAATTTGCGTTCTATTGACCGTTCATTTGACAGATGCGTATTTTTAACCAGTTGTTGACTTATTGTTGAAGCACCTTCTTTAAAAGAAAAGGTTTTTAAATCATTTAAAAATGCACCTATTATTCTTATATAATCTATACCGTTATGCTTGTAAAATCTTTTATCCTCAATAGCAATAAAGGCTTTGGGTACATATTGGGGAAGGTCCTTTAACCTAACAATATTACCGTTCTG
>ENA-UOOK01006207-UOOK01006207.1-fermentation-metagenome-genome-assembly--contig:-NODE-6207-length-11567-cov-3.086779_pt1 | contig 11567 bp, 12 predicted proteins | sample MGYA00245777_ERZ724023 | MGnify/ENA primary metagenome ERZ724023 (study PRJEB28704, sample SAMN03018312) | fermentation metagenome | biome: anthropogenic terrestrial biome; feature: soil; material... | reverse complement strand
GAAACACAACCAATTTACCAGGCTACTCCATATTTTACCCTTGAATATTCTGACAGTGCAATTAGCGGTGAACTTAAGGATAAATATTTCATCAAAATAAAACCATAAATTGTATTTAAATAAGCCCTATAACCTTTACCCTGAAATTTTTTAGCTTGTCCATTTACAACTATATCCATATTATTTGCTGAATCAGATGGGATTCTAGATGTTTGGTAGGAAGGGTATGAAGTTTTTTTCAAAATATCATCTAAATATTCGTTCAGCTTAGTAAAAAATGAGCTTGGCAATAATTTCAGAGGCTTATATAAAACTTCTACTTCTTCCTGCTCTTGAGCATTTAAGTCACTATTTAGATCATTCATTATATCCCTATAGATGTTTAATTGGTTTAGCATATCGTTTCTACGCTGAGCTTTAATTAATTCATCCTTTAACCCTTCTATTTTTGGTGTTAATTTATGATTAATTAAATCTAATACCCTTGAGTTCTTCTCATTTAATATTTTCAGTTTTTCTTCATTTTCTTGTATTTCATTGGTGATATCATCCATAGCAAGTTCCAAATCTTGTTTTTGAAGTTGTAACTTACTAAATTCACTTTCAGCGGCTTCTCTATAAGATACATGCTCACATATGGACACCTTACTATTACATAATGGGCAGCTAACTTTCTTGGAAGAATGTTCTTTATTTTCTTCACCTTCAACTATAAAATTCAATCTATCTTCATCAGATTTATATTGAGACATTAAGACCGTATACCTCTCTTTAAGTAGCTTAGCTTCTTCTAAATCTGCACTAACCGTATAAGCATCTCTAAGGATTTGTCGACTCTCATTATTTGCTTTTATTATTTCTTCTTCTATTGATTTAATCTCATCAGTCATGGACTGGATTAGTGAATCAAAGTCAATATTCTCATAAGCTTGTAGTTTTTCTTCTACTTCTTTAGAATTTTCCATTGAGTTTATTAACTTTTCATTAATATAGATCTTCACAGCATCTTTTTTAGCATTCTTAATGTCAATATTTTCACGAGACTCTCTATTAACAATATCTTTACCTGTAATCAAAAATAATAGACAGGACAGAGTTCTTGTTGGAGAATAACCTTTAGCTGGGTATAAAATACTTTCTTTTTTTATAATAGTTTCCTCATCAATATAGAATGTATGGCAGAAACTACGCCAGGTCAGATCATTCGCTTTTCTTTTTTCGCTAATATATATCTTAGGTCGTTTTTGAATTCCTATTAGCCTAAGAAAAATATCACTATATTCTTTTTTACCTTCATTTCCACCTATTTTATACACTTTGCTTTCAATTTCTGATGAATCGCTAATAACTTCAATATTATTTGAGTCTATTTTTCTCTTGAACTGAATTTCTTTTTCATCAATAGTTTCAATCTTCATCGTAATAGTGTCATAATCCCCTAATGAAATAGAAGGGGGGTCTTTGGCTCCAAATAAAAAATCAATACAGTTTAAAATATAGCTTTTCCCAGTGTTTGATGGACCACATATAATATTTAATCCTCGGTTGAAGGAGACTGTTGAGCTTCTAACATTTGCACCATCAGCAGTTATTTCTTTAATATAAAACCCTTTCATTTGGTATCACCACTCCTTCCATATGTACTAGCATTTTTCAAAACAAGATTTGTTACATCCTTAATAGAGTTTGATTCAAGATATGTTATTACCTTTTTCGCTATAGCAAGGTAATTTTGAGAGTATGTAGATTCTAATTTCTTTACATAAGAGGTCCCTTGTTCTGTAATTTTATATGTGAAACCATCTGATGTATAAAAAGGTTGTACCAAACCCTCTAATGCTAACTGTTTAAGAGAATCTATCCCCTGGTTTCTAAGATTAGCAAACTCACTATATTTGTAATTGTTATCCCCATTAATATTGTATTCTACAATACCAAAATCTTTTGCATATATACATATAAAATCTACACCAATTATGGTATCTGCATTCAGTTCTTTTTCCCAGACATAAAAGAGAATAAGAAATCGTATTCCTATCTCGAATTTTGAATTATAAATGTTATTCATCTTTCACCCAGCCTTTGATTCGTTTATCATTTACTAAGATATGACATACACCTTTTCTTTCACAATTGCCAACCCAGTCAGTATCTTCAACTAATAAACATTTGTCTAATCTTATTTTGGTTGCATGAGCCATAACGCTATTTAAGCACTTCAACCCATTTTGATAATCCATATCCCAAACATCAATTACCCCATCATATGTTTCGTCCTTTAGAATATCAAATTGATTTTCTTCTTTGTCTCCATATATATCTCGTGTTCCTCTTCGCAAAGATTCTGCAGCATAGTAGCTTTTACGCTGTCTTGATAGATTTTCACTATATCTCGGAAAAGATTTTATCTTATCTAAAGTAACTTCACTACCTTCGGAATCAGTGTATGCATCAAGAATTGATGCTAAATAAGGCAATTTCTTTTCCTTTTTATCTATTTCTTCAGAATATTCGATTTGAATCAATTTTTGACCTCTTTTGTTTTTAGTAGGCTTTTTATCAATAACTTCATTTTCAGTTACCATGCAATAGGCGACAACATTAGCTATAAATTCATAAAGCGTATTGTGATTAGCTAAGTCCAAATATTTCTTCTTTTGATCATCTGGAATACAATCATCATTATTTATTATTTCTACCATTGCATCGAGGAATATTGATTCTGTTTCTGGCAAAAACTTTATTGTTCTTGTGTATTCAGGAACTAAATCATTAGTTATATCTATTTGAGCCATCTCTTGTCGTAAAATCTCAGGTACTGAATCTTTATTATTTACAATCCTACTTGCCTTGGATTTGTCAATATAATAATAATCTGACTTATCCTTGTTCATCAATTCTCTCTTAGCCGTAATAGGCTCTATAATTCCATTAATTATATTTTCATTTGAAGTACTTTCCCATGCGAGTACTTTTTTTAATTCAATAACTAAGCTTCCAAGATTAAGCATTTGAATCCCTCCTAACTACTTCACGACAACTTCTCATCAACTTTATACTAACTACTTATAATCTGTTTTGGACTAAAATTTAAGTAGAGGCAAACAGAAACCTCATTGACAATATTATAGCATACATGTTTAAGAAAAACGATATAATATTCAATTTCTCGAGTCTGTTTCTATGACCTCAAATAACAAAATATCAGAAGCCTGAGTGCACTTGGGCTAAGGATACGAATATTGCTTATTACACCACTACAAAGTGGTGCGAATAGCAATATCAGTACCTGTCTTTAGTGCACTCATTTTTAGGTTAACTGGAGTCTGCGTACTGATATGCAGGCTCTATTTTATCTTTAGCCCCTTACTGCAACAGGCAGAAAGGGGATTTTTTATGAAAAGTCAAAAACCATTAACTGTTAAATACCAAGGTAAAAGAAAGGAAATCAACTTATATATTGAGGATTGCCCAGACGATATCGAAATTCGTACACAGCTTCAAGATCCTAATTATAAAGCAGATTGGAAAACTGCATATTTGGATTCCCATTATGAAGAAAGATTAAATAACCAGAAAGAATCTAGGGAAGACAGGCATACATCATTGGAATCATTCACTTATGAAGATGCGAAGTATTTTTCCAGCAGATGTAATCCTCATGAAATTCTAGAAGAAAAGGAAAGGATAAATTCCCTCATTTCCCTTTGCACTGAGAATCAGCAAGAAGTATTAATTCTTCACTATCTTGAAGGATATTCAAAAACAGAAATTGCTAAGATGCGAGGTGTAGATGAATCTGCTATTAGAAGAACAATTAATCGTGCTATTGCAACAATAAAAAGAAATATTAAATAAGCCGTCCGAATATTACCTTTCAGATGGTTTATAGCGAAGGGGCAAATAAGCCATCTTCGAAAGGGGGAAAAAGTATGAAACACAATTTAAAAATAAGTGTTTCTGATGAAGGCACTACTCGCCTTGTAAGATGTAAGAAAACATCCATCAGAGAGAAATTTCTTAATCTATTATTTGGCGAGAGTAAAAGAGTCACAGTAATCATTCCAGGTGATACAGTGCAGGAACTTTCGATTACTGAGGAAGAGGAAGGAGGAGAAAATGTCAAGAATGAAATTTATTAATGAAGTAGTTGAACAAGCACAGGATTGTATTGATTCTCTGTCTGAACTAATTGCTATGCTTGAGTTCAATGACACTCCAAAGAAGGAACCTGAAAAAACCTATTTTTTGGAAGAAGTAAGAGCTGTCCTTGCAGATTTAAGTCGCAATGGTTTCACAGATGATGTTAGAAAGCTCATTAAAGATTATGGAGCAAACAAGCTATCTGAAGTTGAACCATCTAGATATGCCGACATGATGAAAGATGCCAGGGTGATTGGCAATGAGTAGTCATGCATATCTGTCTCCTTCATCTAGTGAGAGATGGATTTCTTGTCCACCCTCAGTAAAGCTATCAGAAAAATTTCAAGATGAGGTTAGCTCTTATGCAAAAGAAGGAACAGAAGCACACGCTCTATGTGAACATAAGCTTAAAAAACTTCTAGGACAAGACAGCAAAGACCCAACTGATGATTTAGATTTCTACAGCGAAGAGATGGAAGAATGTACAGAAAGCTATGCCACATATGTAATGGAAATAATCTCAAGGTATAAAGGTCCTCTCGTTTTTATTGAACAGAGATTAGATTTATCAAAGTTTGCTAAAGAAAGCTATGGAACAGCTGATTGTATAGTTTTAGCAGATAATGAAATAAACGTAGTTGACTATAAACATGGTCAAGGAATTTTAGTTGATGCCCATGAGAATACTCAGCTAATGCTCTACGGTCTTGGAGCACTTAATCTCTTTGATGGGATCTATGACATTAAAAAAGTTATTATGCATATTTACCAGCCAAGGCGAGAGAACATCTCAACTTTTGAAATGAGTACACATGAACTCTATGAATGGACAGAAGGAGTCCTTATTCCTAAATCCAAATTAGCCTTTAATGGTGAAGGTGATTATAAATCTGGAGACTGGTGCAGGTTCTGTAAGGCGAAAAATATCTGTCGTGAAAGAGCTAATATAGCACTGGAAGTTGCCAGATGTGAATTTAAACTTCCACCCCTTCTATCAGATGAAGAAGTGGAAAATGCATTAAAGGATGTAGAGCAAATTGAGTCCTGGGTTAAAGATATCAAAGAATATGCTCTTAAAAGAGCACTAGAAGGTAAGAAGTGGACTAACTTTAAATTAGTAGAAGGACGTAGTAACAGAAGATATGTAGATGAAGAAAAAGTAGCTGATGTGGTAAAAGCAGAAGGTTATGACCCATATGAACAAAAGATAAAAGGTATCACAGCTATGACTAAATTATTAGGAAAGAATAAGTTTGATGAACTGTTATCTGGTCTACTTGAGAAACCAAAAGGAAAAACAACACTAGTACCAAGGTCAGATAAACGAGAAGAAATTGAAACTGTAAAAGAAGAGTTCCAAAAGGAGGAAATATAAATGAGAAATAAAACAAAAGTAGTAACAGGAGTAGTAAGACTATCATTTGCCCACGTGTGGGAGCCACATTCAATTCAAGGTGGTAAAGAAAAATACTCTGTATCACTAATTATACCAAAGGAAGATACAGAAACCATTGAGAAAATTGAAAAGGCTATTGATGCAGCAATTGAAGAAGGCACCCCTAAGTTTGGTGGAAAGAAACCTAAGAAGGCAGCACTTAAACTTCCTCTACGAGATGGGGATGTAGAAAAAGATGATGAAGCATACAAGGACTCATATTTTGTAAATGCAAACTCCATAACAGCACCACAGATTGTAGATGGAAATGTGGAACCTATCCTAGATCGTTCTGAAGTATACAGTGGTGTCTATGCTAGGGTGTCTATTACCTTCTATGCATTTAATGTAAATGGAAACAAAGGTGTGGCTTGTGGTTTAGGTAATATCCAAAAGGTAAAGGATGGAGAACCACTCGGTGGAAGAAGCAGTGCAGCAGACGACTTTGAAAGTCTTGAAGATGATGATGATGACTTTTTATCCTAAAAGAATATTCATTGATTTAGAAACATTTTCATCAACAGATTTATCTAAATGTGGAGTATATAAATATGCAGAGAGTGAGGATTTTGAAATCCTCCTTTTTGCTTATTCTGTTGATGGTGGCAAGGTAAGTGTAATTGATTTAGCTAGTGGTGAGAAGATTCCAAGAGAAATAATAAATGCATTAAAGAATAATTCAGTAGAAAAATGGGCCTTCAATGCAAACTTTGAACGTATATGTCTTTCAAGGTATTTAGGTAAGAAGTTGAATCCTGATTCATGGTATTGCACTATGGTTTGGTCTTTATATTTAGGACTTCCATTATCTCTTCAAAATGTAGGTAAAGTACTCGGTTTAGAAAAACAAAAACTAAGTGAAGGTAAAAACCTCATTAGATATTTTTGTATGCCATGTAAACCAACTAAAACTAATGGTGGGAGAACTAGAAATCTTCCAAGTCATGACCCAATAAAGTGGGAGACCTTTAAGGAATATAACAAACGAGATGTAGAGACAGAACTTGCCATCCATGAAAGGTTATCACATTTTCCACTTCCTGATAGTGAATGGGATCATTATCATCTAGACCAAGAGATAAATGATAGAGGAATTGAAATTGATAACACTCTAGTAGAAGAAGCAATTTGCTTTGATGATAAGCTACGAGAAGAAAATATGAATAGAGCCATCGAACTTACTGGGCTTGAAAACCCAAATTCACCAATGCAATTAAAAGAGTGGTTAAATAAAAAAGGATTAGAGATAGATTCATTAGCTAAAAAGAAAGTTGAGGCTGCACTTGAAACAGCTACAGGTGATGTAAAAGAAGTGCTTGAATTAAGACAGGAACTATCCAAGTCTAGTGTTAGGAAATACACATCTATGGAGAATGTTGGGGGAAATGATAAAAGAGTTAGAGGTTTGATTCAGTTCTATGGTGCTAACAGAACAGGAAGGTATTCAGGCAGATTAATACAAGTCCAAAACTTAAGAAGAAACAATTTAAAAGATTTAAACCTTGCTCGCAGTCTTGTGAGAGATGGAGAGTATGAAACCATCGAACTTTTATTTGATAGCCCATCGGATGTACTATCTCAACTTATACGTACAGCCTTTATCCCAAAGAAAGGATGTCGCTTTATCGTATCTGACTTTTCAGCCATAGAAGCAAGAGTTCTCTCCTGGCTTGCTGGCGAACAGTGGAGAATGGAAGCTTTTAAAGATGGTAAAGACATTTATTGTGAATCAGCATCTAGAATGTTTGGTGTTCCTGTAGAAAAGAATGGTGTAAATGGCCACTTAAGACAAAAAGGTAAACAAGCTGAGCTTGGCTGTGGTTATGGTGGCTCTGTTGGAGCACTTAAAGCAATGGGTGCAATTGAGATGGGAATTAAAGAAGATGAACTGCAGGCAATAGTAGATTCATGGCGAGAAGCCAATCCTAACATAGTCCAGCTTTGGTGGGATATCGACAACGTAATAAAAAATGTTATAAAGACAAGAGCAAAATATCGTTTTTGTGAACTTGTTATCTCTTATGAAAAAGGCATCCTCTTTATTGAACTCCCAAGTGGTAGAAGGCTCTCATATGTCAAACCAAGAATCGGAATGAACAGATTTGGCGGCGAGTCCATCACCTATGAAGGTGTAGGTATTGGCCGCAAGTGGGAGAGGATAGAAAGCTACGGAGCAAAATTTGTCGAGAACATTGTCCAAGCCATCTCAAGAGATATTTTAGTAGAAGCTATGATGAGACTAAGTAAACAAGGATTTAAAATTGTTATGCACATTCACGATGAGGTAGTTTTAGAAGTGCCGATTGGCAAGTCAAGTATTGAAGAAGTAAATGAAATTATGAGAATTCAGCCTATCTGGGCTAAAGGTTTAGTACTTGATGCAGATGGCTTTGAATGTGAATTTTATCAAAAAGATTAATATTACCCGTCCGATTTGACCCTCTCCTATGGATTATAGCGAGAGGGTTTTTCCTCTTAATAAATTATAGGAGGTTCATAGGATGAATGAACTAAAGATTTTTGAAAATGAAGAGTTTGGACAGGTAAGGACGGTGATTAAAAAAGATGAACCCTGGTTTGTGGCAAGTGATATCTGTAGAGCTTTAGATTTATCAAATCCAAGTGTTGCAGTTTCTCGACTAGATGAAGATGAACGCACTAAGTTCAACTTAGGTCGTCAAGGAGCAACTAACTGTGTCAATGAGTTTGGTCTCTACTCCCTTATCCTTGCTAGTAGAAAACCTAATGCGAAGAAATTTAAACGTTGGATTACCCATGAAGTATTACCGTCTATCAGGAAGACTGGTGGATACATCCAAGTTAAAGATGATGATTCCAATGAAGAAATTCTTTCGAAGGCACTGCTTATTGCTCAGAAAACCATCGAAGAAAGAAATGCTCGCATTCAAGAGATGAAACCAAAAGAGCTCTTTGCAAATGCTGTAAGCACTAGTGAAACAACTATCTTAATCGGTGAACTTGCAAAAATTCTCAAAGGAAATGGTATGGACATTGGCCAGAACAGGCTCTTTGAAAGACTACGTCAAGATGGGTTTTTAATTAAAAGAAAAGGAACAGATTACAATGCTCCTACACAAAAATCTATGGAACTTGGTCTTTTTAGAGTTAAGGAAACAGCCATCACTCACTCTGATGGGCATGTGACTATTTCAAAAACTACAAAGGTAACAGGCAAAGGCCAACAATATTTTATTGATTATTTTTTAGGAGGTCGCCATGAATAAATACAATCCAGAGGGTTACCTCGACTTAACACCCTACTATGCTTTAAGCAAGATTCGCTCAGAGGGCTTTCGTCCTCTGGTATATATCTGCTCTCCATACCGTGGTGATATCGAAGAAAATGTTAAAAACGCTAGGGCTTTCTCAAGGTTTGCTGTAGATAAAAATGTTATACCTTTTGCTCCACATCTTCTCTTTCCACAATTTATGGATGATGAAAAAGAAAGAGATTTAGCCATGTTTATGAACTCCATTTTTCTTAAAAAGTGTCAGGAAATCTGGGTTTTAGATGGATATATTTCTGAAGGTATGAGCGAGGAGATTAAACTTGCAGAAAAATACAGAAAGACTATTAGATATTTTACTCTAGAGGAGGTTTTAAATTGAAATTGTATGTATCAGATACAAGAGGCGATATTAAAAATTGCTATTATCCTACAGAAGTCATAGCCACTGATGTTAGGTCTTTAGAAAAGGCTGCACAATACGACCATGTCATGGCTAAATATAAAAACAATTATCGCTTAAAAGATAATTTCATTGAATCAGACTGTATTGCAATGGATTTAGACAATGACTATAGCGATGACCCTAAAGACTGGAAGGATATAGGGGATATAAAAGAGACGTTTAAAGATATAAAATTTGCTGTTATATACAGCAGAAACCATATGAAGAAAAAAGAAAACCAGTCTCCTAGGCCAAGGCTTCATGTCTACTTTCCTATTCCAACGATTACAGACATCAAAGAATATGAAAGTTTAAAAGAAAGATTGGCTTACTATTATCCATTCTTTGATAGAAATGCACTGGATGGAGCCAGGCTCTTCTTTGGTGTAGAAACTCCAGTAATAGAGATTGTTAGGGGTAGAAACTTTGTCACCAGGCTTTTAGAAGAAGATGATTTTGAAGCCTGGGATGATAATCAAGATAAAATCCAGGAAGGAAGCCGTAATAATACTATGAGCCATTATGCAGGAAGAGTTCTTATTAGATATGGTAATACAGATAAAGCAAAAGAATTATTTAATAAAAAAGCAGAACTTTGTAGTCCACCATTATCTGATGAAGAACTTGAACAAATCTGGCAGAGTGCTTTAAAGTTTGGAAAGAAGATAACCTCAAATGAGGAATACATTCCACCTGATAAGTATAATGCCGAATTCAACTTAAAACCATCTGAGTATTCCGATATAGGCCAAGCTGAGGTATTTGTTAGAGAGTATCAAGATAAACTTCGTTACTCTCCATCTACAAAATATCTGGTATATAACGGTGGCTACTGGGAGGAGTCAGACCTTAAGGCCCAGGGTTTATCTCAAGATTTAGCTAACAGACAGGTTGAAGAAGCTGACATTTTGCTTAAAAAAGCACGAGATGAGATGAAGAAGAATGGAGCTCTTGGTCTACTAGATAGCTTAACTACTAAGAAAGCAGTTTCACTGTTTAATAAAGAGCAAACACATTCATATAATCAATACCTAATGGCAGAAAACTATAAGAAATATGCCGTCAAACGAGGTGATACTAGAGCAATTCATGCAACAACTAAAGAAGCAATGCCAATGCTTGAAATTAAGCAGGAAGAACTAGACCAAGATGGGTTTTTGCTTAACACACCATCTTACACCATTGATTTAAAAACAGGTGAAAAAATGGAGCATAATCCACTGAACTTTACAACAAAACAAACTATGGTAGATCCAAGTGATGAAGGTAAAAGCTTATGGGAAGAAGCTCTTGACACCTTCTTCTGTGGTGATGATGAACTCATTGACTATGTACAAAAAGTAGCAGGTCTTGCAGCTATTGGAAAGGTTTATGTAGAAGCCTTAATTATAGCCTATGGTGAAGGGAGAAACGGTAAGTCAACATTTTGGAATGCCATAGCAAGGGTTCTAGGTAGTTACAGTGGGTCAATATCTGCAGATATTCTGACAGTTGGCTGTAAGAGAAATGCAAAACCTGAGCTGGCTGAAGCTAGAGGGAAAAGACTTCTTATTGCAGCTGAGCTTGAAGAAGGCATGAGACTTAGCACATCCAATGTAAAACAGCTTAGTTCTACAGATGAAATACATGCTGAAAAGAAATATAAAGCACCATTTAAGTTTACTCCATCTCACACTTTAGTTCTTTATACAAACCATTTACCAAAGGTAGGTGCAATGGATGAAGGTACATGGAGAAGGCTTATAGTTATTCCTTTTGAAGCAAAGATTGAAGGAACATCAGATATTAAAAATTATGGTGACTATCTCTTTCAAAATGCTGGGGGTGCTATTCTCAAGTGGGTCATTGATGGTTCAAAGAAAGCTATTGAAGATGATTATAAGTTTAAGCTTCCAGATAAAGTTGAAAATGCCATCAATAAATATAGGTCTGATAATGATTGGATATCTAGATTCTTTGAATCCTGCTGTGAGATTGATGAATCTTTCTCAGCTAAGTCAGGAGAGTTTTATACCGAGTATAGGGCTTTCTGTATGAGAACAGGTGAATATATCAGAAGCACTACTGACTTTTATAATGCACTTGAAGCTGAAGGCTTTAAAAGAAAGAGAACAAGTAAGGGCAGATTTATTTTAGGTATAAGGTTAAAGTCTGAATTTCTTATATAAAAGATGACAGTATATTAACCTTATATATATAACTTTTTAATAATAATAAAAAAAATAAAAATATAATAAATAAGTATATATATAGAGGTATGTATACCGTCATAGACTTGATGAAATGGAGTGATTTA
>ENA-UOOK01006206-UOOK01006206.1-fermentation-metagenome-genome-assembly--contig:-NODE-6206-length-11569-cov-8.687771_pt1 | contig 11569 bp, 6 predicted proteins | sample MGYA00245777_ERZ724023 | MGnify/ENA primary metagenome ERZ724023 (study PRJEB28704, sample SAMN03018312) | fermentation metagenome | biome: anthropogenic terrestrial biome; feature: soil; material... | reverse complement strand
AACAGGATCTATCATGGAAGAATACTCGGAGGTTTTTTATTATAAATGTATTGACCTGAAATTCAGTACAATAATAGAAATAACACAATAATAAAAAAATAATAGAAATAACACAATAATAGAAAAGAGCGGCATCATTCCAGGAGTGGGATTTTTTCGTTTTTCTGGAAGTTGGGGTATTTCTCTTGGGGTTTGAATGGGGGGTGACCATTCTTTGTTGGGGTTTGGGGGTTTGGGGTGTGAAAAATAGCCTTTTGGAATGATGCCTCTTCGTCAGTACTAAGCTGACATTTACCCTCAATATCAGTTATATTATATAAAACTATAGGAAATAAAGATAGATTTTCAGTGGGAACTCTTTTGATTCTTTAATAAATAATTATTAATTTGTCTTTCTATATATTCTCATGGATGGTCATATTTTTATAGACACGTCTCTCTAAATAAACAACTTATTTTTTCTTAAATTTTCAAACTTTTTTCTTACGAACTCCTCGTTGTTTATGGAGTTCTTGCAAACATTCTGTCCAGTTCCCCTTTCGTAAAGGTTATGACTGTTGGTCTTCCATGTGGACAGGAGTAGGGGTTTTCAGCTGTTCTAAGCTGCTGTATTAAATTTTCCATCTGCTCTGGCGTGCATGCCGCACCTCCTTTAATCGCTGCCCTGCAGGCAAGGGTCTTGCTTACTTTTTCCAAAATACCTGTCTCTTTTTTGACCTTTCCTTCAGCCAGCAGGTCAGATATCACGTCATGTATCACATCAGTATCTTCGAGCCGTCCGAAAACCTCGGGCACAAAAGTGACAACATATGTATTGTCCCCAAATTCCGAAATTCCAAAGCCATACTCCTCAAGGTAGGGTATGTATTCTTCCATCAGCACTTTTTCTTTCGGGGTGAGTTCTATCATTACGGGGGTGATCAACTCCTGCACCCTGGATTTTTTACTTTTTAAGACCTGCTCGTAAAGGATACGCTCATGGGCTGCATGCTGGTCGATAACTATAAGGTCTTCCCCTTTTTCAGCGAGGATATACATCCTGGAAACCTGGCCTATTATACGAATGTCTTCGAGAAGGTCAGTATTTGCTTTTTGCCTCGGCTTCTGGCTTTGCTTTTCCTCTATACTTATTTTTTCGCTTATTTTCTCCTCTGTCTTCTTATTCCCAGGAACTCCTTCCTTTTCTACCTTTTTTTCTTCCGTTTTTCTATCTTTATTTTCTCCTTTCACCTTCTCTTCACTCTCTCCTGAAAACTCAAGAAGGCGCTCGGATTTTTTCAACCGTCTTTCAGTGTCCTTTACAGGATAGATGTAAGCCTCGGGTTTATCTCTAAGTACTCTATTCCCACTGTCCGAAATTCTCGTTTCCTCTGAAACCCCTTGAACCCCTGGTCCACTTACAGTTTCTTTTCCGGCTGCTTTACCTATCTCTTCTGTCATTTTCTTGTCAGACCGTACTCTTCGGGTTTCAGGTGACTGAATTTTTCCTGATGTTTCCGGGACCTCAAAGGTTTTCTGTAACCCTTTTCCTTCTTTTTCCCTTATCTCTGGGGCAAGCCCATGTTCAGAAAGGACTTTTTCAACTGCATGAATAACTGCATCCTTTACCTCCTTTTCTCTGCTGAAACGGACTTCGGCTTTTCGGGGATGGACGTTTACATCCACTTCTCCCGGATCAAGGGTAAGAGCAAGGACTGCTACAGGATAGCGGCCTTTTGGCATTTTTGTGTAATATCCTTCACGGATGGCTGTGTTGATGGTTTTTGAGGCAACAGGGCGGGTATTTACGAAAAGAAAGAGCTGGTCGTTATCTCCTCTATTCAGTTCGGGTTTTGATATGTAGCCACGGACCTCAAATTCCTCTGTCCTGTACTCCAGAGGGAGCATTGACCTGGCAGTCTCAGGCCCTAGCAGGTTTACCATACTGTTAAACAGGTCATTTGACCCCGTATTTCTGAGGACTGGCTTTCCTTCGCTGAACAGGGTAAAGGAAATTCCCGGATTTGCCAGGGCCAGTCTCATAACGGTATCAGTGATATGGGCAAGCTCGGTACGGTCGGTTTTCAGGTATTTGCGCCTTGCAGGCGTGTTGTAGAAGAGGTCTTTTACATGCACTGATGTCCCCGGAGCTGTGCCTGCGTCAGAAGTTTCCTCTACTTTTCCTCCATGAATTACAACTTTCGTGCCTGCGATCTCTTCCGGGGTGCGGGTAAGAATTTCCACCTTTGCAATGGCGGTTATGGAGGCAAGGGCTTCACCCCTGAAACCCATTGTGGAGATCGTATCCAGGTCTTCGATTTTCGTGAGTTTGCTTGTTGCGTGTTTTTTATACGCAAGGAGAGCATCGTCTCTGCTCATCCCGCAGCCGTTGTCCCGGATAAGGATGGAATGTTTTCCTCCCTTTTCAATTTCGATGCGGATTTCTGTTGCTCCGGCATCGATTGAGTTGTCTACGAGTTCCTTTACTACGGATGCCGGACGCTCTATCACTTCCCCGGCTGCGATCTTATTTATTGTATCCTTATCAAGAACCCGGATTTTATTTTCCTGTTTTTCTTCAACCTGATCTTTCATCTGCCCTTCCATCTTCTATTCATTTTTTCCACTTATTCTATCAGTTTTTCTACTTATTCTATCAGTTTTCTGCATACTTTTTTAACCAAGCAGTTTTTTAAGTTCATGAAGTTTGTTCATGGCTTCTATTGGCGTCATCTCATCCACATTCATCTTTTTCAGGGCTGCTTCCACAGGGCTCAACCCTTTTGCCTTCTCAGAACTTCCACTGCTGCTCCCAGGGTCGAAAAGCAGCATCTGAGTGTAGCGGGCGGTTGCTTTGCCTTTTCTCTTTTTCCCGTTTTCGCTCTCTTCAGCTTCTTCAAGCACGTTTTCCCTTTCGAGTTCCCTGAGGATCTCATTTGCCCTCTCGATTACTTTTTCAGGGACTCCGGCAAGCCTTGCAACATGGATCCCATAACTCCTGTCTGTTGCTCCTGGCACGATTTTCCTCAGGAAAACCAGCTCGTGGCCTTCTTCTTTTACTGCAATGTGGTAATTTTTTACCCGTTTTAATTTCTCTTCAAGGGCTGTGAGCTGGTGGTAATGGGTTGCAAAAAGAGCCCTTACACCGACCTTCCCCCTGTTGTGCAGGAACTCAACAACCGCTTTTGCAATGCTGTACCCGTCATAAGTGCTTGTCCCCCTGCCGATTTCGTCGAGCAGCACAAGGCTTTTAGGGCTTGCATTATTCAGGATATTTGCCAGTTCCACCATTTCGACCATAAAAGTGCTCTGCCCGCTCGCAAGGTCGTCAAAAGCCCCTATCCGTGTAAAAACCTGGTCGATAACTCCTATGGAGGCATAGGACGCCGGGACAAAAGAGCCTGCCTGAGCCATAATTGCAATAAGGGCAGTCTGGCGCATATAGGTGGATTTTCCTGCCATGTTCGGGCCAGTTACCAGCAAAAACTGGTTCTCCTTGCAGTCCATTTCGGTATCGTTCGGGACAAAACCGCCTGATACCGTACTTTCGACTACTGGGTGCCGGCCGTCCCTGATAAGGATCTTGCAGTCTTCGGTGAGCTGCGGGCGTGTATAATTATTATTCTCTGCAACCTCGGCAAGGTCTGCAAGGACATCAAGGGTGCCTATCCTTTCTGCTGTCTGCTGGAGTTCCTTTGAATAGGCTGAAAAGGTCTCTGTGATTTCAGTGAAGATTTCATACTCCAGAGCCACAGCTTTATCGTTTGCTGTCAGGATCAGGCTTTCTTTTTCTTTAAGCTCCGGTGTAAAGAAACGCTCTGCATTTGCCATGGTCTGCTTTCTTATATAGTCGTCAGGCACCTGGCTGCTGTTTGAATTGGTAACTTCGATATAATATCCAAAGACCTTATTGTATCCGACTTTCAGGGACTTGATCCCTGTCCTGTCCTTTTCTTTCTGCTGGAAGGCTGCAATCCACTTTTTACTGTTGCTTGAAATATCCCTTAGCTCGTCAAGTTCCTCGCTGAATCCGGCTTTTATCATTCCACCTTCCCGGACACTTACAGGAGGCTCTTCAACAATTGCTTTTTCAATCATTTCAGCCAGTTCTTCCAGATCTGAAAAGGCTGCAAGCCCTTGCGCAATCTCTTTCAATACCTTTGAACCGGCTTTTTCCAGAATGCAGTCCCGGATAGAGGGCACAGCACCAAGGGATTTTTTCAGGGCTACGAGGTCCCTTGCATTGGCGTTTCCGTACACTATCCTGCCCACGAGGCGTTCAATGTCCCTGACGTCTGAGAGCCAGTCCCGGATATCGTAGCGGAGCAAAGGGTCTCCTGCCAGTTCTTCTACTGCATCCAGCCTGAGGTTGATTTCTTCTACGGAAAGGAGCGGCTTTAAGAGCCACTTTTTCAGGATGCGGTTGCCCATAGGTGTCCTTGTGCAGTTCAGGGTCCTGTAAAGGGAATTCTGGTCCCCTTCATCCCGCACGTTTTTCACGATTTCAAGGTTGCGGAGGGTAACAGAGTCGAGAATCATGAACTCGGTATTTGAGTATGTCCTGAGTGTATTGATATGTGTAAGGTCCCTCATCTGGGTTGTTTTTGCATATTCAAGTGCAGCCCAGGCCGAATAGACTGCAAGTTCCAGTTTTTCACAGCCCATACCCTCGAGGGTCGAGACTTTGAAATGGTTTTTTAGTTTTTCCCCGGCTTCCTCTATTCCGAAGATTTCCGGTGCAAATTCCTGCACGATTGTCTGTTCCTTTAACCTATCAACAAGTTCCGAATTCCCATACAGGGTCGGGGGCAGGATGCATTCCGAAGGCCGCATGCGGGCAAGTTCAGTGAGTAATTTTTCGAAACCTTCTGAGTCTGTAAACTGGGTTGTAAGGAACTCTCCTGTTGAGATGTCCAGGAAAGAGAGCCCGAATTCCATTTCACTGCTTTTTCCGGATTTTCCTACCTCTCTTCCTGCAACTGCCATAAGGTAGTTATTTGACGCGTCCGAGAACATGGATGAATCTATTGCTGTTCCCGGGGTTACCACCCTGACAACTCCCCTTTTCACAACCCCTTTTGCTTTCTTCGGGTCTTCGAGCTGTTCACAGATAGCTACCTTGTACCCTCTGTTTATCAGCCTTGGAAGGTATGTGTCAATGGCGTGGTAAGGAATTCCTGCAAGCGGCATTCTTTCTCCTGACCTGTCCTTGCCACGGGCTGTCAATGTAATTTCAAGCTCTTTTGCAATGGTTTTTGCGTCTTCCCCGAAGGATTCGTAGAAGTCTCCCATCCGGAAGAAGATTAGGGTGTCAGGGTACGCCAGTTTGGCTTCATAGTACTGGCGCATCGCAGGGGTCATCATTTCAGTCATTTTTTACTCACTGTAAATTTGAATAAATTTGATGGTATTAGTTTAAATTTGAGGTTGAATCAGCTGGATATCTGTTTGAATATCGGTTAGAAATACTATGCCTTTATCTTGAATCATGCTTCTTATATATAATTTAATTATTCGGTATTGTAAGCCTTATCAAAGGAGGAATTGCCCTGAGCTTGGAAAAATTAGTTGAAGTCTGTCCTGTCTGTGGGAATTCGGATGTATTCTATGAGGTTGGCGGGTATGCAGGTGCGATTTACCACTGCAAAGAGTGCGGGTATGTTGGAGCTTTTGTAATCGAGGCTAATGAGGAAATGATTGAGAAAATCAAAGAGAAGTATAAGCGGGAGAAGGAGAAAGAGGAACACTAATCTAATATTTTCTTATATTTCACTAATCTAATATTTTCTTATATTATTTCTTATATTATATGTTATCTAATCTGTTGAATCTTTCAGGAAACTCTAATGACTATTTAAAAATATTTATGTATTTTTGTTGACCAAAATTAATCCTTTGTTTTATCAATCTGGATAAGGCATCATGAAAATAAGTGCGTACGAAGAATAGACATTTAATATAAGAAATCTTAAAGGATCACAACTTAGAAAATTATTTAATACAGTTATCTCCTATAATAGTTTATGAGTAGTATAATCAATGATTATTTCTACAATTTTTTTTCGGGGAATGACTGGTCTTACTGGATTGTTATCGTAATTCTGGTTTTTATTGTAATTTTGTACCTTTTGAAGCCTTCCGGGAGAGGTAAAAAATATAATTAATCCAGTTTGTAATGTCATCTTTTAAATATGTTATTTTCCTGGATTATTTTTAAAATCCTCCCTTTAATTTACTGGTTTCCTGATGCAAATTTTAAAGCTCTTGGATTCCTTAGAAATCTTCTTTTTTCCCAGCAGGCAGGGGAAATAATTATTGATAAGGAATATCACAGGTACCATGAAGAGAAGGTTGAGCACTGTTAAGCTCAGGGCAAAAGCTGCATTGTAATAGAAGTATTCAAGCTCGACTCCGAAGCTTAGAAGTGCCAGTTTTGTCAGTATGTCTTTCAGGGGGAAGTGGAGTGCAAGCACAATCAGGCTGTTTCTCCCGTAATATTCCAGTACCCTCGAACCTCCTATTTTTTTGAATAGATAAACGAAAGCAAAGATACCTGAGAAGGCAAGGCAATAATACGAAAAAAAGTTGCCATATTTCAGTACGTTTATATTGACCTTGTCTGAGGTTGGGAACTCCAGCAGGTAAACTAAATAAAGCAAATTCAAAAGGATAAAGATCCCAGGGAAAAATTTCTCAGATCGGATGAATCCTTCCCTGAACTTCGAACTTAACCCCATCCCATAACCCGGATTTGGACTCAAACCTGCTCCTGACTCTTTTTCCGGTTCTGTATATCTTCTAAATAGATTTCCAGCTCCGTAAAAGACTACAGCAGAGAGAGCCGCATCAGCATTCCAGGGCAGCCTGAATGGCACATAAACCGAATAAAGGTACCCTATAACCCCGGCTACAGTAAGCCAGAGTGCCAGCTTTCCCGGTTTTCCGTAATAGCTCTTTGCAAGTCCATAATAGATAACCTCGGTTACGAAAAGGCAGGTCAGAAACCAGAGTGGCGGATTATAAGATACAAGAGGTCCCAGCGCGTAAAGAATAGAGTAAACCCCATAAAGGGCAGTGGCTTCGAAAAATTCAATATTTGTAACTCCCGGCTGAAATCCCATGTCCAGCAAAAAGTAAAACAGACAGGTCAGTACGGCAAAAGCGAAGTAAGGCACGATGAGTGATCTGAACCTTCCTTTGACAAACTTTGCAGCTGATCCTGCATATTTTCCGAAATCAAATAGAATTCCGGAAATGAAAAAGAAAAGTGGCATGTGAAAAGAAAATATATAAGTATCAAGCGCTACAGGCAAGCTGTGATGTGCAAACACCACAAGCATAATCCCAATTCCCTTTAATGCGTCAATCCAGTGAAGTCTCATATTAGCCCGGTATGTAAACAGTGTTTACATTATAAAAAAGGTTTGCTGTCACCTCTCCGGCCGTACTGCCTCTTGACATTTCCGGGAGCCTAAACTGTTCAAACCAGTATTTTTCATTTTTTCTTTCCTATTTGGGAAAATGGAATTTCCTAACAAAAAAGCAATGTAAAAGTAATAAAAACATGTAAAAGTAATAAAAACATGTAATAGTAATAAAAACATGTAAAAAACAACAAAAAGGATTTTGGTGGGGCCGCTGAGATTTGGACTCAGGTCGCAAGACCCCCAGTCTTGCAGGATGGACCAGGCTACCCTACGGCCCCGCAGAGTAGGTTTTTTTATTTACAAGGTGACAAGTTGCCTTGCTTGCCATCAACCAACTATTGTAATCATACATGTAGTATAAATGAGTATCGGTAGATAATAGCCCGAATATTACTCCCGATTGTTTTCAAATTGTTAATCTGTGTTTTTTGCATACTTTTTTCTCAGATTTTTTGGCTTACGGTTTCTGGATATCGGCCTCTGAAGGCTTACTCAGTATGCTTTTTGCCCGAAGGACTCTCTGGATAATGGTGATATGCGAGAATACTGCTATCAGTACAAGCGCCCAGCCGAGGAATCCTGAAAGGGCTCCGAAAGCCAGGATAAGCATCCTTTCCGTACGTTCGGCAATTCCTACAGACAATTTCCTGCAGCCTGCAGACTCAGCTCGGGCGCGTGTGTAACTTACGAGAAAAGAACCAATGAGGGCATAGCCTGACCAGAGCCACCCGTCAATTCCCATAACCGAGAGAACCATAAGCTTTCCATTTATTACTCCTGCCATTATCCCGAGAAACATGATCCCATCGGAATAGCGGTCGCATACTGAGTCCAGTACTCCTCCGAAAGGGGTGGTCCTGCCTTTTGCTCTTGCGACCCCTCCGTCAAGGATATCGAAAACTCCGCTGAAGAGTATCAGGAGTCCTCCTTCAAAGGGTTTGCCCAGGACAAATGCAACTCCTGCAGCCACGCTTACCATAAAACCCAGCAGGGTAAGGGTGTTTGGAGAGAGGGGTATTGAGCGTGCAAATGGAATTATCAGTTTTCTTGCGCTGTTTTTTAAGTCCTCGAATATTTCAATCCCTTCCTTTATCTGGCTATTGATACTTCATCTTTGGATATAGTCTTATCTTCTTTCGAAATATCTATGGTTTCTAAGTTCCATTAAGAGAGCCCTTTATATCTTTGAAGGTCGGTTCTCCTGATTCAATGGTCTTGCAGGGATGGAATTCTCAAGAACGAGGTTTTAAGGATCGCTATATAAATAAAGTCACATGAGTTTAAATTGATATGGAGTTAAAATATGAATATAGTAGAAGAACACAGGGAAAAGTGCATTCGATGTGGACAGTGTTTTGAGGTCTGCCCTCGATATGAAGACCTGGATTTGCTTGACCAGCTTTATGGGTATCTGGAGGGGTCTTCTAATATCAATCCTGATTCTCTGCTGCGCTGTCTTACCTGTGGGCTCTGTGTTTCTGCCTGTCCTGAGAAGCTTGGGATCAAGCCGCTGATCTCTCCTGCCCGGCAGAAATGGGTAAATGAAAACGGCCTTACTGACAGGCAAACTATGGCAGATCCAGAGGCTGAAAATAATCTCTTCAAAACAGTTGCTGAAATGGATGAAATTCCTGAGTTTGCAAACAGGTCTGGTTCTGTTGTGTATTTCCCGGGCTGCGCTGGCACATATATCAACAAGGTGATGGCACAGGCTTCTGTTGCTCTTCTGGAAAAGGCGGGAATTGATTATAGTGTTCTGAGCGGGCTTGAATACTGCTGTGGAGCTGTATCTGCAGGTGCCGGAGATCCTGGGCCCGTCCGCAGGCACGGGCAGAAAAATATCGAAGAAATCCGGAAAAGAGGAGCGAAAATCCTTATTACTTCCTGCCCCGGATGTTTCAAAGCTTTTAAGGATATCTACCCACGCATGTTTGGTAACCTGGACTTTGAGGTTCTGCAGGTCTCGCAGTACTTTGACCTGCTTTTAAAGGAAGGGAAACTTACTCCGGAAAATGCACTCAAATACAGGGTTTTTTACCACGATCCCTGCCACCTGACAAGAGGCATGGGCGTCTACACGGAAGCAAGGAATGTGCTTGAACAGATTCCCGGGACCAGGCTGGCTAATAAAACTCCCGAAGGATCGGCTTGCTGTGGCTTCGGAGGAGGGGTAAGGGTAAATTATTCTTCTGAGTCTATTTCTTTAGCTTCTGATAGGTTTAGAGCTGCCGAAAAACTGGGCTGCGATGTTATCGTAACAAACTGCGGGGGCTGTATGCAGAACCTTATAGAAGCCGGAAAGGATGAAAAAATAAGGATATTTGATCTAGCTGAATATCTGGCTCTCGCTTGCGGAGTGAAAATAGAGAGGGAAGACCGGAAAATGGTCGAGCTGGTAAACAGGGCTTACAGTTCATGTGTTTCTGGTTACAAAGAACCAGACCTCTCACAAACATGAAACCTTCATCACTTTTTTACTCCCTTTTTCCTTTTATGTACCTGCATGTAGCACATTTCATATTATATTATCTTTTTCCATCTTTTCTTTTATTTTTCTATTGTTTCTTTTTCTGGCATGCCAACGTTTCAGATTGCTGTTTTTCTCTCTCGGTCAGAAATTGGATAAAAAATCTGTCCCGGTAAAAAATCTACTATATATTATTTTCTCTTTTATTCTGTTTTTTATCTGAATTTTATTCAGGTTCAGGGAAAATGTAAAAATGATGTTCAAAAAGAGGAATCATTTATTGTCAATCTAATCTATAATTTGAAACTTTAACAGAAAAGCAGCTTCAGCCGCCGTAATATTTTTTCATGCATCTTATGAAGCGAAAATTATATCTATTTTAGTCCCTTTAATCTCTTAAAAAGATATTGTTATTTTTTCTTCTTTTCCACGCTTTCAAATACCCACTTTTAATATTTAATATTTATATTTTTTGTTTATTCTTTATATTTTCCTCTTCCATCACATTCTATAAATGTTTTAAACCACAAAATATATATACAACCCTCCATTTTGAGGCATCCTTTTTGACAAAATATTTATACCAGTAAAGAGAAGTTAACTCTGGAGACATCTGTGAAGATGAATTAACAGACGGGATTTAAAATGGCACCAAATACATTCCCTCTGCTAAATTCTCATGAACCCCAGTAAGCAATCATGAATGATTCATGATTTTGCAGTTTTGCTTGTGGTAATCTTGGCTTCCCACCCATATATATCATAAGCTACTTTTCGTGCGTCTCATGACTCGGAGAGCGTGAGCTAGCGTTCCAATCATCATGGTTTTCATGACAGTTGGTTGAGAGGTCTCCAAAAAATAAAACGGAGGATGCAACATTAGCAAAGAAGAATTGCTTCAGGAACTTGCAGGTGCTATGATCTCCTGCAAGAAGGATGCAGTACTCGCTGCAGTTGAAAAAGCTAAAGGAGAACTGGAGCCTTCCGAAATTATTGAAAAAGGACTTGCAGAAGGCATGAACGAAGTGGGAGTCCGCTTTGAGAGAGGCAAGCTTTTCCTGCCACATGTGATGATGGCTGCCGATGCAATGACTGCAGGAGTCAATGCCCTTAAGGACCTTATGCCTGAAGGTGCTTCCGGCAAAAAACTCGGTGTTATCGTGAACGGTACCGTAGAAGGTGACGTGCATGATATCGGCAAAGCAATCGTGTCCACTATGCTTCAGTCAGCTGGTTTTGAAGTCCACGACATTGGCAGGGACGTCCCTATAAAGAACTTTATCGCAAAGGCAAAGGAAGTCAATGCTAATATGATTGGAATTTCCGCCCTTATGACCACAACACTGCAGGGGCAGAGGGATGTAATTGAGCTCCTGAAAGAAGAAGGTATGAGGGACAAAGTGAAGGTTATGGTAGGGGGAGCTCCCGCAACCCAGGCCTGGGCTGACAAAATAGGTGCGGACTGCTATGCGGAAAACGCAAGTGAAGCAGTGGCAAAGGCAAAAGAACTGCTGCTCTGAACTCCAGATTGCAGTCTAAGGTGTTTCAGTTTAAATTCGGAAGTTTAAGTTTAACCATCCAGTTCAGTTATCTAAGTTCATTTATCTAGTTCTGGAAATCTCATTTAAGCAATGGAGGATAAAAATGGCAACTGAATACGCTTTGAGAATGGGAGACGGGAAGAGGATCTTCCTTA
>ENA-UOOK01006205-UOOK01006205.1-fermentation-metagenome-genome-assembly--contig:-NODE-6205-length-11569-cov-12.419837_pt1 | contig 11569 bp, 12 predicted proteins | sample MGYA00245777_ERZ724023 | MGnify/ENA primary metagenome ERZ724023 (study PRJEB28704, sample SAMN03018312) | fermentation metagenome | biome: anthropogenic terrestrial biome; feature: soil... | reverse complement strand
TGATAAAGACCATAGCCATTGCCGTCAAGTAGCTTTAATGTGTCTATGATTGCTTGTGCACTTTCTTCTTCCTCAACCTGCTCGTCAATAAACCATTTCAACATCGATTGGGTTGCATAGTCTTTCTCATCTGTTGCAAGTGCGTAAAGGTCATTGATAAGTTTTGTTACAACTTGCTCGTGTTCTAATGTGCTTTGAAAAGCTGCAAGTGGTGTTTTCCAAGTTTTTTGAACCTTAGCAATTGGTCTTAAATCCACTTTTCCTCCTCTTGAAAGTATATAGTTTAAGAACTTCATTGCATGGTCTTGTTCTTCTTTGAACTGAATTTCCATCCAATTGGCAAATCCGTTTAATCCTTTTGCTGCAAAGTCTGCACTCATTGAGAGATATAAATATGCTGACCAAAATTCAGCATTTATTTGAGCATTTAATGCTTCTTCTAATTTTTTACTTAACATAGTATTTTGTTTTAATTTATTATTAATTAGTTTGAATTAAGATTACAAAGATAATATTTTATTTTCTCTTTTGCTCTTTTCTAACGACAAAACGCCATTTTTTATTGCGATATTCTTCAGAAGCATAATTTATTCCTATCCTTTTACTTGTTTTATACTTCCATTTTATTCCATCATCTTCAATCCAAAGTTCATTGCTTGTGGTTAAATCCAATTTATTTAATTCCCTTGTGATATTAAGAGCCTTTGTTAATTTGCCTGGCCCATCGTAACCTTCAACCCCTCTAATCAAGACTGCCTCAGGATTATCCTTAATCCCACTAACCACATTTAATAAATTATGCACACCATAGCAAAGATAAATATAGGTTATTCCTCCTTGCTCAAACATAGGTTCGTTGCGAAGAGTCTTGCCTTTATGTGCGTGCGAAGCTGTGTCATCCTTACCATAATAGCTTTCTGTTTCAGTTATACGCAACCTAATTACGTCCTTGCCCACCCTCCTGCAAAGCAATTTCCCTATAAGTAAAGGTGCAAGCTCCAAAGCATTCTTTTCGAAAAAACATTTATCCAATTTAACCATATATATTCTTTATTCTATATTTTTATCTCTTAGGTTCTAAAAGAGAGTAAATATAGTCATAGTGATAGAACTTGATTCTAAAAATTTATCTTTTGATTCTAAGAATTTATCTTTTGATTACAAAAAATTAGAACTTGATTTAGATTTTATAGGATTAATAGGTATTTCTAAAAATTCTTGTAAGCTCAGCTCTATTTAGGATGGTGTATCGTTTTTGTTTGAAACTGATTAAGCCTTCTATCATCATCTCTTTAATGGTTTTTGAAAGGGCAGGACGGGTAACTCCAAACATATTGGCAAGGTCTTGTTGGGTGTGAATTATTTCAAATTGGAGAGAATCATTATCTTGTGCCACTTCCAGCAAATAGCCTGCTATCCTGCTTTTAATTGTTCCAAAGCTAAGGCAACGCACCTTTGAGGAAAGGAATCTACTTCTATTGGAAATCATTCTAAGAAAATTCATTAGAAGTTTGGGACTGCTTTGAAGCATATATGTAAACTCTGCTTTTGAGATTGGTAACACTTTGGTTGTTCCTATTGCGGTGGCATTCACAGGAACAATATTGTCGTCGGCATAAAAGATTGCAGGAGCTAAAACACCTGGGGAAGGGATTATTTCAATAAAAATGTTCTTTCCATTTGCATGTGTCATAGAGTTAGAAACATCCCCTTCTAATATAATCAATAAGTACTTGTACTGATCGCCCTGATTGAGGATGGTTTCCCCTGAAAGATAAGTTCTAACACCTAATTTCTGACCGATTACTTTCTTTATTTCGTCCTCCGACATTGATTCAAAAAGAGGACACTGACTTAGGTTTTTCATACTGCAAATATAAATATTTTCATCATTTGTAATCAATATTACAAAATTTTTATTCAAAAAAAGATATATTTGCATCATAATATTAATTTAAAAATATAATTGTTATGGAACAAATGTTTTGTTTTCAATGCCAAGAGACAGCGGGCAATAAAGGTTGTACAATAAAAGGGGTTTGCGGAAAAGAACCTCAAACGGCTAAGTTAATGGATATGTTGATTTATGCAACAAGAGGTTTAGCAGTTGTAAATAGTAAGTTAAGAGAGAAAAATCTTGCAAGTAAAAAAGCAGAGCATCTTATTTTAGATGCTATGTTCTCAACTATTACTAATGCTAATTTTGATGATGAAGCCATCAAAAGTAGAATAGCAAAAGTGTTTCATTTGAAAGACGAACTAATAGCTACTGCAAAAGAAAAAGGTATATCTTTACCTGAAATGGATGAAGTTTGGTTTAAAGTTGAGGAGCACGACTATTTATCATTTAATGATAAGGTAGGAGTTTTGTCAGAAAATAATGAAGATATTCGTTCTTTGAAGCAACTAATAATATATGGAATTAAAGGTTTAGCTGCTTATGTTGAGCATGCTAATAATTTAAAATACGAAGACGAATCAATCTATCAAGTGATTGAAGAAGCTCTTTGTGCAGTTGGTTCAAAGAATTTATCAGCAGAAGAATTAACAGCAATGGTTCTTAAAGTTGGTTCAGCAGGAGTAAGTGGTATGGCTCTATTGGATAAAGCTAATACTTCAACTTACGGAAATCCTGAAATAACAAAGGTTAATATTGGAGTAAGAACAAATCCTGGTATTTTGATTTCAGGACACGACCTTAAAGACCTTGAAGAACTTTTAGAACAAACACAAGGAACAGGAGTTGATATTTACACTCATGGAGAGATGTTACCAGCAAATTCTTATCCTTTCTTCAAGAAATATCCTAACTTTGTAGGAAACTATGGTGGATCTTGGTGGCATCAAAGAGAAGAGTTCTCTACATTTAATGGGCCAATACTTTTCACAACCAATTGTATAGTTCCTCCAAAGGCAGATGCTAATTACAATGGTAAAATCTTCACAACCGGAAGTGCAGGATTAACAGGAGCAACTCATATTGCACCAAGAGAAGAAGGCAAACAAAAGGATTTCTCTAAGATAATAGCAATGGCAAAAACTTGTGCTGCTCCGCAAGCAATTGAAGAAGGAGAACTTGTTGCAGGCTTTGCACATAATCAAGTTTTACAATTAGCAGATAAGGTTATTGATGCTGTAAAACAAGGAGCAATAAAGAAATTCGTTGTAATGGCAGGTTGCGATGGAAGACATAAAGCAAGAAGCTATTATACTGAATTTGCGCAAGCATTACCTAACGATACAGTTATTTTAACCGCAGGTTGTGCAAAATACCGCTACAATAAACTTCCACTTGGAGATATTGGCGGAATCCCAAGAGTATTAGACGCAGGACAATGTAATGATAGCTATTCATTAGTTGTGATTGCACTTGCACTAAAAGAAGCATTCGGCTTAGACGATGTAAATAAACTTCCTATTGTTTATAATATTGCTTGGTACGAACAAAAAGCAGTAATAGTTCTTTTAGCACTTTTATCCTTAGGAGTTAAGAATATCCACCTTGGACCAACTCTTCCAGCTTTCCTTTCTCCAAATGTAGTAAATGTTTTAGTTGAAAACTTCGGCATAGGAGGTATCTCTACGGTAGAGGAAGATATGCAAAAATGGATAGCATAAATCACTTATAATATATGTATTAATAAATTAGGCTAACTTTTAGGGTTAGCCTTTTTTTATTAAAAATATCTCCTTTTGTAATCAATATTACAGACAATGCCTTAAAACAACACTATTTTTGCATTAGAAATCAAATAATTCAAATATAAATCTAAAACGTATAAAAAAGGATGAAAAGAACAGTAATAAAAATTGATGAAAACCTATGTAATGGTTGTGGATTATGTGTTAGTGGATGCCATGAAGGAGCTTTACAACTTATAGATGGCAAGGCAGTAATGATTAGTGATATGTTTTGTGATGGCTTAGGAGCTTGCATTGGAGAATGTCCTGTTGGGGCAATTGAGTTGGAGGAAAGGGAAGCCGAACCTTATGATGAGATTGCAGTTATGGAAAGAATAGTTTCAAAGGGAGAAAAGGTAATTTTGGCTCACCTAAAACATATGAAAGACCATAACGAATTAGAATACTTGCGTCAGGGTATAGAATTTCTAAAACAAAACAACATAGATATTGACCTTTCAAGCTTAGAGGATAAATCCGAAGCAAAATCTCCTTGTCAATCTGGTGGATGTCCTGGCTCTGCTTCAAAGAGCTTTACAAAGGATGATAGCATTCCAAATAATAATATAAATCAAAATTCAGAGCTTACGCATTGGCCCATACAGCTTCACTTACAAAGCCCAACTGCATCTTATTTTCAAGGAGCTAACCTTTTGCTTGCAGCCGATTGCACTGCATTTTCTTTGGGAGCTTTCCATTCCAATCTGCTTAAAAATAAGATTCTGTCGATAGCTTGTCCAAAATTGGATTCCAATAAAGAGGTTTATGTGGAGAAATTAGTTGCAATGATTGACCAAGCTAAGATAGACACTTTAACGGTTGCAATTATGGAAGTACCTTGTTGTGGAGGCTTACTTCAAATTGCAAAACTTGCAAGAGGGAGTGCCAAACGTAATATACCAGTTAAAGTAATCAAGATAAGCATAAAGGGAGAAATTTTAGAGGAAACTTGGATATAAATAAAGACTTGTAAGATATTTACATTTTAAACCTCACCTATTTTACGTGTAGTTATGAAATATTTTTAGAGTATTTGCATTAAAAAATACACAATCAAATTTCAGTAAATTAGAATCAAGTTTTAATTTATTAGAATCAAGTTTCAGTAAATTAGAATCAAGTTTCAGTAAAATAGAATCAAATCTTGTTTGCACAAGGTTAAAGAGAGTTTTTTATTTCATTGGCTATATGTTTAGAAAACTTGCGTGCTTGGCTCTTATATAAATGACTTCCATCATAAGTTTTATATAATGTTGGATTAATATCAATCCAATGGGCTCCCGCTTTTTCAACCTTTTGTTTTATTAAGGCTTCGTTGTAATTGCCTGCCGAGTCTTCTAAGCTAATAAGAGGTTCTGAAGCAGGAGGACGAAATGCAAAAACTTTTATTCCTCTTAAAGTCCACTGATTTATCTGTTCGCATAACTGATCAACAAGTTGATAATTTGTTGTATGCAGTTCAAAATCTTTCACATAAAAAGGCATAGCCTCCATTGTATCTTGTGGAAATTTCTCTGACTCAACCCAGCCGTTATCATGGTAAATGCTAATATAATTACTAAGAGGCTTTTTATCCTCAATTAAATCTCTCACTTTAGTTGGAGTAACTGAACTAAAATAATTTAGATATGTTCCTAAATACATTCGTTCCATAACCTCTTCCTTTGCTCTTGTTAGTTCTTGTATATATTGTTCGTTTGGCAAACTTAGATTGTTAATGGTCAATGCCGAAACGCCTAAGAGAATTATTGTGGAGTCTGTTTTTATATCTAATCTTGTTTCAGCGGCCTTATATATAGCAGGGTTGAGTCCGCCATTTGAGAAAGCAAAATTAAATACCCTAAACTCAGGTAATACTTGCTCTATATCATAAGGAGAAACTCCTCTATAAGTTCTGCTATCGCCAAGAATAATAAAATTATAGCTCTTTTTGTGATGAACCTTATATGCCCAAAATCTATCTTTTAAGTATTTATCAGGGTTTTTAGGCAAAACGCTTCCAAGAATAACTATAAAGATTATAGCCATTAAGAAAGTTATCCATATGTTTTGTTTCAACTTATCCATATTCCTAAAACTGAAAATAAATAAATTCGCTGCCGTTTCCTCTAAAGAAAATGATTATAGCAATTAATAGTGCATAGAATATCATTTCTGCAAAAACCCCTTTTGTGCCTTTGATATTTATTCTTTTATCTATGCCCATGTATATCATTATTTCTCTAAGGATTATTAATAACATAAATATGCTTCCATCAAATCCCCAGCCTAATGATAAACTTCCCTTAAAGCTAAACATTACTTTCAGTATTTCAAAAGCATGTTCGATAGAGTTGGCTCTAAAAAACACCCAAGCCACCAATACTTGCACAATAACAAGTAGCCAACCACAGAACCTGAGAAACTGATTGGAGAATTTTTCTGTTGGAAACCTTAAAACCCTTTCAATACTTAGAAACATAGCATGCAAAGCACCCCACATAACATATGTCCACGCAGCACCATGCCACAAACCTGAGACCACCATAGTAATCCACATATTAATATGACCTCGTAATTTTCCTTTTTTGTTTCCTCCTAATGGGATATAAACATAATCCCTAAACCAGGTTGATAAAGATATATGCCACCTTCCCCAAAACTCTCTTAGGGAAGTTGAAATGTAGGGGTGGTTAAAGTTATCTGGAAAATCGTATCCCATCCAGCGTGCAAGCCCACGGGCAATGTCGCTATAGCCAGCAAAATCGCAATAAATCTGAAAAGCAAAAGCTATTACTGCTCCCCACCAAAATAAAGAGCTATCAGCAACCATCGTATTGTTAAAAGCTGTTACAACTATGGGAGCTAAATTATCAGCAATTACCATCTTCTTAAAATATCCCTTAACTATAAATCGGAAGCCCTCCCAAGTATCTTCTTTGGTAACCTTCCTATGTCCTATAAGTTGAGGTAGCATATCTTTTGCTCTAATTATTGGTCCTGCAACTAATTGAGGGAACATAGATAAATAGGCAAAAAACTGAATGATATTTTTCGTTGGTTTGAGTTTCCCTTTATAAACATCAATAGTATAACTCATACTTTGGAAGGTGTAAAAACTAATACCTACGGGAGTAATTAAAAAGAAATCATTGATTTGATTATTTAAGCTTGTGCCCAAAAGCTGGTCTATATTTTCAGAGATAAATCCCGAATACTTAAATAATGAAAGTACTCCAATATTAGCTAATAATGAAGAGATTAAAAATGCTTTCTTGTATTTGGGAATTTGTGCTATTGCTATGGCTGCCAAATAGTCGATTAGCCCAGTTAATATTATTAAGAATAAAAACCGCCAATCCCACCAGCCATAAAAAACAAAAGATGCTATTGTTAGAAGTACTAACTTGAAAGTAATATTAGACTTTGTAAATTGCCAAATGGAGAAAAACAGAGTCGCAAAAAGCAGAAATACTATTGAATTAAAAAGCATATATTTTTAAATCCCTTGGCTAACTAATTTAGTTTTATAATAAGTTGCAAAAATACAATTTTATGGAAATAAAGTTTTAAATAATTAGAATCAAGTTCCAATAAATTAGAATCAAAAGATAATAAATTGGAATCAAGTTTCATTTAACCCCATCTTTTACCTATTGTTTTAGAAAGAGGTTTAGAATTTCTTTCTCTTAAATTAAGTAAATAGATTTTTTATTTTCTAAGCCACTAAATGCTCTAATAAAATTTTTAGTCCTAATCCAAATAAGATTGCTCCCCCTATCATTAGGGCTATTTTTGGTTTGAAGAAATAGGCTTTCATTCCCATAATTGCTCCAAGCAATGAGAATATAAATGTACAAAGAGCTATGATACCAACTATAATTACTTGTTCTCTGATTGTATATTGCAAGCCAAAGCCTATTCCTACTATGAAAGCGTCTATGCTGGTTGCAATAGAAAGTGTTATTAAAACCATTGGTTTAGTGAAATCAAAAATACGCTCTTTTATGTTGTATTTCCAGCCTTCCATAAACATTTTTATCCCTATTATTGTTAATAATCCAAAAGCAATCCAATGGTCTAACGATTCTATATAGGCTTTTGTAGCATCTCCTAATAATGCTCCAAGCATAGGGAAAAGTCCTTGAAAGAAGGCAAAGCTTAGTGCTAAAATTAATGCTCTTTTTCTTGTCATTAATTTTTGCAAACCACATGTTATAGAAACGGCAAAGCAGTCCATAGATAATGCCAAACCTAATAATATTGCTGAAATTATAAATGTCATAGTCTTTTAATTTTTTAAGGTTCTATTCTCTACTTTATAGTATTGGTGATGTGTATAAATTGTTCCACATTTAGTTGTTCTGCTCTTAGGGTCATAAGTTCCTGGTCAATCAATTCTAAGTTCTTACCCAATGGTTTGAGAGATTGACGCAACATTTTCCTCCTTTGATTAAAGGCTGTTTTAACAACATTCACAAATAGGCGTTCATCACAATTAAGTTGTTTTATGTTGTTTCGTTTGAGTCTTATTACGGCTGATTTTACTTTTGGTGGAGGCAAAAATACATTTTCATCAACTGTGAAAAGGTATTCAATGTCGTAGTAAGCCGAAAGCAAAACACTAAGTATTCCATAAACTTTCGTTCCACTTTTTGAGCAAACTCTTTGTGCCACTTCTTTTTGGAACATTCCTACAAGTTCCAATACTTTGTCTTTGTTTTCAAATAGTTTAAAGAGAATTTGATTTGAAATATTGTAAGGGAAGTTCCCAATTATTGAAAAGGTATGAGTGTAAACAGAATTAAGATTCATCTTCAAAAAATCTTCTGAGTAGATATTCTTTGCAAGGCCAGGATAGTTTTCTTTTAAGTATTGAACTGATTCTTCGTCTATTTCTACCACTTTTATTTCACTAAATCTTTCGTCTTTAAGCAAGTATTTTGTTAGAACTCCCATTCCTGCCCCTATCTCCAAAACATTGGTGTATACTCCTGAAAGACTACTCACGATTTTTTGAGCTATTTCTTCGTCTTTAAGGAAATGCTGTCCAAGATATTTCTTTGCTCTAACTTCTTGCATTTTTTAGTGCTTATATTTTATGAGATTAAAAAAAGGGCTCCAAAACTTGTTATTTCAGAACCCTTTTCGGTATTTTTATTTTTAGATTACGCACCTAACATAAAGCGATAAAACGCTGTTGCAGTTAATTCCTTATCACTTTCTTGAAGATATTGAAGAACTGTTTTCTTTGAGTCTTTAATAAACTCTTGATTCAAAAGCGTACTTTCTTTAAAGAATTTGTTAAGTTTGCCTTCTGCAATTTTTTCAACCATATTCTCAGGTTTTCCTTCTTCACGTACTTGTCCGCGATACACTTCCATTTCTCTTTCTATAACATCAGCTGGAACTGATTTTTGGTCTAATGCCAAAGGAGCCATTGCTGCAATTTGCATTGCTACATCGTGTCCTTTTTCATCAAAGCCTGTCTTATTGAACGAAACAATTGAGGCTAAGCGATTACCAGGGTGAATGTATGAATAAACAACTGGTGCTTCTATTGCTTCGTAGTGTGAGATTTGTATTTTCTCACCTATTTTTGCAATTTGGTCAATAATTAAGTTTTCTATTGTTGTTCCATCCAGAGTTAATGCATTAACATCTGCTGCATTTTTTGCTTTTGCAGCAATTGCAGTATCTAAAACTTTACGTGTAAATGCAACAAAGTCTTCATTCTTTCCAACAAAGTCAGTTTCGCAATTCAACATTAATATAGCACCGAATGATTTGTCTTGGTTTGTTGCTGACAATACGCAACCTTCACTTGCGTCTCTATCTGCACGTTTTGTCGCTAATTTTTGCCCTTTTTCACGTAGATAATCTATTGCTTTATCCATATCTCCATCACATTCCACTAAGGCTTTCTTGCAATCCATCATCCCTACGCCTGTTCTCTGACGTAACTCATTAACAGCTGAAGCAGTTATATTTGCCATGATATTCTAATTTTTTACTTGTTCTTTAATATTTATTATTTCTTTGGAGCTGGTTTCTTTGGAGCAACTGCCTTACGAGGACGAGGTTTCTTTTCAGTTTCTTCTTCCTCTGCAATAGCTTTTACTTTTTTAATTTTAGCTCCGTCTTTTTCAATCGCATCCTCTTCTTCCTCGTCTAAAAGTTCAGTTGCTAACGCTTTTTCTTTAATTTCTTCTGCCTCTTCTGCATCACGTGCATCTTTATCCATCCTTCTTTCATTCAATCCTTCATTAATAGCATCACACATATATTTTACTATTAATTCAATTGACTTTGAAGCATCATCGTTTGCAGGAATAGGGAAATCTATTAAGTCAGGGTTAGTGTTAGTATCAACTAATGCGAAAGTAGGGATATTTAAACGGCGTGCCTCTGCAACTGCAATATGTTCTTTGTTAATATCGATAACAAAAATTGCAGCAGGTAAACGGGTTAAGTCAGCAATTGAACCTAAGTTCTTTTCTAATTTTGCTTTCTCACGAGAGATTTGTAAACGCTCACGCTTATTGATTTTAGTTGTGTCTTTATCGCTGATAAGTTTATCTAAAACACTCATTTTCTTAACTGCCTTACGAATGGTAACAAAGTTAGTTAACATTCCTCCTGGCCAACGCTCTGTAACGAAAGGCATATTTACTTTTGTTACTAATTCAGAAACAACTTCCTTCGCTTGTTTTTTGGTAGCAACGAAAAGAATTTTCTTTCCTGATTTAGCTATTTGCTTGATTGCAGCAGCAGCTTCTTCTGCTTTTTCTGCGGTTTTGTGTAGGTCAATGATGTGAATACCATTCTTCTCCATAAATATATAAGGAGCCATTTTAGGATTCCATTTTCTTCTCATGTGTCCAAAATGAACACTTGACTCTAACATTTGATTAAAATCTAACATCTTTTGTTTTGTTTTTTTGTTTACATTCCTTTAATTAATTCAATTGATAAGTAGTTGGCGGAAAAAACCAAATCTTACCAATTTGGATACTAAACCTACTATCCAAAGATTAACGTTTGCTGAATTGGAAACGTTTACGAGCTTTCTTTTGACCAGGTTTCTTTCTTTCAACCATACGAGGGTCTCTTCTAAGTAAACCTTTTGCCTTTAATGCGGGACGATCTTCAATATTTACTTCACATAAAGCTCTTGCTATTGCCATACGTAAAGCTTCTGCTTGTCCTGTAATGCCACCTCCATCTAAATTAGCTTTAACATCATATTGTCCTAATGAACCTGTGGTTTCAAAAGATTGACGACAAATGTATTGTAGTGGTGGAGTTGGAAAATATTGTTTATAATCTTTACCATTAACAGTAATATTGCCATTACCTGCTGTCATATAAATACGAGCAACAGCACATTTTCTTCTGCCGATTGTGTTTATTACTTCCATGAAATTATCTGATTGAATTTAAATTAACTATTTTTGGTTGTTGAGCTTCATGAGGATGCTGTGTTCCTGCATACACATAAAGATTTTTATAAATTGCATCACCTAATTTATTCTTTGGCAACATTCCTCTTACAGCATGTTCGAGCACGCGAATAGGATAAGTAGCTAAAAGTTCTTTTGGTGTAGAAAATCTTTGTCCACCAGGATAACCAGTATGGCGAACATATACTTTTTCAGTTAATTTCTTTCCTGTAAAGCGAACTTTCTCAGCATTAATAATAATAACATTATCTCCACAATCAACATGTGGAGTAAAAGATGGCTTATGTTTGCCTCTTAACACATTTGCCACTCTTGTAGCTAAACGTCCTACAGTTTGATTTTCTGCATCAATAACTATCCATTCTTTTTGAACAGTTTCTTTATTAGCAGATACGGTTTTGTAACTTAACGTATTCATTTTTTCTTTTTATGTTTATAAAACATCA
>ENA-UOOK01006203-UOOK01006203.1-fermentation-metagenome-genome-assembly--contig:-NODE-6203-length-11576-cov-4.329832_pt1 | contig 11576 bp, 10 predicted proteins | sample MGYA00245777_ERZ724023 | MGnify/ENA primary metagenome ERZ724023 (study PRJEB28704, sample SAMN03018312) | fermentation metagenome | biome: anthropogenic terrestrial biome; feature: soil; material... | reverse complement strand
CGGAACGGTGGCCTTATTTTGCCGTATTCGTGGTCTTATCCGATCGTAATACACAAAAAACTGAATAAAGCATCTGTCATTATCCTTGATGAATTTGGCTATGTCCCCTACGACCGCACCGGGGCCCAGTTGCTCTTTGACTATCTCTGTGAGATCCATGAGCAGAAGTCCGTAATCCTGAACACCAACCTGGAATTCTCTCGATGGGTCAACGTCCTTTACGACGAGCAAATGACGGCGGCTCTTATCGGCAGGCTCATGCACCACTGTTATCTACTGCTGTTCCCGGGAGAGAACAACCGGTTACGGGAATCCAGCATTAATGAGCTTTACGGTTCAATTGCCCCAACAGCCAGGAAGGAGGATAACTGACATGATTGTAACCCCTAAAATCATTGAGAAACTTGAACATACATACAGGATGTATTTCTCTAAAGGATTCAAACGGTATTTGCTTTAAAAATATGCTAAAGTACCTTTCCCTTACGAATTCACCGAACAGGACCTATATGAGAACATCCGGCATGATATCCGCGATTATGAAAACGGGACTATTCTTAGTGATTAACTCAAGTAACAAATGCCTGCAATTCTTCTATTTCCCTGTTAATGACAGGGAAATAGAACTTGCAACATTGTGGAAATTGGAGTTGCAATACTATGGAAAAATTACTTGCAACTTTTAGGAAAAAGTTCTTGCAAAAAACAAGTAGTTAAATACCAAGGATGGGCAAATTGCTCACAAACAATGCAAAGCATATCTATTGAAGCTGATTTACAATATAAGACTCCAGTTGGGGGAAGTTATATTACCGAAGTAGATAATTCATCAATAACTCAATATAGTATTAGTAGCGTTAAGACTCCTATATATATATATCATGTTGATTGGGGGTTTTGGCGGTGTAAAGCCACAGGCTCCTATTTTAACCTTGCCTCAATTCCGCCGACAAATACTGCCATAGATTACAACGATACACCTTACTATTACGAACCTTAGCTATAAATAGCTGTGTAGAAACGTTTCTACACGGCTATTTATAGCTTATTAATGGAGGTAAAATGATGATACAATTTAAATCACGAATAATAGTTTTCTACTTACTGATTATTATTCCAGTTATTTTTTTATTGATTTATTTTGGGGGGGAGTATATGGAGCATAAAAAATTGGCTAAACATATGATTAAAGTTATTCAAATTTGTAATAATTATTCATGGGATACTTACGATGGTCTACAGGGTAAGGATTTCTTTTCACCAGAGCTTCAAGAAAAATACTTTTTTAAAAACAAAGATGAAGATAGATTAGAAACCTTGGAATACGATAAAAAGATGCAAGTTGTATCCGCTTGTAAAGTAGACTCAATAAAAAGTGTAGATATTAAGGAAAATGAAGCTAAGGTTGATTTATTAATGACACATACTATTACCGATATAAATAGACGTACAACCTTTTCAACAGAGGCAACTTTCCTACTTAACAAAAATAAAAAAGACTTTTGGATAATATATGACTTTTCTTACAAACCACACGGTAAAAATAAATATTTATAAACCATTACTCAACTTTCTGACCAGAAAAACCGGCTAAAAAGCCCCAGTAATCAATAAAATAATCATTACATAGAAAAGATATGCCCACCATGTTTTGTACCAGGGGTTTTTGATTCGGAACGAGAAACTGAGCGATGATAAAACCATTCCCGAGTTATCCATGACACGAGCTTTCAGGATGTAGTCATTGGCTGGCAGGTTATTGTAAGAGATGGAGAGATCTTCACCGGCATTAACCCATCTGCTGTCATAGCCTTCCAAATAGCATTCCACACGGAAATAATGATTGGAATATTCGGGATACATAAACTGAAATTCTACGTCATTGTGCTTGTATGCAATCAGGGCTTTTTTCCGTGGATTCAGAAAATAGGTACGGTCGTTTTTCCTGTCGTAATAGGCTACTGATGACAGATACAAGGTCCCGCTTGCAGGTGTCCTTTCCTCCGTGATGATATATCTCCCGATGCCGCCGTTCAGACAGAAATAGGTGATGTGATCGTCGGCGACAAATACATTGGCCCGTCCCACATTAGGTGGATTGTTCAAGTTGCTGTAGGAAATGCGGTCTATTAAGGTATAATGGCTATCATCGGAAGAAACGAGGGCATACTCTGAGTTGCGAATAAACCAGTGTAAATTGTCGTTTACCGGCACAATCCGGTAGGTATCTGCAAAACCGTCCAACTCGTTGTTTAAAAGATTAAAAGGGATAATTTTTCGCTGAATGTCGTCGTAGGTATAAAAAAGGTCTTCATCGGTAAATACAATACGACCATTCAGTTTCATTACCTTTGCAGGTCGAGATATGGATGACTGTGTTGGATCGAGCGTTTGAAAATTTTCCAATTCTGTAACCTTACGCAATTCGCTGTCGAGCCGCAAGCGGTAAATCCCTTTGTACATATGTCCTGTCCAGATATTTCCGGTGTGGTCTATCTCGATGTTTTTAATGAGGTCGGAGAAGCCTTCCACTTGATGACTGAAAATCCAGTTGCCAGAGGGTGCCTGTACATATACATATAACGATGTGTATGACGATTCAAGAAGAACGTTTTTCCCGTTGATGACAGCCTGTTTGATATCAGTCCCTCCTGTGTTGGCTCCTGAAACAGTTATTTCTCGATCTTCTTCCAGCAGAGAGGTACCCAGATTATGACCCACGAAAATCTGATTCCCAAAAGCTTTGATGAACCATGACTGGATATCGAATTCCGGAAAGTGAAAGAATCTCTTTTCAGTTTCAGAATAATGATAAACTCCTTGGTTGGTAGCCAGGTATAAGGTGTTTTGATGCCAAAGAATGTCTTCCACCAATCCTATTTGCATATCGGTGGGTTCAAAGAAAGTAAAGGGTGAACCGGTGCGAATATGAGAAATGCCGTTGTCGAGTGCTGCCCACAGATTATGTTCACGATCGCTGAATAAAGCCAATACGGTATTGTTGTGTAATCCATTGGTTCGATTAATATGCCAGAGCTTATCACCATTCTTATCGATCGCAATCAGTCCGCTGTTAAGTGTTCCAAAGAGGTATTGTTTGTTTCCCGAAAGAATAGCCCGATTGATGATCGATTCCTTTAAGTCCTTTTCAACCAACGTTTTCCAAGGGGTTAGTCTACTAGTATTTTCCGAAAACCGGTAGATGCCGCTCTTGGATGTGACCAGCAGATATTCTTCCTCTTTCTCCACGAAAGGCAAGACCGCGACTACATTGTCATCGTTCAGCTGATCCCTTGTCAGTATGCGATGAAACTCCTTCCCATCGAAACGGTAAAAATCGTTGTTGATCAGCTGTGCAAACATGTGGTTTCCTACAGGGAAGAAATACAAAACATCCGGATTAGGGTCTAGCGTAGTTACTTCCTTTCCATCATATACAAATACAGCTGAGAACGATTGGAAGTAGATCTTACCATTAAAGGCGTAAATAGTCCATATTTCATCGTTGTGAAATGGATAGGATTCAGCCAGACTTTTGATTGAGTGGTAGATAAGTTGATTAGTATCGTCGGGTTCAAAATAACCAAACTCTTCGAATGAGCCCACATAAATGCGTTCGGGGGTTGAGACGGAATCAACATGGATTGATTTTACCGAAAGATTATTGGGCAGAGGATGGAGCTTCCAGTTCACACCCTCATAACTAAGCAGTCCATTGTTGTTGCCAATGTAGATTACCCCGTTGCTTCCTTGGGCAATGGCCCAATTCTGATTTCCGGCTTTGTAATCTCCTGTGGTATAATTATAGACCGGAGGAATAAAAGGGATGTGCTGTGAGTTGCCTTTTAGGGAGAGCATGGCAAGCACCACAGTAAAGAGTGCCGTGCAAATTTTTTTTTTACAGGCTGATTGCATCATGATGCCGGAAATATGGGTGAAAAAAAAGAGGAGTTACTTTTTCTCCAGTAAGTGCATTATTTCTTTTTCACTCAGTACTTTTACATTTGTAAAAAGAAACTTCGGATCCAGGAAGTTGCCATACTGGTTGCATTCGGCCACAGCTTCATTGAGAATCGACTTGGCATCTTTTTCGAAAGAAAAAAGCATCAGGATCGTGAAATAGTTCTCTTTTATTTCGAATTTCTCAATGATTACTTCGGCTTTTTGAAGCTGAAAGTTAAATTCACGTTCCACAATTTCTTTGTGTAGCACCGTGAATGCGTCTCTTTCCGGGGTGGTAAACAGCGCGAAAAAACGCAGTTTCTTGTCCTGCCCTCCCAGTCCCGAGGAAATATAAACCTGTTGATGTCCAGACAAATCTGAACTCAGTATAATGCGGCTGCTGACAAGTGCCATGGAGGACCAGTGAGATAGTTCCGGCTCCAGGGGACTGCTATGGTAAGTCTCTATCGAGCGATATGCTGCCACATCGGGAATTGAGGCCAGCAGGCTTAAGCTTCTTTTTTTGCGGTCGATCGATTCGTCGGGCGAAAACAAGACTGCGATCTCTTCGTCGCGAACAAAGGGATTGTTCTCTCTTCTCAATCTGTCGAAATAACGGAAATAGTCCATCTGCTCCTCCATGGGAACCAGATCCTCAAGGATGTGAAACGAGTCGATGCCCTGCTCGTTCAATGTTTGCCGCAACTTGGCCAGTAGATCATCTTGTGCGCTCATAGACGCAAAGATAGCATAATTTTTGTTTTTGGTCTGCTGCCTTTTCTAATTTGCTTAAATTTCATCAATTTGGCCCTTTATTCCTCGGAATTGTATAAATTCGCATCATCAAACTGAAAGACTCCTCGAATGAAGATTAAAATAGTCAACTTGTCGCGACATCCCCTTCCAGAATATGCCACTGCTTTTGCCGCGGGCATGGACTTACGTGCTCACATCGCCGAGCCGATCATGTTGAAACCACTGGAACGGGCGCTAATTTCCACAGGGATCTATCTGGAGTTGCCCATTGGGTATGAAGCGCAGATTCGTCCCCGCAGCGGCCTGGCTATTAAGCATGGAATTGGCATAGTAAATGCACCGGGAACCATTGATGCCGACTACAGAGGAGAGATTCGGGTGATTTTGGTCAACCTCTCCAACGAAGAGTTCGTCGTCAACGACGGCGAGCGCATCTGCCAGATGGTTGTTGCACAACACGCGAAGGTGGAGTGGGAGGAAGTCGACTCACTGGCAGAAACAGCAAGGGGCGCCGGCGGGTTCGGCCATACCGGAAAAAAGTAATAACCGAAGTAACAAATGACCTATACAAAAGTAAAACACCACATATTTTTTTCATTTCTGTTTTTCTTCCTTCTTGCCGGAGCATTGCCATTTAAGGCCCTGGCACAAGAGAATAAAGAGGCATTGTGTCTGAATGAGGAAGAGAGACGAAAATTCGATCAGTTCTTCTATGAGGCGTTGAATGCTAAAGCACAGGGTAGCTACGATGAGGCGTTTGATCTCTTTCAACATTGCTACGCCCTGGATTCTACCAATGCCAATGTACTGGTAGAGATGGGTACATTTTATAATGTACTGCAACAGAAAAACGAAGCGCTTTCATTCTTTCGGAAGGCCGTTCACTACGATTCCGCCAATTATTATTACAACATGATGCTTGCCGGTTTGAGTAAGGAACTCGGATTAAAGCAGGAAGTAGTGGATATGTACCGTGCGCTTGCCGGTCGGCACCCTGACAAGCCGGAACTTCAGTATGAACTGGCAAACGCACTTGCCGAAAATGGGGAATTGCAGGAGGCCATCGACACCCTTAATAACCTCGAGAGAAGTACCGGGTTGTCTGAAGTGATCACCATGAACAAGTATCGTCTTTACTCATTGATGGATAAAAAGGAAAAGGCATTCGAGGAAATTCAACAGATCATCGATAAAAACCTGAATGATCCTAGGTATCTTGTGCTCATGGGTGACCTTTACTTGGAAGACAATCAGTCTGCTAAAGCACTCCAATATTATGAACAGGCAAGAGAGGTAGATCGGAATTATCCGGCACTGATTCTTTCCCTGGTCAATTATTACGAAAAAACCGACAACAAGGCTGCTTCACAGTCCGAGTTACAGCAAGCCATCACAGGCTCCTCCCTCGATGTAGAGACCAAACTGCAGCTCCTCACGCGTTATCTGGGTATTTTGCAGCAACAGAAGCAGGACCTGAAACAAGCCAACCAGTTGTTTAAGACACTTTTTGAACAATATCCCAATAACACCCAGTTGAACATGATCTATGGGAACGTATTGTTGTTGCAAGACGACAAAGCGGGGGCCATGGAGCAGTTTGAGATCTACACCAAAGACAATCCTGCCGATCCTACGGGATATGATCAGATGATCCGGATTGTTTTGCCGGATGAAGATATGGATAAGCTCAGGGAAATAACTGCAGAAGCGTTGAAACATCTCCCGCAGGAACCTCAATTTTATTACTATCTGGGTGCAGCTTACTATCAGCAGGGAAAATATAAAGAGGCATTGAGCGTTTTTGAAGAGGGCGTGCACAAGGCCGTAATCGTCAACCCTCTGTTGGAATCAGACTTCCATGGTCAGATCGGCGATTTAAACTACTTTCTGGGAAACAAGGAAACTGCTTTTCAGAGTTATGAAAAAGCGTTAAAGTTACATCCTCAGAATCTTTCTGTTTTAAACAATTACAGCTATTACTTGTCATTGGAGAAGAAGAATCTCGATAAGGCTGAACAAATGAGTGGTATTACCATCAAGGCGGAACCTATGAATCCGACTTTCCTTGATACGTATGGCTGGATATTGTATGAACAGGGAGCCTATACAATGGCGAAAATTTATATCGAGAAAGCAATTGAATACAGTAAGGAAAGTCCTTCGGCCGATGTATTTGAACATTATGGCGATGTACTCTACAAAACGGGTGAAAAAGAGAAAGCCCTGGAACAATGGAAGAAAGCCCGTAAGTTGGATAAAGACTCAAAGAGACTTAAAAAGAAAATTCGAACAGGAAAATTGTGATCTCTACTATAAATGAATACTCGTGGTATATAATGCCATCAAAGATTATATAATATTCTGTAATAAGTGATCCATCATGAACACCAAGCGTTTTACACAGATATTGCTTCTATGCCTTTTTACGGCTTTGGTATTCCATGCTTGTAAGCCTCGGCAGCGGATTGTCTATTCCATTTCACCCGTAGCGGATAAAGCCAATAATCAGCTTTTTAATGACATCATTTCCAGTGAGTTTCAGTATACTACATTTACAGCAAAACTGAATATGAACCTCACCAATGGGACTAAATCAATGAGTTCCAAGGCAAATATCAGAATCGTCAAGGACAATGCACTGCAAATATCTATTCAGCCCCTTTTTGGTGTGGAAATGTTTCGGTTTTATATAAATCCCGATACGGTAATGGTAGTTGACCGAATGAATAAACGATACGTAATGGAATCCATTGCATCATTGAAAGAGATGTATCCCGTGGGGTTCGATTTTTACACCTTGCAGTCGGTCTTTACCAATAGTCTTTTTGTGCCGGGAAAGGGGCGCGTGGAATCATCCGACTACCGAAAATTCAAGTACACTCAAACCTCCGATCAATACTATTACATTACATCGAAGGATACTAGATCGAACATCGACTATTCCTTTACCGTGAACGGAGACGACCGCATCACTTTTACCCATCTGATGCAGCCCGAGAAAAAGCAATCGCTGCAGTGGGGATATCACAATTTTATTGTGCTGAATGATCTGACTTTTCCCAGCAAGATGCAAATTACCCTCTCCTCCTCCTCCCGAAAAGTAAATGCAGAACTGCTCTTCTCAGATATAGCCACCAATGAATTGCTGCAACTCCCATTGAATGTGCCTTCCGGTTATACGAGAACGACAGTGGCTGAGATATTGAAAATTTTTTCTCAAAATAAATGACATCTGCATGGATCATCTTCTGCACGCGGATGATTCATATAGATGCTTTTGTGTAAAAAAATCGCATGAAACGGCTTTTTATCATATTTCTTTTTATATTGACAGGATCTTTTTCGTTCTCTCAAAACCCGCAGATTGAACGATTACAGAAACAACAGCAGCTATTACAGGAAGAGATAAAAAATACGAACAAGCTGTTTCTCGATGTCAAAAAGCAGACAACCACCATCCTCGATCGCATCAATCTGATCAATAAGCAGATATCCGCACGTAAAGAACTTATTGTTGCACAACAGGCAGAGATCAGTGCTCTCGGGCAGGAGGAAGCACGGCTGGAAGCAGAAATTGTTCGACTCAACAAAGAGCTGAAGCAGAAACAAGACAACTATGCCAAGGCCATACAGGGGATGTTGAAACACAATGTAAGGCAAAACAAATTATTCTTCGTGCTTTCCGGAAAATCACCCGGGGAATCATTGCGGAGAATGCAGTATCTGCGCGAGTATTCCCGGTGGCAGAGGTCGCAGGCTGAAGAAATCAAAAAGCAGAATACAGCGATCACCATCAAAAAAGAATCGCTGGCAAAGGCGAAAGCCAATAAAGAGAAAGTTCTTTCCTCACTACAGGACGAACAACAACGACTGCAAAATGAAGAACAGACAAAACAGTCCGAGGTAACAGCGGCTCGTGGGCAGCAGCGACAGCTTCAAAAAACATTGAAAGAAAAGCAGCAACGGGCGAATCAGCTGAACGCCCAAATTGAAAAGCTTATTGCTGCGGAGGTGGCCCGTCAGGAGCGTGAAGCAGAGGAAAGAAGACTGGCTGAAGAAGCAGAACGACGCAAGAAAGCAGCCGAGCAGGCAGCGAAGGAGCCACGAGAACCGGAAAGTACAAAGAAAACCGAAGAAGTTGCCACCTCCCCTGTGGAGGAGAAAACTACCCGTAGCTCGGCCGCTGCTCCACGCATCGAGGCAGAAAAAAGCAGGTCCTCTGATGAAACTTTTAACCTGTCGAAAAACTTTGCGGCCAACAAAGGGAAATTACCTATGCCGGTAACTGGAACGGCATCCATCGTGGGCAGTTTTGGTGCCAAAAAGCACAGCGAATGGAATGTGACCACAAACAGCAACGGAATCGATATTCAGGCACAAAAGGGTGCCAGTATCAGGGCTGTCTTCGATGGTGAGGTGTCGAAAGTCTTTTCATTCCCCGGTTCCAACACCTGTGTCATCGTCCGACATGGAGAGTACTATACATTTTATGCCAATATATATGATCTTTTTGTTAAACAGGGTGATAAGGTGAAAACAGGAGAGTCATTGGGCCGTATTTTTACCGATCCCGACACCAATGTTTCATCCATGCATTTCCAGTTGTGGCAGAAGACCACCAAATTAAATCCAGCTCCCTGGCTCGCAAGGGAATGATTTGGCAGGAACCCAGTATTTATTCAGTGCTAATTTGTAGGTGCGAAGCAGGGACAACATGAACACAATAAACAAATAAATAAATCTTACATATATGTCGTTGAAAATTCGGCTGATTGTCATGAATTTCCTCCAATTTGCCGTTTGGGGGGCTTATCTTACATCCATGTCACGCTATCTGGGTCCTGCAGGCATGGGATTGCATATCGGAATATTCTATTCTGTGCAGGGAATTGTATCGATCTTCATGCCTGCCATTATGGGCATCATTGCCGACCGGTGGGTGCCGGCACAGAAGTTACTGGGCGTATCTCATCTGCTGGCAGCAGCGTTTATGCTAGCCGCCGGATTATACGGTCTCCAGGCCGGTACAGAAGTCTCTTTTTCGATATTTTTTACGTTGTATACCCTGAGTGTCGCATTTTATATGCCTACGCTCGCGTTATCCAATTCGGTAGCTTATACCATTCTGGAAAGGGGAGGCATGGAGACAGTCAAGGCATTTCCGCCCATTCGTGTTTTCGGCACCATTGGTTTTATCTGTACCATGTGGCTGGTGGACGTCATTGGTTTTCAAACCTCTTCGATGCAGTTTGTGGTGAGTGCAGCAATTGGTCTTATTCTGGGAGCCTATGCTTTTACGCTTCCCAACTGCCCGGTGAGTACCGACACGAAAGACAAGACGCTGTTCGAGGCGTTGGGTCTCGATGCCTTCAGGCTGTTTAAACAACGGAAGATGGCCCTGTTTTTTATCTTTTCCATGTTCCTGGGTGTCTCCCTGCAGATCACCAACGGCTTTGCCAATCCATTTATCGCCAGCTTTGAAGCATTACCCCAGTACGCAAATACTTTTGGGGTGAAGCATGCCAATATCCTCATCTCTTTGTCGCAGATATCTGAGGCTCTTTGTATCTTGCTGATTCCTTTCTTCCTGAAACGATATGGGATCAAGAATGTCATGTTGATTGCCATGTTTGCCTGGGTACTCCGTTTTGGATTCTTCGGTCTGGGAAATCCCGGCAATGGTGTCTGGTTACTCATCTTCTCGATGTTGGTCTATGGCGTGGCATTCGATTTCTTCAACGTGTCGGGATCGCTCTTCGTGGATAAGGAAACGCCACACCATTTACGCGCCAGTGCCCAGGGTATGTTCATGCTGATGACCAACGGGATCGGGGCTACCATCGGAACGCTTGGTGCACAATGGGTCGTGAATCAGTACACAACCTGGCAGGATGCGCTGGTGAACGGACAAACGAAATCACTGATGTTGGGCGACTGGCAGAGCGTTTGGTTTATCTTTGCCGGATATGCACTGCTGATCACGCTCCTTTTTGCCATGCTGTTCCGTTATAAACACAAACGGATACCCTAAAGGATGATTTAAGTTCCGCAGCCTGTTTGTATGAAGGACCCAAAAAAGGCTTTAATCTTATAAGTTCCGCGATAGTTTTTGTATCGTTTCATTGTTTCGCCTGTAATAAGTGCTTTTGAATTATTTCTGGGCTAGAAGAACAGGAGTGGTTATAAGAACGGGATCGTAATATACCATTTAAAATGAATAAAATAGAAAAATCAAGACAACCATCATTGCTTTAGAAAAACAAGCATTGGAGCTATGGAATAATGGAAATCCTGATGGTTTTTTGGAATTATCTTCTGATTATGTCGTTTATTTTGACCCGGTTTTCGAAAAGAAATTTGTTGGAAAGAAAGCCTTGGAAGACTATTATGAAGGTTTCAGGGGGAAAAATAAAATCGATTCCTACGACATGATAGAACCTGTGGTTCAGGTAATGTCGGGTTGTGCTGTCTTGATGTATGATTATGAGGCTCGCCGAGAGAGGCAGTCATATAGAATGCATTGTACCGAAGTTTATCAAACAGATCCGTCCGGTCAATGGAAAATTACACACACCCATTGGTCGTTTGTCCTGAATAATAGATAGAAGCTGCATGCTATTCCCCTGAGCGAGACGGTGTATATTTCGACAATAATCTATCTTTTCCTGTTAACCGGAAAAAAAGAGTTATTTTTGAGCATTCATCCAAAGTGATTGCAGATCATTTGTATATCAAATAATACACAATAATAATTATAATACATGAAACGCATTTTTTATATCGCATTGGGTATCCTCATTTTTTTCTCCTGCACTTCACCGTCACTCGAGAGGGTAGAAAACGGAATCATCGTTCGGTTGAAACAGGATAACAGCTCG
>ENA-UOOK01006202-UOOK01006202.1-fermentation-metagenome-genome-assembly--contig:-NODE-6202-length-11576-cov-9.769898_pt1 | contig 11576 bp, 6 predicted proteins | sample MGYA00245777_ERZ724023 | MGnify/ENA primary metagenome ERZ724023 (study PRJEB28704, sample SAMN03018312) | fermentation metagenome | biome: anthropogenic terrestrial biome; feature: soil; material... | reverse complement strand
TGATGGCTATAAAAGCGCGTTTGCTGTTGTCGAACATAGGTTTGTAAAGTTTTAGCAGGTATGATGGACAAAGTTAAGGAAATATTTGGAAAAGATACGTGAAGTTCCGGGAAGAATGACAGAGGATTATCTTCCATACGAGTTTATTTATTAAAAAAAAAGAGGCTGAATCTTTAAAAACAGCCTCTTCCAATATTTGCTCTTTGCTTTATTTCTTAGTGAACCTTAATGCCCTGTAGTTGAAACCTGCACCTTCAAAATAGAATTTTACCTTGTGTCTTCCTTGAGTGAAATTTATTTCTAATGGAGGAGTAGGGTGGAATCTCCAGTTACTCCAACTTCCGTTGTTAGGCACAACCACTGTTCCCGTTGCATTTACATCATCCACTTCGATTCGATACTTACCATCATTTCCGTTCGCGGATAAGCTAACTTCCACTAAATATATTCCTGCATCTTGTACCTCTACAGTATATTGAAGCCATTCTCCCGGATTAGTATACCCGATGTTATTCCCATTCCCTTCAATCTCTACTGCAAGTCCGTTGGGATCCCCGTTGTTTTTACGGTAATTATCCCCTGTGTGGCTATTGGCATCAATATCATGAAATGCATATCCTTCGCCTCCAAAGTCAAAATTGGCTGCCAGGAGAAAATAAGGCTCGGTTGCAGAAAGGATGTGAGGTCCTTTAAACGGACGAGTATAGGCTACGTCTACGACAACTTTCTTTTCAATATCTCCTATACGGTAAACAATGTTTGTAACACCTTCATTTACAACTGTCAGTTCTCCAATTTCATTTACGGTAGCTATGTCCGGATTCTCAGAGTACCAGTAATAAGGAGGCACATCATTCGCATTATCCGGCACATTTGTTACCAAAATAGCTTTTCTGGCTCCCGGCAAAAGCTCAAGGGATGTTTCGCTTAATACTACATCGGTAAGCGGGATTCTGGTTACTGCCGTTAACGGAATTATCCTGGACACATCTCCGCTGCTTACAATTATATTGGTATTTCCTTCACTTAATATGTTTACCAGTCCAGATCCATCAACAGTAGCAATATTAGTATCCTCGCTTGTCCACTTGTATTGATATGTACCATCGGTAGGGCTTGCCACCAATTGAATTTTATCACCCACAAAAGCAGAAAGAGAAAGTTTATTCACATAAATATCTTTTTCAACTTCTGTTCGGATGTATTCGTCGCATCCTGTCGTTATAAAAGTTAACAAAAGGAAAAAGATTCCATATTTAATCAATTTATTTTTCATTGTTCTATTCAGTTAAAAGATTCCGTGAATTTAATATTACGACTAAAGTCTGGATTAATTCTCTTCCGTTTCTTCAGCCTCATTATATTCGAGTCTTAATTCTTCTTTGATTTCTAGTGTCTTGTTGCCAGACTTGTAGCTGTATTTCAGAAGAAATGATTTGTATTTTTTATAACCATCATCTTCTATTCTGAAAATGTTTGGAAAGTCACTATCCCCATCTATCTGTGTTACTTCAACATCTTTGTAAGATGAAATAGTAACTTTGTTATCTTCACCAATTGTAAGCACAAGGGCAAACTTGTTGAACACATTTATGTCTGAAGCATACGTTTCATTACCTGCCATAATTCTTACTTGGTTTTCACTGATTGGATGCATAATCTTTCTACCGGGCATTTGTATTTCGCTCGTTGATCCGGATTCTCTTTGTTTTATATTCATGCTGTACGAAGAAGATCCGTCTCCTACTGCCCACCAGTTTTTTATCCGTACTCTATACAAAACATAGCTTTTGCTGGGATTCACTTCATAAGCGGAAGCAGACTCTAGTCTCAACGATATAAAATATGCTGAATCGGGAGAAAGGCCGTCCGGTCTGATACGTATTGGTAATCTTCCCCCAATTTCACCTGCAGGGATGGTAAACTGATAACTGTCAATGTCGTATTTACTTTTTGGCAATGTGCGGACATATTTTCTTTTATCCAAATCGTAGTTGGTTTTGTTATAGGCATCGATAAATGAATGGTCTTCCACTAAATTAACTACAATATTTTTTGTAGTCGGATTTGTCCCACCTACTGAAGCTGCTACGTATCCTACAGACTCCTCACCTAATGAGTGAAATTTACGGGATACATTGTCGCTTTCGCTTATAAGTGCCACCACATTTTTATATTGTTCTTTCTGAAAAACCTCATCTCTTTCACAAGAGAACAGCGTCGTTGCCATAACCACCAACAAGCTCACAATAATTCTTTGGATTCGTGTCAAATCAAAAAAGTGAGGTTTCTTATTAATTTCTCTTTTTGTGTACATCGTATATGAATGTTTCATATTGCTATTTATTTGTTATTTTTCCCAACCCGGGTTCTGGTCTAATGATGGTAAAATTCTCACTTCATTAAGAGGAATAGGCATGAGCAGCAATCGTTTGTTAACTATACGAGCGCCAATTCTTGCCGTATTAGGTATAACCTTTTGGTAAAAAACTTCTTTCGGCCCTTCAATATTCATTCCCCTGATAGGTTCACTCTCGGTTTCTTCGTAAATACCCCATCTTCTAACATCGTAATAACGACGGTTTTCAAAAAGGAATTCAACCATGCGTTCTTTTTCAATCATACTTTGTACAACACTAGCATCTTCACTTCCGTTTAAACCGGGTAACCCTGCACGATAACGAACAAGATTAACAGCTTTTTTAATTTCGTCCATATCTCTGGAAAACGTATATTGTTGTCCGCCCACTTCAACGGTGTGGCTTGATTTCAGGTTGTTAAGCGCTTCCGCATAAGACAAAAGTATTTCGGCGTAACGGATTATTGGAAATCCTTTATCCATTCTTCTTGCATTAGTTCCTCCCCATGCATCGTTAGGATGAATGAACTTTTTAATTACATATCCGGTAATCGGGCAATCCTGAGGTGCGCTAACCCCACCTTTACCATTTGGGGAATCAAAATAATATGTTATTGTTTGATTATAATATCCAGAAGAAGTTGAAGACGACATAGGCCAGAAGCACTCGCTAAAGCCTACGCTTGCGTAAAAGCGCATTTCACGGTTTGCGTACATATTGCTAACCCCTGAATTCAACCTATATCCGGAAAATGTTTTTACTCCGTTAGTGAAGTTCGTTTCCGAATAAGGATATGCCTCGCTGGAATTGTTAATTGAACGTCCATCAACCATGGAATAGGCATCAACAACTTTTTGGGTAACACACATACCGTTCCAGCCGTCTAATTTTTGAGGAAAAGACATTCTTGTATTTTCGGTAATAATTCCACTCTTTCTTCCCCACACATATTCAGGATTAGTAGGAATAACAGATTCTCCAGTAAACATCTCAGAATATGATTTAAAATGATCGATACCTGCAGCTCCATTTGGCCATTGTTCATAATAGTTTGGATCTGAGGTGACACCGGCCGGAAGTGGAGGCGTATCCGAATCAGCTTCAATCGTGTGAAGACGATACAGCGTACCCCCTGCTCCCTCTAAATCCATCACTCTTTTAGCTGCGGCTGCCGCTATTGCCCAACGTTTCTCGTCATAATTCTGGGATACATATTGTGCACCATCTGTTGAACGTTTCCAGTTAGCAAAAGCTTGTCGGGCAGCATTTCCGCCATTGTACAACGGGCTTGCGTGTGTCAGTCTTAGGCGTGCTACTAATCCGTAGGCTGCACCTTTGGTTGGGCGTCCAAATTCCATTAAGGGGAGGGTGGTCGGTAAATTTTCCGCGGCAGTTTCAAATTCACTGCAAATATATTCTACCGCTTCGTCATAAGTACTCCTGGGACGATCGTAATATTCCATGCCTTCATTTGAAGCCATAATTTCATCCCCCAAAAGGATAGGTGGTCCAAAATCGACCAAAATGTTATAATAGGCGTAGGCTCTTATGAAACGAGTTATTGCCATAATTTCCGTTCTTTTTCGGGTTGTCATATCCGGAGCTTCGTCTATTCTCATCAAGATAGTGTTACACTTTCTTATGATTTGATATAAATTTCCCCAGGTATTAAATGAGTACATGGCCCCTGCTGTTATTTCTCCTAATACATAGCGCATACCGTTATAACTGTGTAATGTGAAAAAACTGGTAAACGCCTCATCGGTAGCCAAAGGACCGGGAGTATAATTGTTTTGTAAAATATTTCCTTCATCCGGGAACGCTGCTGCAGCACCCCACATATAAGCTTCTATATACCTAGCCTTGGCAAAAACTGTGTCTAATTTTATCTCATCGCTAAAGTATCCGTCAACACTGAGAAAATCCTTGCATGAAAACAAAGAAAGCATCAAGGAGAGGAGAACAATAGCAAGAGAACCTTTAAACAATTTTTTCTCAATGATCATATGGAAGTTTAATTTATTCATTTTAGTATTTGTTTATAAGTTAATGTACATTTGTACGGCATACGTAGTTGGGATGGGGTATCTTTCCCCATTAAACTGAGCTTGTTCGGGGTCAAATAATTTTACCTTGTCCCACAATAACAAGTTATTCCCTACAAATTGAAAATCAATTGAAGCAACCTTAATTTTTCTCAACAAGTCACTTTTCAGATTGTAATTTAAGGTAACTTCCTGTAAACGCAAATAACGAGCATCGCCTTTCCAAAAATCGGATAATTGAGAGTTATTTTCGTTATAACCGTATGTCAATCGGGGATAACGAGCGTTAGGATTTTCTGCCAGACTTACATCAATACCATTCTCAATGGCATATTCTTTAGGGATCCAGCGATTTTTCGGATCCTTCGCGATAGTTAGTACATTTCCGTATTCCCCGTTATAGAAGGGGACATAGCCAGTTCCATTACTTTGTCCGACATGGAAGAAATCGGTCTTTCCGGTTCCTTTGAAAAGGATTCCAAGGGTAATTTTTTTATACCTGAACTCCCCGCCAAAACCATACATTAAAAGTGGATATGTACTGTAAGATAATGGTGTCATGTCGTTTGTGTTAATTACTCCATCTCCGTTAACATCGCGGTATTTAATATCTCCCGGCATTAATTTGCCAAACTGTGCAGGACTGTTGTTCACATCATCCCAGTCTTTAAATAGCCCTACTGCATGGTATCCTCTTATTGTTCCATAAGGGTAACCGGAGGCTTCTTGATAAGGATAGGGTGGGTTGGCTTCTTCCCAATGCTGGACGTTGTTTTTGGAGTAAGTAAAGTTGCTTCTTATCGCAAAACTAACGTCTTTGTTAATATCGTGGGTAAAAGCAATATTCCCATCAGCCCCGTAGCTTTTCATCTTTCCAATATTGCTATACGGATTTGTAATCAGACCGGCATAGGCTGGCACTTGTACCCGAGGCATAAATATTCCGTCGCGTTGATCGTCGAAAACGTCAAGAACTAAAGATATTTTTTCGTTTATGAAACGTGCTTCAATGCCAATATTTGCTTTAATAGCCTTTTCCCATTGTAAATTATCTGCACCTATTCTTGCTTCACCAACTGTTTCAACAAAAGTTGACCCCCAAGGAGATGATCTTCCAAGGTTAACCATCGTTAAATAAGGAAACCGTGTGTTACTGATTCGATCGTTACCCACAGAACCATAAGATCCTCTGATCTTTAAGAAATTAAACCAAGGAAGTGTTTTTTTGAATAAATCGTATTGTGAGGGTACCCATCCAAGAGCCACAGATGGGAAAAAACCGTACTGCCTACCCGGTTGGAAGTTCTCAGAACCTGTATATCCAAAGTTGAAATCAATCATATAGGTGTCTTTGAATCCATAAGTTAACCGGCTGGATACACCTTGATATCTCAAAGGTATGGAGCTCAGGTTGTTATATCCTTCGCTGGCTCTTTTTTGGTCACTTAGGTAGTAATAAACCAATGCAGAAGCACGGTGATCCACGGCAAAAACTTTTTCATAATTTAATGTGGTTTCAAAATGGTATTTTCTGAACTGGTCTGTTGAGTTTCCATAAGATACTGCACCTTCTTGAACCCTTCGAATAGTAATAAGCTCTCCTTTTTGATCACGGCCTACAGCTTGATAAAGAGCCGGATTCAGGAGTCTGGATTCCCTGAATAAACTGTGGATGTCATATGCTCCTTGGGCTTTAATTTTCAATCCGTCTAATATAGAAGATAAGTCTTGTTCAAGAGCAAGTGTAAACTTACCGTTAAAATCTTGACTTGCCCTTCTTCCCATATAATTTATCTGGACCAAGGGAGATGTTAAGGATCCTGTTCCTGCAGCCGGAAATTGGCCATTGGAATATTTTTTAGGGAGCAGAAGCGGATTGAGGTTGGATTGTGCATACCAGATGTAGTTTGTGCTGGCTACACCCGGGTCTTTTTGTACAGATAGGAATCCGTCCGTACCAAAATACAATGTTGTATTGGGAGACAATTCCAAGTCGATATTTGCCCGATAGTTATAAGTTTGATAACCTACGTTTGCTGCATAGACGCTGTTTTTTTCCACATTGTAAGCTGCTGTTTCATTAGTAAGCCCTAAACTTAAAAAATAGCGTGCGGCTTGAGCACCACCTCTGGCACTTACGTAATATGACTGTCTGGTGGCAAATTTTCGCAAAACTTCATCCTGCCAATCAATGTCGGGATAAATGTCTGGATCTGAGCCATCCCTGATAATATCAAGTTCCACGTCAGAATAAATTGGATTTTCTCCTCTGACTATATTGGCCTCATTGGCCAGTAAAGCGTAGTCATATGCTCTTAAGTAATTGGGTGTTCTTTTCAGATGGGATACTGTATGGTTGACACGTCCGGTAATTGTTAGTTTCCCAACTTGTCCCTTTTTGGTCGTTATTAATACAACTCCATTAGCACCCCGTACTCCATATACTGCAGTGGCAGAGGCATCTTTTAATACCGAAAAACTTTCTATATCTGCAGGATCAATTGAATTGATGTTTCCCTCCAAGCCGTCAATAAGTACTAACGCACTGGAATTGGCTCCAAAGGTACCAATGCCGCGAACCCAGAACTCGGAAATGTTTCTTCCAGGCTCACCGCTTGTTTGCATAGAAATTACACCGGCAACCCGACCCCCTAATAGATTTGAAATAGATGCTGCAGGTGTTTGCAGTTCTTTTACATCTACGCTGGTAACGGCTGCGACAGTTGATATTTTTCTTTGCGTGCCGTGCCCTACAACAACAATTTCTTCCAGTTCCTGCGCAACGTTTGTAAATTTTATTTGCAAATCTTTTTCTTCTTCGGTGACCAGGTATTCAATTTTATCGTAACCAACAAAAGTAAACACGAGCATATCTCCTCTACTGGCTCTAATAGTGAATTTTCCATCAATGTTTGTGGATGTTCCTATCCCCACTTTATCTCTTATATATACTGTAGCTCCGGGTAAAGGCTCATTTGTCTCATCGAAAACAGTACCTTCCATTACAAATGAGTTTTGTTGAGCAGGAAGAGTAAAACATACGGAAAATATTACGAATAATAAAAATGCGATACGTTTCATTCGTTTATTATTTTATTGTTTTTTAATGGATTATACTTAGGTTAATTGATGGAAAGTTTTCTGATTCTGTTATTGTCGAAATCAGCCACATATACGGTACCATCTTCAGCAATTCCTAAGCCGGTAGGATTATTAAATAATGCCTCTTCTTTTCCGCCATCTTTCCATCCAGCTGTTCCCGGCATGCCGAGAACCGTTTCGACCATGCCCTCCAGTGTTATTCTTCTTATGCAATGATTCCCACTATCGGCAATGTACATGTTGCCGTCTTTATCCGTGAATATTTGAGAGGGTCTCCTGAATTGTGCGTTTTCAAGTTGTCCATCCCTGTGGCCTCCATTTGTTGGGCCACTTAATTTTTTGAATGTATTTGCGGGGTCAGTGACGTCAATGCTGCAGATACTGTTAGCGTTAACCCCCGAATTGTCCCAGAAGGACATGTATAAGATGTTGGGCCGTTGCGGTAAAAAAGTTAATCCAAAGCTATCACCTTGCTCCGTTTTAAAAATACGTTCAACCTCATAGGTCCTTGGGTGAATTTTCACAATATCTCCATAATAATACCTTGTGTAAATATATCCATCTCCAGGATTTACCACCATGGAGTGTTTCCATCCTTGGTCGGGAGGATTATCACCTGGTTGCCATTTCATTTCACGTATTCTTGGTGCCCACATCTCTTTTGGATCAAGTGTACAGAATGAACCAATAGTAGTTTCTGTAGGAAATGAAACCACACCCGTTACAGGGTCTACACCGGGCGCATTCCCTATTATGTCCCTGGCCAGTGTTACTAATTCGTTATTCTCCTCATCAATCCGTGCGATATTATAGGCGCCGTCAACCCTGTTGATTATAAAAATGTTACTCTCCTTGTCAACGCAAACGTACCGAGGCTGTACTTCTGATGAAGCTAGTTCGCCATCAGTATATGTTCCCCGGTTGCCATTTCCTGCAATGGTAGTAACAGTAACCGATACGCGGTAGTAAAAATTTTTCTCGAAAACAACAGAATCCTTGCCTATTGCAACAGAAATTGCAACAGTGTCTCCGGGAAGCCTAGGGGCCAACACATACATTCTGTCCCCCGTAGAACCTACTACCGCAGCCCTTTTGCTGTTGAAATACACTCGTATTTGTTCGGGATCTGTACCAAAATTTTTACCTGTTAATAATACCTTTTCCAGGTATTTACCCGAGTCGGGATAGAAAGTAGTTAACTCAATGGGTTTATTCGGGTCATATGTTTTGTCTATTGTTTCACTTCCATTGTTGTCCTTGCAGGAAAACAAAAACAAAAACAGAAACAAAAAACATCCTGAAAAAACGCTCATTACATTTTTCTGAATTCTCATAAGTTTAATTTCATTTGTTTAAAAAGTTAGACATTTTGTAGTTTATTTGTTTTGTGATATTAATGCTGGTTACGTTAATGTTTTGTTAATAAAGACATATTTTATAATCTTTGTGTTTTTTTAGAATAAAAATTCAAAAAAACAAAGATATAATATTAAAATTTACTGAGCAAACAAAAATAATATTTTAATTATACTAAAAAACACGTAATGCTTTTATAATATTGATAATAAAATAGTTATATGGAGTAGATGTGATTTTACGAGCATGGTTGTAGTCAGTTTTAGAAAGTAAATAATACTTTTATACATTGAAGTTTATTTGTGTAACATATTGTATGTGTGTTGTTTGTGTTTAAAGAGCTGGTGTAGAAAATCTGACAAAAATAATAATGTAATTTTATAGAGGGATGTGTTATGTTTAAATTATTTTAATATTAGTAATTAAGATTCAATAATTTGTAATACAAATTATATGGTTCAGAGCTTTAATTTCTCATCGGAAATCCTGTTGATAGCGGTATAAATACTTTGCCTCACAGAGTGATATCCGATATTCGTACGTTATAGGATGCATTCTATGGCATCCAAACCCTGTTAGGCCATTAACCTTTTTCCCCTGAGAATTAATGCTATTTTTAATTTTTTAGCTACTCAGTAGCTATCGATTTTTGTCCCATGCTTTCGCAGCCATATTTGGAACGTTTGTCTTCCGTGGATGTCACGTAAGCAAACTATGAAGTATGACGATGTGATCATCCAATAGAAGGTTTTGTCAGTGACCAATGACAGAGGATTATCTTCCACTCGTTATTTTCTTCCAATGTTTGCATGGATTCAGTTACCGTATTTTCACACTCCGGTAAAGTTCTTCGAAAGCGGAATGTTTCAAGTAAAGATCCTCTGCCTTTGATGTTTATTATCGCCACCTTGTTCCTCCCAGATAACTTCCGTTTTCAATCAGAACAGTCGAGTAACCAGCCTTTGCTACTTGTGATGCTACTGTGACTCTTGCAGTTTCTCCGCCCACGATCAAAACATCACATTTGATCTTCTTTATGTTTTCCCACTTTTACACCGATACCTGTTGGCCATCGAATCAACTGGTGCCAGGCTGCCTATAGAAATACCGGCAATGTGTTTTAGCAGATTTCTTCTTTTCGTTGTGCATATTTCTCCTGCTAATTATTTAAAAACATTCTTAACGGCTTCCAGGTAACCGTATCCGAACATTGTACAGGGTTGTAGATAGCTAGTTTCTGTCCATTCATTCCAGCTGTTGATTGTGATAAGCGGGGCCTGTTTCGGGTGAGCATCCACGTACGCTTTAGCATCACGAAGTGCTTTTTCGAAATTCTCAGGCGTGTTGTTTTTGACGATACCGCCTACCTGCATCCTGAATCGGGGGTTATTATCCCAGCCAACTGATACATGCGGATAATACGGGATATTCATCTCATTATCAATAGCGCTCCAGGCTTTTACAACGTCTTCCTGAATCTCCAGGTAATCACGATCTATATCCGTAAAATGCACGTATTGATAGTGTGTAGACCCATCGAACTGGAGAAACTCAATTACCTCTTTTTGCGTACCTATATTATCTCCGGCTATTCCTGTCATATTTCGTTCTATCCCTTCGCGTAAGGTCAGTTGAAGATCCAAGCCCTTGAAGCCTGCTTTTTTTACTTCTGCCCGGAACCAGTCTAACGCGCTTTTCGCCTCTTCTATTCCTCCCATTCCGTCGATAAATGTCTGTACTTCATAGATCATGAAACTGGGTTTTCCATCTACGGTATAGTAATTCGGTTGGGAGAAATATTTATTGATCACCCGTTTACACAATATTTCGAATTCTTGGCGATTAACGCCACCTTTCCATATCACCGAATTGTTTTTTGTACCTGCCAGACGTTTATCCCAGGTGAGATTCACATCGTGGTTCGCCCACATCAGGTAAAATTTCATCTCGTTGTTATTGTGCGCTTGAAGGAACCCGTCGTTCAGGCAGCTTTCCAGAAATGGCATACCGTCGTACCAGTACCAGTCATAGATAAAAACATTTACACCGTGCCTTACTGCGGCATTAATCTGCATTTCCATCACATAGGGATCTGCTTCGTTTACATAGCCCCATAGAGGGTATCGAGGTTGCGTATGTCCGGGAAACTTTGCTTCATTAGACATAACGGTTTGCCATTCACCGAATCCTTCCGGCCAAAATATTTTTGCTCTGTCGTCGGAATGATACGATGGCCACACGAAAGCGGCAATGTCGTATTTTTGTTGAGCGCTTATTCCTAAGCTGGCAATTAAAAAAAGAGAAATAATAATTTTTTTCATGCGTAAATATGTTGATATGTAATTATTATATAATAAGTTAATTAAGATTTTAATTCTTAACCATAATACTTAGTTCAGACAAAACGAAAGGTAGCACTCATCTTTAGAACAAATGGTAAGATGTGACGATATAATCATCCTATGGAAGGTTTTGTCAGTGACCAATGGCTGTGGATTATCTTCCACCCGTTATTTTCTTCCAACCTGTACACTTCCGTGCAATTTTCTTTCCAGATTGCCTCACCTGAATATGAGAGCAGGTTATAGGTCAGGACAGCCATCGTTTCGGTCGATCCGTTTTTCGTGGGCAGGGTCGAAATAGGTAAAATCCTTCGAATACAGTTCGAGATAGGGAGAGGGATTACCATCATGCCATGCTTCGAGAGCGGCTC
>ENA-UOOK01006201-UOOK01006201.1-fermentation-metagenome-genome-assembly--contig:-NODE-6201-length-11580-cov-11.733362_pt1 | contig 11580 bp, 8 predicted proteins | sample MGYA00245777_ERZ724023 | MGnify/ENA primary metagenome ERZ724023 (study PRJEB28704, sample SAMN03018312) | fermentation metagenome | biome: anthropogenic terrestrial biome; feature: soil; material... | reverse complement strand
TGATCGCCGCCGTGCCGCCCCGCCATCACCCGGTTCAGCCAATACCAGAACCGCATCAACCAGTTCACCCGGCACACCTCTTGTTGCCGCCCCCGGCGGGGCGGCGGATTTGGGATGATTTCTTCACTCCCAATATCATACCATAAACATTGCGCGCAGAATTGAATAAACTGTAAAAAAGCCCGCGGGCGTCCGCCGCCGCGTTTCTCCGGCTTTTTGCAGAATTGACGCGGAAACTTGCGAAAAATTTAACGATTCGCTTTGCAGTCTGAAGGAATCGGAATGATCCATGCAAAAATGTTACAAAAAATTCAAATTTGTGAGCAAGTTCTGGCGTTCCAGACAATTATTAGAAAACAGCAAGAATTTAGAAGCGATTGATATTGCAAAATTTCGGCTTCGGGAGTATAATCATACAAATCTTAAATTTAAGATGTTGCGGGTGAACCGGAACAGGAGCCGGGTGACTGGTGAAGTGACTCGTCTTTTTTTATACCATGGTATTTTAGCAGGCAAAAACTGCATTGCGCTAAATTAAAGCTAAATTAAAACAGTATTGAGGAAGAGAGGGTATGGTTTTATGAAAGAAAAAAGTCGAATGTGCGGGGCCGGAAAAAAACGGGTGTGCGCGGCTGCTCTGGCCGCGCTTCTCGCGGCCGCGCCGCTGGCGGGCTGCTCGAAAGGCGGCGGCGGGGGAGACACCATCAAAATCGGCGGGCTGGCGCCGCTGACCGGCAACGTGTCCGTTTACGGTGTGGCGACGAACAACGGCGCCCAGATGGCGGTGCAGGCCGCGAACAGCAAAGGCGGCGTACTCGGCAAGAAAATCCAGTACATCTATTACGATGAAAAAGGCGACGCGACCGAGGCGGTCAACGCCTATAACAAGCTGGTGCAGAACGACGAGGTCGTCGGCCTGGTGGGCGATGTGACCTCCGTCCCGTGCATTGCGGTTGCGCAGGAGGCCCAGAAGGACGGTCTGCCGATGATCACGGCAACCGGCACGGCGGCGGCCATCACGACTGCGGGCGACAACGTGTTCCGCGCCTGCTTTACGGACCCGTACCAGGGGCAGGTGATGGCGGAGTATTCGGCAAAGAAGCTGGGCGCCAAGACCGCCGCCATCCTGTACGACATGTCGGACGACTATTCCTCCGGCGTGGCGGAGGCGTTTGAGAAAGAGGCCAAGGCCGCGGGGATCTCCATCGTGACCAAGCAGGCGTACCAGCACAACGACGTCGACTTCAAATCGCAGCTCCAGACCGTTAAGGGCAAGAGCCCGGATATCCTCTTCCTCCCCGTGTACTACCAGGACGTCGCGCTGATTGCCGTTCAGGCGAAGCAGATGGGCATCAAGGCCACCCTGATGGGCGTTGACGGCTGGGACGGCGTGCTGGAGAAAATCGACAAGAGCAACATCGACGCGGTGAACGGCGCCTATTTCTGCAGCCAGTATTCCGCGGAGAGCAAGGACCCCGCGGTGCAGCAGTTCATCAAGGACTATAAGGCCAAGTACAAGGCGGACCCGAATATGTTCGCGGTGCTGGGGTACGACGCGATGAACATCCTTCTCGAATCCATCAAAAAGGCCGGGACGACCGATTCCGCAAAGGTCGTAGATGCGATGAAGGACATTAAATTCAAGGGCCTGACGGGCGACATTACCTTCGACAAGGACCGCAACCCGGTGAAATCCGCGGCGATTACGACCATCCAGGACGGCGCCTATAAGTTCGTCGAATACTTCAAGAAATAGCGAACGGGTATCAAACCGCGAAAGGCGGGCGGAATCTTCTGCCCGCTTTTCCGCCGTAAAGCTGCTGAAGCGATTTGAAATAAGGAAGGTGCTTTAATGGAGTTTCTGTCGCAGCTTATAAACGGGCTTGGCATCGGCAGCATCTATGCCCTTGTCGCGCTCGGGTACAGCATGGTGTACGGCATCGTGCAGCTCATCAACTTCGCGCACGGCGACATCATCATGGTGGGCGCGTACGTCACCTACCTGGTCCTCGTCAGCGCGGGGGCGCCGCTGTGGGGGGCCGTCCTCGCGTCCATCGCGTTCTGCGCGCTGGCCGGCGTGCTGATTGAAAAGCTGGCGTACAGCCGGCTGCTGCACAAGGGTGCCCCGCGGATTTCCCTGCTGATTACGGCCATCGGCGTCAGCATCTTTCTCGAGAACCTGTTTCAGCTCCTGTTCACATCGTCGGCAAAATCCATGCCCAACCTGTTCCCGGGCCCGGCGGTCTCGCTGGGCGGGCTGCAGATCGGCCATGTGACGGCCATCACTCTGGCGACCGCCGTCACGCTGATGGTGCTGCTGCAGCTGCTGGTCAGCCGCAGCAAAATGGGCAAGGCCATGCGCGCCGCTTCGGAAGACACCGGCGCGGCCAAGCTGATGGGCATCGACACGGACGCGGTGGTCGCGTTCACGTTCGCCGTGGGGTCCGGCCTTGCGGCGGTCGGCGCCATTCTCTACTGCGGCGCCTACCCCCTGATTAACCCGTACATGGGCAACATGCTCGGGCTCAAGGCCTTCGTCGCGGCCGTGCTCGGCGGCATCGGCAGCATCCCGGGCGCAATGCTCGGCGGCTTTCTGATCGGCATCGCCGAAAGCCTGACCAAGGCGGCCGGCGGCTCGCAGATTACGGACGCCGTGGTGTTCGGGATTCTGATTCTCGTCCTGCTCTGCCGGCCGGAAGGCCTGTTCGGCAGGAACGTCCGGGAAAAAGTGTAAGGGGGCGGCGAGATGGAAAAACAAATGGAGAGTTCCCGCCTTTCCGGCGCGCCGAAAAGCGCCGCGAAAGGGAAGACGTGGCTGCTGGATTTTCTGCTGGTCGTTCTGCTGTACGCCGCCGTCGCGATTCCCATCGCGAACAAGACCATCAACCGCTATTACAGCGGCATCCTGATTATGATCTGCATCAACATCATCCTGACGGTCAGCCTGAACCTGGTCAGCGGCTTTTTGGGGCAGCTGGTGCTCGGCCATGCCGGGTTTATGTCCGTCGGCGCCTACACGGCCGCGCTGTTCGCGATGAACTCCGGTCTGCCGGAAGGGGCGGCCTTCCCGCTGGGCCTGGTGGCCGGGGGGCTTATGGCCGCGCTGTTCGGCTTTCTTATCGGTGTGCCGGCGCTGCGCCTGCACGGCGACTACCTCGCGATTATCACCCTCGGGTTCGGCGAAATTATCCGGGTGCTGATTCTGGCCATGCCGTTCACGGGCGGGGCCCGCGGCCTGACGGTAAAGACCCGGATTTCCCGCCAGCCGTCCGTCTTTTTTACATGGTCGTTCTTTCTCGCCGCGCTGGCGGTGTTTGTGGTCTATTCCTACATCCATTCGCGGCACGGGCGCGCGGTCATCGCCATCCGCGAGGATGAAATCGCCGCAGAGGCGTCCGGCATCAACACCACATATTACAAGCTGATGACCTTCGTGCTTTCAGCGTTCATGGCGGGCGTTGCGGGCGGGCTTTATGCCAGCCATGTCGGCGCCCTGACGCCGGTGAAGTTCGACTTCAACTACTCGACGGAGCTGCTGGTCATGGTGGTGCTGGGCGGCATGGCGTCCGTGACGGGGTCGATTATCTCCGCCAGCGTCCTCACCGTGCTGCCGGAGCTGCTGCGCGATTTTTCCGCCTACCGCATGCTGGTGTATTCCATCATCCTGATTATCGTGATGCTCTTCCGGCCCTCCGGCCTGATGGGGGAGCGCGAGTTTTCCATGAAACGATTCATCGGCTTTCTCCGCACCCGCAAAAACGGGCGCGGCCGCAGGCCGAACGGCAGTAAAGGAGATGCGTGAACATGGCCGTATCCGTACTTGAAACCAAAAACCTCGGCATCGCCTTCGGCGGCCTGCAGGCGCTGGACGACATCCATTTCACCGTGAAGCCGGGCGAGATCATGGGCCTCATCGGCCCGAACGGCGCCGGGAAAACCACGGTCTTCAACCTGCTGACCAGCGTCTATTCCCCTTCGGAAGGGCAGATCCGCCTGGGCGGGCGCAGCATCGTCGGCGAGAAGACGTTCCGCATCACCCGCAACGGAATCGCCCGCACGTTCCAGAATATCCGCCTTTTCAAGAACATGACGGTGATCGAGAACGTGAAAATCCCCATGAACAGCCAGATGCACTATTCCGTGCTGTCGGGCGTCTTCCGCCTGCCCTCGTCCCGCCGGGAAGAAAAGCAGGTCTCGGAGCGCGCGCACAAGCTGCTGCAGATTTTCGACCTGGATTCCTGCGCGCACAGCCTCGCCAAAAACCTGCCCTACGGCCGGCAGCGCAAGCTGGAGATCGCCCGCGCGCTCGCCTCGGAGCCGAAGGTGCTGCTCCTCGACGAGCCGGCCGCCGGCATGAACCCGACCGAGACCAACGAGCTGATGCAGACCATCAAGCTCATCCGGGACCGCTTCGGCATCGCCATTCTGCTCATCGAGCACGACATGAACTTCGTGATGGGCATCTGCGAGCGGATTGTGGTGCTCGACTACGGCAAAATCATCGCGGAGGGCACGCCCGAGCACGTCCGCCACAACCCGAAGGTCATCACCGCGTATCTTGGGGGTGAATAGGGTGGGCGTCATGCTGTCGGTCCAAAACCTGGAGGTCTACTACGGCGCCATCCACGCCCTGAAGGGAATCTCCTTCGAGGTCAATGAGGGAGAGATCGTCACGCTGATCGGCGCCAACGGGGCCGGGAAGACGACGACGCTGCACACCATCTCCGGCCTTGTAAAGCCGCGCAGCGGCGAAATCACCTTCTGCGGGCACGACCTGCGCAACACGGACGCCCACCGCATCATCCGCCTGGGCCTCGCGCAGGTACCGGAGGGCAGGCGCATCTTTTCGCAGATGACCGTTCAGGAGAATCTGGAGATGGGCGCGTTCATCCGCAAGGACCGCGACAAAATAGCGCGGGATTTCGAGCGCGTCTACGAGCGCCTGCCCCGCCTGAAAGAGCGCCGCAGGCAGGTCGCCGGCACCCTGAGCGGCGGCGAGCAGCAGATGCTCGCCATCGGGCGCGCGCTGATGAGCAACCCGAAGATGCTGCTGCTGGATGAGCCCTCGATGGGGCTTTCTCCGCTTCTGGTCAACGAGATTTTTGAAACCATCCAGCAGGTCAACCGGTCCGGCGTCACGGTGCTGCTGGTGGAGCAGAACGCGAAGAAAGCGCTGGAGGTCGCCGGCCGGGCCTATGTGCTTGAGACCGGCTCCATCGTGATGCAGGGCGACGCGGACACTCTCGCCGGCAACGAGCAGGTCCGCCGCGCTTACCTCGGCGGCTGAGCCGGGCAATCTTTTCTGAGAAAACATAAAAGCGGCTCCCGAAGCGAAAACTCCGGGAGCCGCTTTTTGAGCCCCAGAAATCACTGGAGAAATTTCTGCAGGGCCTTGTTCTTCTGAATCAGGATGGCGAGCGGCAGGCCGAGGATTGCGAGGACCAGCAGCTCCGACCAGCCGACGGAAAGCGCCGTCGCCCAGAACTCCCCCCAGACGAAGCCTTTGGGCGAAAGGAACGTGATTTCGGCGCCGACCACGACGCCGTTCACCACGATGGGCGGCAGGAACGAGAGAAGGGGAATCCCCTTTACGCGGAACCGGCGCAGCGCGCGCGTGAGCACCGCCGCCAGCAGGGTCGCCAGCGTGCCGAAGACCATGTCCGCGGCGCCGTAGCTGCTGAACAGGTTCCCCAGCAGGCAGCCGACCGTGAGCCCCGGCACTGCCGCGGGCAGATAGGCGGGGAGGATGGTCAGCGCCTCCGAAAAGCGGAACTGCACCGGCAGGTAGGCCAGCCCGGGCAGGGCCGCCAGATAGGTCAGCACGACGTAGGCCGCAGCAATCAGGGCCGCCTGGGTCAGGCGGCGCGTGCGGGAAGACGATGGTTTCATTCTTTTGTACCTCCGTAGTTTAGTTTTAGGTCAGGATGTTGCGACTGACCAAACCGCGCCGCCGCCGGCGAGCGGGTTCCCGCCTCCGGCAGCGGCACAGGTTTTTATGAAATTGATGCGTCCTTCGGCTTTTTCCGCCGCGGGGCTGCCTGCGGCGGAGGCGCTTTTTCAATCAGCACGCGCGCGATGCGCCGGTCCTCCATCTCCGCGACTGTCAAAGTCAGGCCCTTTACGCGCACGTGCGGGTGTTCGTTCGGCTTCGGCACGCGGCCGAGGCGCTCCATAATCAGCCCGGCGATGGTGTCGTAGTCCCCTTCCGGCAGCTCGACGCCCGTCAGGCGCGAGACCTCGTCCACCGGCGCCGTGCCGTCCACGCTGAAGCGGTTGTCGCCCTCGCGCTGGAACTCGTCGTCCTCGTTGTCGTACTCGTCCTGGATGTTGCCCACGATGGATTCCAGCAGATCCTCCATGGTGACGATTCCCTCCGTGCCGCCGTACTCGTCCACCACCACGGCAATCTGGAACCGGCGCGCCGTCATCTCGGAGAACAGCTCGCTGCACAGCTTGCTTTCCGGCACAAAATAGGCGGGGCGCATCAGGCTTGTGATGCTGATGCCCGGCTTGAGCGCCTTGCCCACGAATTTGAGCAGGTCCTTGACGTAGATGATGCCGAGGATGCTGTCTAAATCCTCGTGGTAGACGGGGATGCGGGAGTAGCCCTCCCGCATCGAGAGGGCCACCACGTCCGCGACGGAAGCGGTGTCTTCCACCGCGCCGACCTCCGTGCGGTGGGTCATGGCCTCGCCGACCGTGCTGTCGCTGAAATCGAAGATGTTGGAGATCATGTCCTTCGCGTCCTCGTCCAGCACGCCCTTTTCCTCGCCGGCGTCCACCATCATCATGATGCCCTCCTCCGTGACGGTCGGCGCGGAGGAGTTGGGGTCGATGCCGAACGCCCGCAGCACCGCGTTGGTGGAGGCGGTCAGGAACGAGACGACGGGGCGGAACACGGCGGCCGTCGCGCTCAGGGCGCCGGCGAATTTGAGGGACATCTGCTCAGCGCGCGCGGTCGCGACCTTTTTCGGGACCAGCTCGCCGAACACCAGCGAGAAGTAAGACAGAAGCAGCGTGATTAAAACCGAGGAAAGCCCTTTGACGAACGCGGGCGAAAACGGCAGAAAAGCGAGCTGCGCCGCCAGCCCGTCGGAAAAGCTCTCGGATGCCAGCGCCGAGGCGAGAAAGCCCGCCAGCGTGACGCCGATCTGGATGGTGGAGAAGAAACGGCTGGAGCTGGCGGTGAGCCGAACCAGCTTTTTGGCCCGCACGTCCCCCTCCTGGGCCATTTTCTGAAGTTTTACCTTGCTCAGGGAAACGACCGCGATTTCACTTGCGGCAAAAAATGCGTTGACCAGTGTCAGCAGAATCAGCAGAAAAACGGCGAGGGCGGGGCGCACGGCGGGTAGCCCGGCGCCGCTCAGCGCCAGCAGTAGCGGAACAGTTGAACCGTCAGGTTCGGGTGACATAAATTTTCCCCTTTCGGAATTTGGAAACCGCGGATGAAAAAGACCGCAAAAAGCTCGGTATTGTGGACTCGATATAAAAGAAAAGAAACGGCAGAAGCTGTTTCTCAGTCGATTTTCTTCTGTTTCCCTTTTTATATTTTATAATTTTCGCGGGGACCTGTCAAGCGAGCGCAGGTCCGGCGCCGCCGCGCCGCCCCGGATGGGGCGCTTTTGGGGGGATTTTCCACCCGGCGGGCGAAACTTCGTTGTATTGCGGCGGGAAGGGGTGTATAATACAAACTGTTTTGATATCGCTTTTACTGCCGGTGCCGGCACCCGGCTTGAAGGAGGCCGCTATGGGAGAAAGACACGTCGTCGAGCAGATTCAGGACACCGTCCGCGACAATCTGGAGCATGTGTTCGGGGTGGCGCTCGAAAATGCAACCAACGAGCAGTGCTACAAGGCGGTTGCCCTCACCGTTCGGGACCGTTTGGAAAACATCCGCCATGAGTATGTGGAAAAGGCGGAAAAAGAGCGCACCAAGCAGATTTATTACCTGTGCATGGAGTTCCTCGTGGGGCGCTCGCTCAAAAACAGCCTGTACAACCTGGGGCTGGAGGACGCCTACCGCAAGGCCCTCGCCGGCATGGGCCTGAAGCTGGACACGCTGTATGAGGAAGAGCCGGACGCCGGCCTCGGCAACGGCGGCCTGGGCCGCCTGGCGGCGTGCTTCATGGATTCCCTCGCCACGCTCGGCTACCCCGCCACGGGGTATTCCCTGTGCTATGAGTACGGCGTCTTCCGGCAGAAGCTGGTGGACGGCTGGCAGACGGAGCTGCCGGATTTCTGGCTGCCGGGCGGGAAGATCTGGCTTCGGTCCGAGCCGGAAAAAAGCGTGGAGGTCCACTTCGACGGCCATATTGAAGACTATTGGAACAACCGGTTCCACGTTGTGAACCATAAGGGCTATAAAAAGGTCATCGCCGTGCCGTGCGACATGTACATCGCCGGCTACGGCGGAAAGGGCGTCAGCCGCCTGCGCCTGTGGAGGGCCACCAGCTCCGAGTTCGACATGAAGCTGTTCAACGGCGGCGACTATATGCGCGCGATGGAGCAGAAGGCCATGGCGGAGATCATCACCAAGGTCCTCTACCCGGACGACAACCACCTGGAAGGGAAGAGCCTGCGGCTCTCGCAGCAGTATTTTCTGGTCTCCGCCGCCGTGCAGGACATCATCCGCCACCACCTGTTCACGCACCGCACGCTCGACAGCCTGCCCGACCTCGCGGCCATCCACCTGAACGACACGCACCCCGTCCTCGCCGTCCCCGAGATGATGCGCGTGATGCTCGACGAGTGCGGCTACGGCTGGGACGACGCGTGGGAAATCGTGCAGCGGGTCTTCGCCTACACGAACCACACCGTGATGCCGGAGGCGCTGGAGTGCTGGGGCATCGACCTGTTCCGGATGCGCCTGCCGCGCATCTACCAGATCATCGAGGAAATCAACCGCCGCTTCTGCGCGGGGATGCACAACCGCTGCGTGGACGGCTACAAGGTCGGCCGCATGGCCCCGTGGAACGACAGCTATGTGAAGATGGCGAACCTCGCCGTGGTCAGCTGCCACAGCGTGAACGGGGTCTCCAAGCTCCACAGCGAAATCCTCAAAAACAGGATTTTTCACGACTTTTACACCGAGATGCCCGAAAAGTTCACCAGCGTGACCAACGGCATCGCCCACCGGCGCTGGCTCTGTCAGGCGAACCCCGGCCTTTTTTCCCTGCTGACCGAGCTCATCGGTGACGGGTTCGTGCTGGACGCCTCCCGCCTTCAGGACCTGATGAAATACAAGGACGACCCCGCCGCCCTGCAGAAGCTGGCGCAGGTCAAGCGGCAGAACAAGGTCCGCTTCGCGCAGTACGTCAAGCGCGTGCAGGGGCTCGACATCGACCCGGATTCCATCTTCGACGTGCAGGTCAAGCGCCTGCACGAGTACAAGCGCCAGCACCTGAACGCGCTCCAGATTCTGACGGATTACCAGCGCCTGCGCGAAGACCCGAACGCCGACTTCGTGCCGCGCACCTATATTTTCGGCGCGAAGGCCGCGGCCGGGTATTATTTTGCGAAGCAGATCATCCGCTTTATCGTCGATTTGGGCAGAACCATCAACTCCGACCCGCGGGTGAACAAAAAGATGCGCGTCGTCTATCTGGAGGATTACCGCGTGACCCTCGCGGAGCTGCTGATGCCCGCCGTCGACATCAGCGAGCAGATTTCGCTCGCCGGGACGGAGGCCTCCGGCACCAGCAACATGAAGATGATGATCAACGGCGCGGTCACGCTCGGCACGCTGGACGGCGCGAACGTGGAGATCCGGGACGCCGTGGGCGAACAGAACATGATTCTGTTCGGCATGACCGCGGAACAGGCCGCCGCGCTGAAGCGGAACGGCTACAGCCCGCGGGCGTTCGCCGACCGCACGCCCGCCCTCGGCGGCGCCCTGCGCGAGATGGGGAACGGCCTGTGCGGCGTGAGCTTCCGCGACATCGTGGATTCGCTGCTGGGCTCCGACCCCTACATGGTCCTTGCGGATTTCGCCTCGTACGCGAAGGCGCGCGCCAGATCGGCGCGGCTGTATTCCGACGCCGGCACGTGGCGGAAGATGTGCCTTGTGAACGTGGCGCAGGCCGGCCGCTTCTCTTCCGACCGCGCCATCCGCGAGTACGCGGAGCGCATCTGGAACGCCAAGCCGGTCCCCAACCTGAAAAAACGGCCGTGAATCCGGCCCCGGAGGTTTGTGCCCCTTGATGCTGTTCAGTTCCCGCAGCCCCGCCTGCCGCCGCCCCGCGGGCGCGGTGCCGGCCGGGACTTCGGTCCATTTCAAAATCATGCTGCCGCGCGGCTGGCGCTGCTCCGCGGCCCGCCTTCTGCTGGAAAACGGGCTGACCGGCGAAAAGCCGGAGCGCGGCATGTTCTGGTGCGGAAAAGACGGCGAGCGGGCCGAGTGGTGGGAGTGCGATTTTTCCCCGGCCTCGCCCGCCCCGTATTTTTACCGCTTCCTGCTGAGCACGGGCCGCGGGCCGGTCACGCTGGCGCGCGGCCCGCGCGGCGAAGCCGTCCCCGACCGGACCGCCCCGCCCTGGCAGCTCACGGCCTACGACCCCGCGTTCGCCACGCCGGAATGGTTCGCCGGCGGCGTGGTATACCAGATTTTCCCCGACCGCTTCCACCGTTCAGGGGAGGAGAAGCGGGGCGTCCCCGCCGACCGCAGGCTGCGCGGGGACTGGGGCGGCCAGCCGGAATGGAAGCCCGGCTCGGACGGAAAGGTGACCAACAGCGACTATTTCGGCGGAGACCTGCGCGGCATTGAAGAAAAACTGCCGTACCTCAAGTCCCTCGGCGTGACCTGTCTGTACCTGAACCCGATTTTCGAGGCGCACTCCAACCACCGGTACAACACGGCGGACTACCTCAAGATCGACCCGCTCCTCGGCACGGAGGAGGATTTCCGCCGCCTGTGCGCCGCGGCGGGCAGGCTCGGCATCCGTGTGCTGCTGGACGGCGTGTTCAACCACACGGGCAGCGACAGCGTCTATTTCAACCGCGAGGGCCGCTACCCCGGCCCCGGCGCGTACCAGTCGAAGGAATCGCCGTATTTTCCGTGGTACCGCTTCAAAAAGTGGCCGGATGAGTACGAGAGCTGGTGGGGGTTCGACACCCTGCCGGACGTGAACGGCACCGACCCCGGCTACGACCGGTTCGTCAACGGGCCGGAGGGCGTCGTGCGGCGCTGGCTGCGCGCGGGGGCCGCCGGGTGGCGGCTGGACGTGGCGGACGAGCTGGCGGACCCGTTCCTCGACCACCTGCGCCGGGCGGCGAAGGCGGAAAAGGCGGACGCCCTGGTCCTCGGCGAGGTGTGGGAAGACGCCTCCAACAAAATCGCGTACGGCAGGCGCCGGCGCTACCTGCTGGGGGACCAGCTCGACAGCGTGATGAACTACCCGTTCCGTGAGGCCGTCCTCGCCTTTCTGGCCGGCGGGGACGCGGCGGGCAGCATGGAGCGCATCCTCACCGTGCTGGAAAACTACCCGCCGCAGGCTGTGCGCGCGCTGCTGAACAACATCGGCACGCACGACACGGAGCGCGCCCTCACGGCCCTTGCGGGCGAGCCGGCGCGCGGGCGCGGGC
>ENA-UOOK01006199-UOOK01006199.1-fermentation-metagenome-genome-assembly--contig:-NODE-6199-length-11584-cov-4.119004_pt1 | contig 11584 bp, 9 predicted proteins | sample MGYA00245777_ERZ724023 | MGnify/ENA primary metagenome ERZ724023 (study PRJEB28704, sample SAMN03018312) | fermentation metagenome | biome: anthropogenic terrestrial biome; feature: soil; material... | reverse complement strand
GCACCCTACTGTCACCTTGCCGATTCGGGCAAAACAGGCGATATGCCCTCCGCGGGGAATCTGCTGCTGGTAATAACGACGGTTCTCAGCTTCCAGTAGGGTCGTATCCAGATCATCGGGCAGCGAGAACACATGATGCAATACTTCCATCCGCCATTCCATCAGGCTGTTCATCTCTTCCAGCCCGGCACGGGTGATGATGATTTTTTCCATATTCTTATATTTTCCATTCTTTCAACACGACAGGCAATGCCTTACGGTCCACCTTCCCGTTTGCAGTTATAGGCAGCGATGACATCTTGACAAAAAATTCCGGTATCATGAATGGAGTAAGATACCGGGAGAGCTTCCTGCGAAGTTCGTGATAGTCGAAGTTATCTTCATCCCGCGGTACGATATAAGCCACAAGATATGACAGTTGGTTGCGGTCAGTATAAGCACAGACAACCCCCTTCTCTACCTCTTTGCAGGTATTGAGCAGGTTCTCGACTTCATCACACTCCACACGTTTGCCGAGAATCATCACCTGCTTATCCTTCCGACGGAGAAAGGCGATATTACCGTCAGGAAGGATATAGCCGAGATCCCCGCTCTTATACATCCGCTGCCCCTTTCCAAGTTCTATAAAATTCTCCTGTTCAGGTTTATTGCCTACATATCCCTGTGATACACCATCGCCGTAGATACAGATTTCACCAGTCTCTCCATCCTTCACCACTTTTCCGTTTTCGTCCTGGATAGTGATCTCCACCCCTGACACAGGTTTGCCGATGGGATAAGTGCCATCATCCAGCGCATAACCGTCGTTGCATCTATAATAGGAAGCACACACAGTAGTTTCCGAAGGACCGTATGTATTATATACCAGTACCTGAGACAAGAGATGCGTGACATACTTCTTTCGCAATACGTCACCTCCACTGATCAGCAGTCTGAGACTGGCAGGGATACGTTCCAGTTTGTTCATCTCCAGCAGCAGGTAAGGGAATCCGCTCAGCTCCGTGATCCCGTTACTTTCAATATAATTCATCAATGTAGGAATATCCGCCTTCGTCTTCTCCGACGGGATACAGAGTGCAGCCCCGGAAAGGAGCGTCGTATACATCTCTTCTACGAAAATATCAAATGAGCACACCGAATATTGGAGCATACGGTCACCCTCTTTGGGATGAAATTCATTCTGGAAGGCGTGCACGTAATGACAGACATTATGGTTGCTGACACATACCCCTTTGGGCTCACCTGATGTCCCTGAAGTATACAGGACATAAGCCAGCCCTTCCGGTTCCGACATGTCGTCGATATAGATATCTGTCCGGCACTCCTGTCCCTGTTCTATAAGCAGTTTGCGGAATCCGTCATCTATGCCTGCTGCATATTTCCGCTGAGTGATGAGAAAGTCAATATCGCATTCCTTCATCATATAACGGATCCGCTCGATAGGGAAAGATGGTTCGGCAGGAATATATGCTGCTCCTACCTTGATGACTGCAAGAATGGAGGCTATCATCTCTACGCTGTGATCCATCACGATACCGATAAACTTCGGGTGATTATTCAAGAATTTAGAAGCAATGGTATCAATGAGTTGATCCAGTTGGGCAAAGGTGAGCTGCCGGTGATCGTCCATTACTGCCAAAGTGTCAGGACAAGTGTTCACTTGCAACTTGAATAATGAATAAATAGTCTCCATAATTTCTGATTGATTTTTTACTGCACAAACAGTACAAAGTTAAACAATAAATTCCGCATTTATTCTTTTTCTTTGTAATTTTTTTAAATCATCAGAGATTAAAGTCTTATAAGTCAGACTAGAGACGATTCATCTGCCTTGAATGATCTGAGCTGCCTTTTCTTTATCATCACTGAAGTCGAATAGCCGATAGATGCTGTACGCATTCTGCGGATCAACGATGTGGCGTGCCATATACCTTAGCGCTTTCAGTTTATCATCTGCAAAGGAAAACAGTCCCATGATCCGGGCACATTGGTTGCAGGTATAGTAACATCCCAGACTTGCCACTTCGATAAGATTATATTTATCATCATCAAAACTGCCATCCCGGACCTTATCGTACAAGATAGAGAAATCATGGTCATTCAGGCAATAGTCATCATAGGGATAAGGGGGCATAGGGATATGGCCAATGGGCAGCATATTCTGAGGTGGCAGCGGGTTTGTCGTCATGTCGTCAACAGGATCTTTTGCAGGAACAAGAATATCCTGATAGCTGATGACCCTGTCATTCCGGTCGAAACCAATGATAATCTTATCATTATGAGTGTCTAGCAAACTCCCATATTTGATATATACCCATTGTTCTCCATATTGGTTGAAACTCGTGGATCTCGGTTTTCCAAGAATCTCCATAACCTCCTGTTTATCCATGCCACGTTCAACCATTCTCTTGTTTTTGGCTGTAGCATTCATGCTGAATGCAGCGAATAGAATGCAGGTAATAAGAACCATGAGGCCATTTTTCTTTTTCATATTAGTATTCTTTTTTATAGGATAAACATAACATGTACGAATCAGATCATAAAAGCTCCCCCCTTATTCAGAAAAGAGATATATAGAGAAGAGATCCATAGTCATCTTTTTTCTTCAACACCCGGATTTGTCTCCAGATCAACTAATGAATATCGAAAGGACGCCCATCCTTTTTCGTAGTGACACAGATGCAGTTAGATGTAAAACCAATTTTGTCTTCTACCACTCCATCTACCTTTATCTTATCTGCAAAAATGTTTGCAAAGAAGTCATTTGATCTTTGATAATCGAAAGCTCCCCATGAAGGACTAAAAGACCTTGTATCATAATCGATAGTTACCTCGTGCTGTTTTCCACCATAAGTAACATAGTAAGTTTGTGGTTTGATATTTGTCAGGTAGAATTGGATAGGATCATTATCGAAGAAGTCGATATGGCAAGTCAATGCTTGCGGCTGAGCGCTCATCAATGCTTCTTTCAGATCCGTATCAGTAATAAAGTCTGCCAAAGCCTTCATAGGAATATGGTCAATGATCAGGGTAGTATCTTTCTTTACGGACCATTTCATATTAAATACAGTGTCTATTTTTATCCTGGTTGAATTTGGTTTATATAGTTCATTAATTCCAAAAGTCATAGGGCCGGTATATTCCCCGGTCGTATTCATTAGAGCTTCCCCGATTTCCGCTTTGGTCAATTCTTTCCGGCCATTATCATCGTCTTTATTGCATGAAATCAATGAAAAACCGGCCAATACAGTAAAAGTAAAAATAATGATATGGATTTTCTTCATCATGGATTTTTATTAAGTTTAAATTCTATTATTTATTACAAAGGTAGTCATTTTTTCTTGACTAATGAAAGAATAGATTAATAATTCATAAAAAAACTTCAAATTTAAGATTTCAATGTCATTATTTTCCTTTATAAAAGTTTTTTAAGGACAAAACCGAAAGGGACAGGGATCAGTCCATCAGGACAAAGTCAGCATGATATTGGAAACTGCGGGATGACATTCAAGGCTTTGCTGTCCTGAGTAGGAGGACTATTTAACAGAAAATACCATTTCCTGAAATAAACTTTCTCGATTTCCCAACGTCAAAAGTAAAGAGTATGAAAATATAGAATGATTGATTATTAATCCTATTTTATTATGAAGAAAATTCTTTTGACATTTGTAGCCCTCTTGTCTATGACAATGGCTATGGCACAAGGCGAGAACGGTTATGGACAAAAAATGCCCAAACAGATGACCCCCGAGGAAATGACCTCTTTGATGACTGGCAAATTGGGGTTAAATGATGAGCAGAAAATTAAAGTAGCTGCTTTGAACATGGAGTATAAAGACTTGTTTCAGAGACAAGGTTTTGGTAAAAGGCCTTCGAAGATGGATGGCTCTGTTTCTTCCGGCATGGATATGCGGTCGGAAATGACCGAAGAGATGAAAACGAAGATGAAGGAGCATAGGGCCAGGATGCAGGAGTATAAAAGTCAGTTGAAGAGTATTCTTTCTGACAGTCAGTATCAGACTTATCAGAAAATGATGCCTGGACGTGGTCATGGTGGACCCTCTGGCCAGGACCGTCCGTCTCCAGATAATCAATAGGTAAAAAGGTTGTTGTTCTTCTTAACTTTATGAGAAGAAATCAGGGGCAGACAGATCTCATGTTTGCCCCTGATGTTTTTTGTGCCTAATATCCGGTGTTTTGCTTGATGGAAGTATTCAGATCCAACACCTTTTGAGGTATAGGGAAAACAATAGTATGCCTATCTGCTTCACCTGCAGGAGCAGTCCTCAGATCATAACTTCTGTGAAAGAGGTCAAAACGGATCAGATCCTGGCGGCGCCAGCCTTCCCACATCAATTCCAGCAGCCGCTCGGTAAGGATATTTTGCAATGTAGCCTTGCGATAAGGCATCCCCGCGCGGCTCCGTACTTCATTCAGTTCCTTATCTCCATCAGCACCGTTCCGAACTTCTGCTTCAGCCTTCATGAGCAGGACATCCGCATAACGATATAGAACAATATCATTATCAATATTTTTTCCATCATTATAGGCTGTGAGATCAGTTTCATACTTTTTCTCTCTTGCTCCTGCCGTCTGCATATACGGACTGTTGGTAAGATTGATCTTCACCTCCAAAGGTCGATATATCAAAGGTTCACCATCGTCGAGTTTTACCACCTTGTCATTGATCCTTACCGTATCTGAGAAGAAGTTGATGGCGTAACGGCTATCTATACTGTCCGTGCCATAACCATAAGCATGCACAGTGGAAATGGTAGCACACGAGCCATTTTCCGCTCCCATTCCCATAGCGCTCCCCTGAGCATAATGGCGGGAACGGAAGAGATACTGGTACTGGTTGCTGTAGAGGATTTTATCCATTGGAATAATAAAGATATTCTCCGGAGAGTTCTCATTATGGATATAGAAATTACTGGCATAGTTGGCAGCCAGAGTATATCCCTCATCGGTGATCTTATCACAATAGGCAATACATGTCTGCCAGGCATTGAGGCGCTTGCCGTCCACCGTGAAAAAAATATCCTTGCCCTCCGGCCGCTCATCATCGGTCCATACAGAATCCGTATACACCTCCGCATTCAAAGCCAGTTTGGCAAGAAGGAAATGAACTACCGGCCGGGTGACGCGGCCATAATAATTGCCTTCATAGTTACTATGTTCATCAGGTAACAGAGGCTCTACCTCCTGGAGCTCACTGAAGATATAGCGAAACACTTCCGGACGGGAGTACTGCCTGGCATTCTTTACCGTGATGGTGTCGCTGGCTATGGGAATATTGCCATACATATCCATGATATAGGCATAATAGAGTGCCCGCACGGCCCTGACCTCTGCACGGAAGGACTGATATTGAGTATCGGTAAGCAATGACTTATTCTTGTCTATTATGATCAGTGACTGGTTGCAGAGTACTACTACCTTATAAAGATATTTCCAGGTGTCGTAAAGTGACCCATCACTTGCCGACCAGTTATGGGTATAGAGGTTTTCCCAGAATCCTCCGTCATACCAATCTCCGCCACGGACAGGGATGATCGCTTCATCACTGCTGAAGGTATTGTAGTCATAGACTCCCCGATAGGTACCCTGCAGCCCCTGGCTGTCCTGGTTGCCGCCAATATAATTATACAGAGTGGCGACGGCATTGACATAGAGTGAGGATGCTGACGAATAGGTGTTGTCTTCCGTTAGGCGATCCTTAACGGTTTCATCAAGGCAAGAAGCAAGCAGCAGTGGGAATAGTAATATCAAGTAAGAAAGTCGTTTCATGGTCAAGGATTTAAAATTGTATATTCACGCCGACTGAGAATGTGCGATAGACGGGGTACCCCCGCTTGTCATCAATACCGAGTGTGCTGTTAACAATATAACTATTGATCATTGGCGTAAGTCCACTGTAGTGGGTAAACGTTGCCAGATTGTTAATACTACAGGAGAGCCTCAGACCACTGATATATTTGCTTTTGACAGGTACATTCCAGCCTAAAGTGACATAATCGATATTGAGGTAGTCGCCACATTCCAGCCAGTAATCGGTCACTCGTTGATCAACAATGTCGGCTGCGGGAGCTTTCTTGAAAACATTATAGTCAGGAAAACTCGACATGTTCATATAACTGAGTGCCGTACCGTTAAAGATCTTATGTCCGAAAGCACCATTCATCTGTAAAGTGATGTCATAGTTCTTGTAACGAAAACTGATATTGGAGCCCAAGGTCATTTTAGGAGTAGCCTGTCCGGCAATGCGCCTGTCCGCACTATTATCACTTAAATCGATCTTGCCATCATTATTCAGATCAGCGATCTGATATTTCTTATGCCCGTTGCCATCATCTACGATGCCTGTGCAATGAGGCAGATAGAATACGCCCAGCGACTGGCCGACAATCTGGTAAAGGATGTTGGCATCACCACCATGGAGGCCTGCCCCATTCAGACTTCCGAGGGCCGTGATATTCGATGCTGACATATAGTTACCGTTATAATAGCCACTTAAGGATATTAATTTATTCTTCTGCCAGGACATATTGACATTGATATTCAGTTCCATATCTTTATGGGAGATCGGCACAAAACCAAGGCCGAGTTCAAAACCACTGTTTGACATTGAACCGATATTGGCCAATAGTTTGTCAAAAGCATAGTTGGGCACGGGCACATCGTACTCATAGAGCATATTAGTGGTCTTGGAATAATAATATTCTGCCGTCATCAGGATCCGATTATTGAGCAGTCCGAGATCCATACCTATATTAAAAGTACTTCTCGTTTCCCACCTCAAGTCAGGATTACTATTACGCAACTCCCCCATTGTCACTGTAGGTGAACCATTATAGGATACGATACCGACAGGCTCACGGCTGTTCAGCGTAAGATAGGAACTGATGGCCCCCAGGTTTCCGGTACGACCGTAACCTGCGCGAAGTTTCAACATGAAGATCTGAGGAAGGTCCCGCAGGAACTTTTCCTTTTTCATATCCCAGGTAAGGGAAACAGAAGGGAAAAGTCCGCAAGTATGATTCTTTCCGACCATCGAAGAGGCATCGGCTCGTAGCGAGGCATCCAGCGAATAGCGGTCAAGGAGCATATAAGAGGCTACCAGCATCGCAGAAGCCAGCCTCGGGTCCTGGTAGCTGCTGCCTGTTCCTCCGTATGGTATCGTCGAGGCAGCAGCAAGATTATTGTAACCGAAAGCATTAGTGGTAAAACCTTTAACCTGTGTCCAGAAAGCGGTAGTCCTATTCTTCTGGTACTCTCCTTCCACTGTGGCATCGACATGATGGATGTTCCAGGTATGATTCCAGTTCAGGTCAATATGCCCCATCCACTCTTCTGTTTTCGTCTCTCTCCGATAGGCAAGGCCTTGTGACCATACCCATGTCGGCGCAAATTTGGCATTTTCTCGTGAACTGTAAGAGTAGGCTCCAATAGCCGTTAATTCCATACCGTATGGCAAGGAATAGGATAATTGGAGATGGGTATTGAAATTAAGATCCTTCGTGTCGTTACATTCCTGAATCAAGGCACCAGGAGGGGCAATCTGAGAAGCTGTGCCATTCTTTACATAACTCCCATTGTAGGCTTTATAAGGATAAGTGGGGTTCATGGCAGCTGATGAATAGAACAGCATCTGGGTATCATAGATGTTATTGTCCTTCTGGGAAGACCCAAAGACACCAAAATCGATCTTCATCTTGTCATCAAAGGCCAGTTGGGAGATATCGAGCTTGGCGACAAAATTGTTATAATCCTTTGAACGGATAATGGTTTGATTATCCATCATACCGAGAGAGGCACGATAATTTGACTGATCCGTGCCGCCACTGAAGGCTATATGATGATTCTGAACCAGCCCTGTACGACTGATCTTCTTCTGGAAATTGGTGTTAAAGCCGAGATCATTATAGTTGGTTCCCAGACTCTTGGCCGTAGCCCGATAGCCTGCAGCATCAAGCATGTCAAGGTATTTGTATCTCACTTCTGCTCCCGTGTTGCCATCATAGGAGATGTGAAACTTCCCACCATGGCCTCGCTTGGTCCGCACTTCAATGACACCGGAGGCGCCACGCGATCCAAACTGTGCAGTCTCGGGAGCATTCTTAAGAATAGTAAAACTTTCAATATCGGCTGGATAGACCGTTGCAAGTGTGGCAAGATCTGAATAGACGCCATCAATGATGACAAGCGGATCATTTCCTCCTGTAAGAGAAGTGGTACCACGCACACGGACACTGTTGAGCATGGCTACTCTATCAGCTCCTGAGGATTCCACATTTACACCTGCAGCCTTGCCTGAAATGGCATCAAGTGCATTCTGTATGAGTCCCTTGTTCATCTGTTGCTGGTCTAGTTGGGGTGCAAAACTGACAACAGGGATGGTGTCCAATTTGACATTAATTTTCTTTTTCTGCCCATATACCATCATTGATGTACCGGATAGCATTATGAGCAACATACATTTCAATATTCTTATTAGTCGCATATATTCTTTCTGCATAGACTTGAAAGATGATTAGGTTTCTGGTATGATAAAGACAAATATACAACTTTTTTAGGAATTTTTGTTATTTCATGATAAATATTATAAAATTCTCAGTCAGATCACATAAAATAATCATGCGATTGAATGCTTCTGGAATAATCATGCCTTTTATCACTTAGGTATCCAGTAATGGGTAGTATTTAGATCTTGAATTTGTATCCGAGCGTAATTTCAAGAGCTTATTTTCTCCTTCTACTTCATACTATAGAAATAATATTATTACGGGCATTTCTATTTCTATAAGATAATATCATCTATTCAGAAAATGAATAACAAAACCAAGAAATATTCGGTAAAAGAAACTATAGGTATAAAAAATGGTTACCCTTTCCTGTGATTTCAATATTCACTGACATCATGACGAAAAAATTACCAGGCCGTGGAAAGAAACTTACCAGGCCTTGGAGACAATCTTACCAGGCCTTGGAAAGGAACTTACCAAGCCGTGGAGACAAACTTACCACGGTTTGGTATTGATTTATTACTTAAAACAGACTTAATTTCTGCAGGCATTCAGGTAACTGGATCTGCTGGCAATTCAACTTCTCCAGTTGGTCCTTGCCTTTCTGTGTCAGGTTGAAGTGCATGCTCCGCTTATCTTCCTGACAGATATGCCTTGATACATAGTCTTTTTTCTCCAGCGAGGCAATGACCTTGGAAGCATTGGAATGTGACAGGCCCATCCTGCCGGCAATCTCACTTGATGACGGATCTTCGGTCTCTGACAGCATACAAAGCAGCATGGCTTCATTGATGTTCAACCCGAATGCCTCTTCCATATCATTTTCAAAGGCTGAAATGGCCCGGTATACCCTTCTGATGTTGCAAATGCACTTTTGATCCATAGTCCCTGTTTATCATTAAAGCGGACTACCGGCACCTGCCGGCACCCCGCTTTGTTACAATCAAGTCGTAATCTATTCAGTTTTCAACAGTTCCGTACGGATGACATCCTCAAACTGGCTCTTCATCATGGCGCCTACCGATTTCTTTGGCACGCCTTCCTTCGGAATGAAGAGAATAGTAGGAATGGACTGGATGCCGAACAGGGCTGCAAGTTTCTCTTGCTGGTCAACATCGACCTTATATACATCGATCTTTCCTGCGTACTCATTGGCAATATCCTCTACTACCGGAGCTGTTGCTTTGCACGGGCCACACCAGGTGGCATAAAAATCAATGATGGCGGGTTTGTCACCCTTGAACTTCCACACTGTGGGGTTCTTCTCATAGTCCATCACTTTGTCCTTGAATTCATCTGCTGTTAATTCTGTTACTTTCATTTTCTCACTCTCCTTCTTTTTTTCAGTTTGCTGTATGTTATTTTCTTTCTCTGCCGATGCCCTGGCATAACCAAAACCTGAAAAGGTCAGAATTGCCATGGCCATAAGGGCTATTCGTTTTGTTTCCATATCATTCACTCATCCTTTCTTTATTATTGTGTTGTCCGTTATAATTCTTAATCGGAAAAAGTTTCCACTGGAAAACTGACACAAAGATAAAGGAAAAATAGATACGGAACAAATTTCCAACGGAAAAGACTACGATTTATAACACTTGTTAACCAAATCGAGAAGGCTATTAACGTTCATTTGCCATTTTCACATTTAAGCAGATTCAATCTGAGTCTTTCCAGAGTCCAAGAAATGCTCAACCATCTTTCTAGTTTTTGTCTTTCCAATAGCAATAAGCCGCTCGGATTTGTCAAAATCGAAGGTGGAATAGCGGCTCATCGGAATTTCCACATAAATATCCGGAGGAGTCACTTTCAGGGCTAATTTGGTATTCTGGTGAATCATGATGGAATAAGTGCGATTAAGTAATGATACATAATTCAGATCCAGATCCATTCCGTGAGGCAGCATCTTGTTCAGTACGGCCAAAGCAAAGGAATGATCAATATTTCTCTGTTTGATCAACTGATTCATCATGATTTCGCCCTTATAGTCATGACCACTTACATCAACAGCTACAAGAAGCGCTTTCTTATCTCTCTTAACCCGATTCAGAGGAAGAGGATTGACCAGTCCCCCATCCAGATACATCCTTTCACCCTGACGGACAGGATTGAAAAAAACAGGTATGGAGATGGAGGCCCGGATGGCCTTATACATACTTCCCTTCCTGAAAATGATTTCTTTACCACTTACGGCATCTGCCGCAACGGCACAGAAAGGAATGCTCAAATCTTCAATATTCCGATCCGGGACAACCTGATTCAATGCTTTCATGATACGGTCACCCTTCACAATATGATTGAGGCTGAATGAGAAATCATACAACTGATGAATCTTTTTCTTGTCAATGGTTTTCATCCAGTCCCTGAAATCTCCAAGACCTCCTGCAGCATATAATCCTCCGACTAAAGCACCCATTGAGGCACCGGCTATGGAGCGGATATGATAGCCCATTTCTTCCAATTGCAGGATGGCGCCGATATGTGCAAGGCCACGTGCCCCGCCTGTAGACAGGACGAGGTCAACATCCTTTTTTTTCTTTTCATCATTGAACAGATGAAGCACATTTTCTAATTTTGCAGATATCATGTTACAAATATATATGTTTTTTCTTAATCCGGACACAAAAAACAGAATTATTTCATTCGACTTCTTAAATGGACTTTTATAGACGAGAAAGGGAAAAACAACTGAAAAATTAATTTAAAATTACGGTTCTCGGCCCATCCCTTAAAGTAATTTACTTATCTTTGCGGATGGAACTCCGGGGGAAGATATTTTTTCCTCCCCGGATGAAAGTTTAATCATAATAACAACGATAATAATGAATCAGAAAATTGTTTTAGTAACAGGTGCGACAAGTGGTATCGGGAAAGCTTGCGCAAGGAAATTTGCCCAAGGTGGATATGATCTCATTCTCACTGGTAGAAAAGCTGACCAACTCAAAGCGTTGGCTGAAGAGCTCCGGCAGGAAGGTGTGAAAACCAAGATACTGGTCTTTGATGTCCGTGACCGTGAGGCTGCCCGCAAAGCCGTAGAATCCCTGGAAGATCAATGGAAGCAA
>ENA-UOOK01006198-UOOK01006198.1-fermentation-metagenome-genome-assembly--contig:-NODE-6198-length-11584-cov-8.657299_pt1 | contig 11584 bp, 9 predicted proteins | sample MGYA00245777_ERZ724023 | MGnify/ENA primary metagenome ERZ724023 (study PRJEB28704, sample SAMN03018312) | fermentation metagenome | biome: anthropogenic terrestrial biome; feature: soil; material... | reverse complement strand
ACCAATTTATGTTCCTGGTACAAGTTCTGCAGTACCGACAAGGTTTTCAGCCCAGAAAACCTTGTCGGTACTGCAGAACTTGTACCAGGAACATAAATTGGTGACCTATCCGCGCACCGATTCCCGCTACATAAGCAGAGACATCGTACCTACTCTGCCTGCCCGCCTTAAAGGTATGGGCGTCGGTCCCTATGCGGATCTGGTCAAACCCCTCCTGCAGAAAAAGCTGGCGCCGGGCAAAAGGCTGGTGGATGACAGCAAGGTGACAGACCACCATGCCATCATTCCTACCGAACAGCCATTAAAAATTGCCTCTTTGAATCTGGAGGAGAAGAAACTCTATGACCTGATTGCGAAACGGTTCATCGCGGTTTTATATCCTCCTTACCGTTATGATCAGACGACCCTGATCACAGAAGTAAACGGGGAACGTTTTCACTCCCGGGGTAAAGTGGTGCAGGACCCGGGGTGGAGAGCAGTTACGACCACGATTGCCGAGAAGGATGAACATGAACAGGAAAAACTGCCCGAGCAGGCATTGAGTAGACAGGAAAAGGGCAGCCCGAAGCAATTGAAAAGTTGTAAACTGAATAAAGCCAAAACCAAACCGCCCGCCCGTTATACCGAGGCCACCCTCCTGACGGCCATGGAAAGCCCCGGTAAATTTATTGCCGATGAGGAACTGCGCGAATCCATGAAAGGGAGTGGACTGGGAACACCGGCCACCCGCGCGGATATAATCGAGAAGCTCTTAAACACCTTTTATATCGAACGCAATGGCAAAGCACTGGTGCCCACTTCCAAAGGCATCCAGTTGGTTCCTTTGGCTCCGACTGCGCTGAGGTCTCCAGAACTTACCGCCGAGTGGGAAAAGAGTTTGACTGATATAGCCCGGGGTCGGGGCAGCAAAGCTGAATTCATTAAAGATATTCGCCAGAACGCCCGGGAAATGGTGCAGGGTGTCAAAAATGATGATACTGCCTATAAAGCCACCAACGTTACTAAAAGTAAATGTCCCGCCTGTGGTAAAAACATGCTCATTGTAAATGGCAAGCGCGGCAAAATGCTGATCTGCCCCGATCGAAGCTGCGGGCATCGGCAGCCTGAGAAAGAAAACGAAAATATGAGCCTGGGCAGCTCTAAAAGAGCCCGCCAGATCAATCAGAAACTAATAAATCAGTACAGTGACAAAGAAGAACTGGGTCAGAGTTTAGGCGATATGCTTAAAGCGGCGCTGGAGAAAAAGCGCTCGGAAAAATAAAGGTACCAGGGGCAAGTGCTCTATGTCCTTCTGAGCACAGCGCTCTGTGTCATTCTGACGCTCTATGTCATTCTGAGCACAGCGAAGAATCTCAACAGAACCCAATTGTATGGGGATAAGATTCTTCGCTATGCTCAGGATGACAAGTTTCGCATAGTCTCCAACTTTATCCATTGCTTGAAGTGCAACTGAGACAATGACATATTTCGCATAGTTTAGGAGTTACATCTCTGTAGAAATAACATATTTTTTGGGAGGCTTTATTCACCTTCAACTCATAGTCTAGCTTAGAGCTGATACTGCCTTCCATGAGAAGTTCGGTTAGCAGCAATGACAACACTGCTTCGGCGCCTTGATTCTGATTAACTCCATCCGGGGTGAGAGCGTCATGGCAGCCTCCGGTATTCTCATTATAAAGAGGCAGACCGTGAATATTTTTCCCCTCATACCACTGCCAGGCCAGGTTGGCCAGCTGTAAGTACTCTTGCTTGCCCAGATTCTGATATGCTTCCCGGCAGGCAAAGGCTATCGAGGCTGCATCTACCGGCTGCTGGTCAAAAAGCGGCGCCCTGCCACCGCGATGATACCAGCCCTCATTGCCGATTATATTCAGATAACCAGTGCTGAATACAATCCCGTTAAGGAAGTTCAAGGATTCATGGGCTATTTTCAAGCATTTTTTGTCACCGTTAAATGAATATACACAGAAAAGGGCCTGGGGCAGGATGCCGTTGCAATAGGTGAGATAATCCTCAAACCACATCCAATCCCGGCTGCGATTCTTACCATACAGGCTCATTAATGCCCCGGACAACTTATTCACCAGTTCATGGAGGTGTTTATCAGTACACGGGATCTTTCCCTGGCATAAACCTACCAGCGCATAAGCAATAGCCCGGGGAGAGGAGAAACCAGGTAAATAAGCCAGCTTGGTGATTATTAGCCGGCTGGCCAGGGCAGCTATATCAGGCCATTCACTGCGGGTAGCCATACTACAGGCCAGGATAGCCCGGCCGATACTGTCCTCAGAGTCAAAACGGGAGTAATATTGCCCATCCAGAAGAAAATTACTCCAGCTTCCATCAGGTCTTTGTGCCTGCGCCAGGAACTTCATATAGCGATATGCATAAGGATAAGCTTTTTCTCCCATATTAAGGGCGACTAATAAAGCCCGGGCATTATCATCCAGGGTATAACCGCTCCTCGGATCAGGGGTGCCGCCCCGAGAGAACTGCAGCATACCAACCTCATCGGTCATGTTAAGGAGATGTCTACAGTTTGACATAACTCAACCTGCTTTCTTCCTGGTCCGTACGATCATCTAGAATCTGTCTGAAAAAGCGGCTGTATTGCTTGCCCACGTTAGGCCAGGTCCAGGTATCACCAACCTCGAGGGCTTTTTTCTGCAGCTGCTTCTGCAGTCCTTTATCATTCAGAATACTTTCCATCAGGGTGGCCAGCTCGCGCGGTTCGATCCCCCGGGACAAGAGACCGCGCCCCTCACTTAAAACTTCGGTGGCATAAGCGTAGGGGGTGGAGACGGTGGCGCGGCCACAACCCAATGCAAAAGCCATAGTGCCGCTGACGGCCTGATCCATATTGGGGTAAGGACTCAGGTAAATATCGGCCATATACAGGTATTCACCCAGTTCCTTATCACTGAGATATTTATTAACGAATATTACATTATCCTGGATATCAAGTTCTGCTATCAGGTCAATAAGCATCTGACGGTATCTTTCGCCCTCGAACTTCTGCAGCATAGGATGAGTCTGCCCCAGGATCAAATAACGAACCGAAGGATGCCGGGGGACAATATCGGCAATAGCGCGGATACCAAGTTCCAGGCCCTTGCCAGGACCAATGAGACCAAAGGTACTGATTACTTCATGGCCCTGCAGATTATGCTTGAGCTTCAGTTTATTTTGGGGATACCGTTTGAATTCCGGTACACCATGAGCAATTACGGTTATCAGCTCGGGAGGTGCTTCATAGAGATCCACCAGCAATTGCGAGGAGAGCCTGGTCATACAAACGGTACCGGCTGCTCGTTGACAGAGGTCGTTAAGGATCTGTTTTTGACGTTTGGAGGGTCGGGGCAATACCGTATGGGTAATCAGTACAAATGGTTTGTGCAACAATTTGACCATTTCCTGAATATATTCACCGTCTTCGCCCCCATAGATACCGTACTCGTGTTGAACTATCAACAAATCGATCTGGGGGTTATTGTTCACAAAGGCAGCCGCCTTTATATAATCCCGCTTTCGCTGCTGCTGTAAATTGAACACCGCTTCATCCGGGTAGTTGTAGGAAGAATCCTCATCGGATACCGTCATCACCTGTACTTTATGTCCTTGCAACAGCAAGCTGTTGCGCAGATCCATTGAGAACGTGGCAATGCCACATTGTTTGGGGGGATAGGTTCCGAGATTTACTATGGTCATAAAATCCACTCCTTTAATGTGTTCGCGGCCTGAACGTATATCCTATATTTTTTCCCGCCCGAACCCGTACTTATACTCTCGAGTGGCAAAAATTATAAGACATAACCTGCCGGCAGCGAAAAACCAATCTCTTGCATATATGAAAACAGGGTGTCCTTAATCTCATCTCGTGCGGACGGAGTATCACCTTCACAGCGGCAGATAATCTCCGGACCGGTATTGGAGGCTCGCACCAGCCCCCAACCATGGGGGAAGATAATTCGCGCCCCATCAATATCGATAACTTCATAGCGGGTTCGGAAATGCTCGAGCACCTTGGCGACAACCTCAAACTTCTCGGCGTCGGTGCTGGGGAGACGAATTTCCGGGGTAGCATAATAGTGGGGCACATCGCTTAACATCTCAGTTATAGTCTGGTCACTTTTCGACAATAAGGATATGAGACGTGCACCAGCATATAAGGCATCATCAAAACCATAATAGTCATCGGCAAAAAATATGTGTCCCGACATCTCGCCGGTAAACACCGCATTAATTTCTTTCATCTTGGCTTTGATCAGAGAGTGACCGGTTTTATATATAAAGGGATTTCCCCCCAGACGTTTAATCTCATCAATCAGACTCTGTGAACACTTGACTTCGACAATACATTCAGTACCGGGATAACGGGGCAGGATATCCCGCCAGAAAAGTATCATCAGCATATCGCCCCAGATCAGATTGCCTTCCTTATCTACTACACCAATACGATCACCGTCACCATCAATGCCGATCCCGATGTCAGCGTCCTGTTGTTTCACTGTGGCAATTAAGTCCTGCATATTTTCAGGTTTAACCGGGTCGGGATGATGATTGGGAAAGGTAGGGTCCGACTCGCAATAGAGTTCGCCTACCTCGCAGCCCAGGCGCCGATATAAATCCCCGGCAAACAAGGAAGCCGTCCCATTGCCGCAATCTACCACAATCCTGGGGGGATTAGGTCCCAGTTTAATTTTGCCCACGATCATATTTATGTAGTCGTCGGTAATATCATATTGGCTCAGATTACCCCGGGGGCCCGAAATGAAATGCTTTTCCTCTACCAGACGGCAGATATCCTGAATCTGTTCACCATAAATAGTGGAATCTCCCATCAGGATTTTGCATCCGTTATATTCACCTGGATTATGGCTGGCAGTTATCATCATGCCGGCCCCAATATTAAGATGCCGCGAGGCAAAATAAAACATCGGTGTTACCACCAGACCCAGATCCACAACATCACAGCCAGAATCCAACAAGGCTGCAACCACCAGATCTCCAAATCGCGGTGAAGATTGGCGATTATCTCTTCCCACCAGCATCTTGGTGTACCCGTGCTGGCGTGCGTAGGCGGCGAAGGCCCTGGCAATATCACTCATCATTTCCCCGGTAAGATCCTGGTCGACGACTCCCCGGATATCGTATTGACGAAATATATGTTTTATATTATTCTCCCCCTGTCTTCCATATTAATTACTCAACCATCCCGGTAGACTATTTATTTTTTTCACAGCGGTAATCGTAATCCTTGGTCTTGGCGTCTGTTTACAACAAATCATATCTTTCTTTTTGTTGCAATAGTTCAACCAAATGGCGCACATCCTGGGTGCGTTCGCGGTTGGCCACCAGTACGATATCATCGGTTTCCACCACCAGCAAGTTTTCAACCCCGAACAATACCAATGTTTTCTCGGCTTGCTTAACCAGGCAATCAGTACTTTCCAAAGCAACAATGTCGTGGCCGATACAGATATTTTGCCCCTCATCTCCATCCGCCAGCTCAATTAGGGCATTCCAGTTGCCCAGGTCACACCAGCCAAAATTGCTATTTACCACCGCCATATGATCACTTTTCTCCGCAATCCCGTAATCCAGGCTTATATTAGGCAGAGCAGAATAAGACTGAACATAATGTTCATATCCGTTTAACAACTGGGTGTGTATTTCAGGCAGGTAGAGGGCAAATTCATCCCGCAGGGTTTTTACCTTACCTATATATATACCCGAGTTCCATACATAACGCCCTGTATCCAGATACGACTGGGCAGTTTCCACGTCAGGTTTTTCGCGAAAGGAGTCGACTCCGAACACATCCGGTATTTCGCCTACCTCCCATTTGCTCTTTTCAATATAACCAAACCCGGTTTCAGGGCGACTGGGTGCCACACCTATGGTAGCGATACGGTCCTGGCGAGCCGCGAGAATCGCCTTGCCAATGCTCTGAGAAAATGATTCCTCATCCAGAACATGATGGTCAGAGGGAAAAACGCCCAGAACCGATTCATCGTCTTCCATCCCGCATCTAGCCAGGGCCAGACCCACTGCCGGAGCTGTGTTTTTACCCTCCGGTTCACTTAATATTTCTATAAGGTCGGCATCAGGGCGGTTTTGCACGAGGTGCTCAATATCGGCCAGGAGTTCATCGTTGGTAATAATCATTAACCGTTGGGACCCGGCTTTTACCAGACGGTCGATGGTGTGATCCAACATCGTCCTGTCAGCGACGAATTTACAGAGTTGTTTGGGATGAGTGCGGCGGCTTTCCGGCCATAAACGAAGTCCTCTGCCACCGGCCAGAATTACAGATATCATTATTAATACCTCCATTTTTGTACACACAAAGCTATTTTATGCTATTGGATGGGTTTTCATTCATCAATTGGCTGGCGGGTTTATGAAAAAAGATGATTTGTGAAATGATGTTAGGAGAATGAGCCAGCCTATTATTCCTTAATATGATGACCCTATGTCTCTGCAAAAGTTGAGTGGCAAAGACTATATTCCTATATATACAATACTAGCATAAAAATGGAATAAAGTCGATGGGAACAGCCTATGATTAATCGGAGGAATCAGTGATCGCAAACGGACCCGCAACGTTTTTGGGTTTCGGACCATAGAACTGGTAGTAGTTGCATTGAATTCGACCATTATATAATTTGCGCTTCTTATCGGCCTGGCGATTGAAAAACTTTTCAAACAGGGGATGGGAGGTGAGGACATAGAAAGACCAGGTGTCCAGGTTCCTGAAAACCGTTCCCATTTGCCGGTATAAATTTTCAACCTCTGCTTTTTCTGATAGACGTTCGCCATAGGGAGGGTTGGTGATCAAATAACCATAATGATATTGAGAACGCAAATCACTTACCGGCTGACGTTGAAAAGACAAAAACCTGTCCAGTCCTGCTTGCTTGGCGTGATAGCGGGCCAGATCCAGGGCCTGGCCATCAATATCAAATCCCATTATGCCCAACGGTTGATTGGTGAGGATAGAGTCGCGGGCTTCCTCCCGAGCTGCTTGCCATATTCTCTTAGGCAACTGGGGCCACTTTTCAGCCGCGAAGTCCCGGTTTAACCCTGGGGCGATGTTGCGGCCAATTAATCCTGCTTCGATAGGAATAGTACCCGAACCGCAGCAGGGATCGATTAACGCCCGGTCTGCCCGCCAGCGGCTCAGATAAACCAGGGCCGCCGCCAAGGTCTCCTTTAAAGGAGCTTCACCCGACAACTTCCGGTAACCCCTCTTGTGCAGCCCCGCTCCGCTGGTGTCAATCGTCAAAGTAGCCCGATTTTTCAGCAGGGCCACCTGGACTCTATAGCGAGGGCCAGTTTCTTTAAACCACTGCACCGGATACTTACTTTTCAACTTCTCCACAATGGCTTTTTTCACTATCGCCTGGCAATCAGATACACTGAAAAGCTGCGACTGAATAGATTTGCCTTCCACCGGAAATTCACCTAATTCCGGAATCCAATCAGCCCAGGGCAGGCTCTTGGTATTTTCAAAGAGTTCTTCAAATGAATGAGCTTCAAATTCGCCCACCTTAAGCAATAACCGGTCAGCCGAGCGCAGCCACAGGTTGCAGCGGGGAATGGCATCCATACCAGCCGGAAAAGAAACCCGACCATTTTCAACCTGCAGGTTCTCATAACCTAATTTTTTCAATTCATTGGCCACGATAGCTTCCAGACCAAAAGCGGACGTAGCAATTAGTTCAATTGTTTGCATATCTAACCTGCCTCATAAATATAATGAAAAACATTTTAACTTCCTTATATAGTACTATAAATCTCATAATATCGCGAATCATGAGCAGGTACTTTTGGGGAGCAGGATAGAAAACTATGGACATCTGATATAATAATAAGTATTTATAGAAAAATTTCCAAAAAAATGCTGGACATATTGTCAATCATATGATTTACTAAAAATAGCCATCTATCCAAAAAAGCAAACCTGTCGAAAGATAGGGACGCAAAGCTAAGGGTCTAAGGCCATAAGGTTATGACCGCCTGGTTGCACGAGAGCAGATGTATGGAATACATAAGCCTGCTTTGCAATATCGGTTAAGCAGGCTTTTTGGGGTTATTAGAAGGGCAATTGGGGTGCACAGGTATTATTTTGTATCATGGCTTGAAAAATTATTCCCGAAGGTTGTGATCAAAGATGAGATTGTTCTTAAGGTTGTGGAGTGAAGAGGAAGGTCAAGGTCTAGTTGAATATATATTGATTTGTTCTATGATTGTCATTTTAGTAGTGGCTACCCTGGGGGTATTCGGAACATCACTGGGTGCTTATTATGATGAAATAGCTAGTAAAATATAGCTAGTGGCTCTATACATAATGCGGCAAAAGGTCAAAACATAATAACGAATAGATGAGAGAGTCTAGATTTAAGCTATAGCAACTAATGTCGAAAAAGGCTGATAAGTAGGGCTGTATGTTACAACGAAATTCTTGACACTAATCAACTCTCCTTCTAGAATTAACCCAGAATATTATAGGGAATCGGTGATTTCCGTGAAAGAAGGTGAAATGCCAACCTGACTGCATCGGGGTAAAACCTTCGAAAGAAGGCGACACAAAGCTCAGGGGCTAAGGTGGAGCGACTCACTAAGCCTGCCAGTTGCCAGATGGGGTTGTCTGTGCTGACTTGTAACGGAGCTTTCGGTATCCGGGGAATTGGTGTAGTCCACAACGTGGTTACATAATTAAAAATTAAGGAAGAAGGTATTATAATGAATTTAATGAAGATTCCCCTGCTGAAACAGGGTGTTTTCCCTTGATAGGATAGATACTTGAAAAAATTCTAACGAACCAACCGGTTCAAATGTTCTTTTTTAACTAAAAATGGCCTATTCAGCCTCCAATTCTACCCCATTTTAGTGGTTTAACTTGCGTTTGGGCATAGTTTTCCTATATCTGGTGAAAATGCTTTTCTTTGCGCAGATTTAACAAGCCGTACAAATTGTTTAATATTGCGAGCCATTACCTTGTAGGAACAGACCATATGACTCTTGATGTATCCACGAACATTCAGTTTATTCATATCCTCAGCCCTTTTAAGTGCGGAGTTGGTTCCCTCTATCGCTGCTCGACGACTGTGGTTTTGACGTTTGATGGCCTTCTTATTGATTTCTTCCCTGGTTTGGGCGGCAATAATGGACTTGAGACTAACCCTTAACACCCGGCTTTTTTTCTGGGTCTTAACAGGACAATTGTTGAAATAGGGACAACCTTGACAGTCTTCGATTGAAAAATGACTGCTGCTTACTTTTTTGATTATGTTACCGACACTCCTTATTGGTCTCTTGCCATTAATGCAAGTTTCTATTTCGTATCTCTCGTTGAAGGTAAAGCTAGTCAGTGGTAACTTGTCAGTAGATGTTTTTTTACCGGTCATATCGGTAAAGTGAAGATTAACCCCCAGTTCGTCACTTTGGTTCATGATGTCTATACCGTAATAACCACCGTCAACGTACATGTCGGTAACATCAGTTTTTTGCTTTATTAGAGGCAGTCGGTCCTGAACAATTTCTATATCACTTTTGTTATTGGGTTCGAGCTTGTAATCCGTTATGAACTGTACTTCATTATCTGGGGAACAGGTTTCTGATAGATTTAAAACATAACCGCTATTTTTCTTGCCAGCTTTTTTCCTGAAGGTAGCATCCTGTTCATAGGCAGATTGCAGAGAATTGGATTTAACGTCTTTAGCTACTTTAACCAGCCACTTGCCTTGTTCCTGATCATAGTAGGCCTGTTCTGTTAGAAATCGCCTTAGTATAGCCATTTCTTCCCGGGCATAGAGTAGGGGGGATCTCTGGTTTAGCTTATCTACTTCGGTCATCAAGTCCAGTACTTTTTGAAGTCTGCTGCCTAGTTCATCGTTACGTGTTTTGTATAGTAAGTCGTTTTTGAAGTAAGCCTCCAGAACGGGTTTTAAGGTATCGCTTAATAATTTTGCCGGGATAATCCTGACCGCTTGATGCAGAACATCATGCGCCAGGGAAAGCCTGCCGGCTTTCTTGATATTTGGACTGACTAAAGTGGAGTCCATCCGTTGTTCGTTGGTCTTTATGCCAGCTTTTTGAATGAAGTTCTTGGTCAGGATTTCAAATTGTTTAAAAAGGATATCTTCTTGGTCAGGGTGCTCTAATATATAGGAGTAGATTCTCTCCCTGAATTCATATATGGTACGCTCTGCGATGTAGACTTCTCCCAGATTCCTAATACCTAGTGCATAAAGAATCTGAAAGTTGAAGTAGAATTGTTCAAGTATTTCTTCGTCAGTAAAGCCAAACTGGTGTTTAATAATCTCCAATGACAACAGGATGTTTACCGGTGTATTGGGCCTGCCGTTGTCCAAGCAGTAAAGGGGGGCGTAGATTTCTTCGTTGATCTTACAAAATACTTCTTCATAGAAAACTGGTGCCCAGCTCTTTTTTAACATTTTAGCGATACTTGGTTTCAATGTCTGGTAATGATTGAATAGGTCATCCTGTAAATGAGTATCATTTTTTCTGAACATTTTTCAAAAACCACCTATATTTTAAATTTATAGTTTAATAGCTGCGTTTTCCTCTATTTTACTTCGACATCCATAGCTATTTATCCTGCTAATCTAAAAGGTTTTTGGGGGTTTTTGCAGGGGAATCAATAATACATCAGAAATAATTACTGATTATTTCTTACGTGACAATCATTTATTACTAAACCAGATAAATGGGTACTCACGTTTGGAAGTAGATAGAAGTGATTGGTTTTTAGAAGCTGAAAATCTATTTAATAAGCAATATTATACTTCATGTGCAATGTTGTTGACTGCAATTTTAGAACAAAGTATAAGAAAATGTCCTATTGACACTTGGCGTAAAAAAACAACCGTTTTTTTTAAGGATGCTGTTAATTTAACAATTGAAGATTACTACAACAATAAGAGTATTGAACCTTTGAGTCAATATATTGAAACGGTTCTTTTATTGCCATCCATTGATGGTTTCATTAAACAATATTTTGATAGCGGGAATCCCTTTCAAAAGGGTAAAGAACCATCTTTTTTAGAACGTAACTGGCTAATGCATGGATTAACAAAAAGAACTATTACTGAGTCTGATTGTGTTAAATTATTTAATGTAATCTGTAGCCTGCATTATGTTTTACATACGGTATTTGAAACATTTTATGGACACTAAAATTTGGGAAGTCCAGTTATTTAACTGCTGTTTTAAGAGGGCTATGTCTGATAATAGCCTACATTAAAGCCACAAACTAAGCGTTCATACATTCATCATTTCAAAAGTGCGCAAACAATGAAATGGCCGATTTGGGCTACGCTGCGCTACGGCTTGGCCCGGTCCCGTCTATGGGCTGTGACTACTTGCTGAAGACGATAATACCGGGATGTTTAGGGAAACTGCCCAGGTATCTATCCCTTTACACATTTACGAGAACATCTGTTCCGGATATGATATTATGTAAACTAGAATCTTCCTATTATATATCCGGGGGGTGAGGGGATGAAGCTGGAGGATTGCTGTGCTGAGGTGGTCGGGTTGGTGCCGGTCTATACTG
>ENA-UOOK01006197-UOOK01006197.1-fermentation-metagenome-genome-assembly--contig:-NODE-6197-length-11587-cov-55.082206_pt1 | contig 11587 bp, 8 predicted proteins | sample MGYA00245777_ERZ724023 | MGnify/ENA primary metagenome ERZ724023 (study PRJEB28704, sample SAMN03018312) | fermentation metagenome | biome: anthropogenic terrestrial biome; feature: soil; material... | reverse complement strand
GGATTTATGTGGCGGCCATGTATGCACTGGCTTTTGTGCATAATGATATCGAATTCATTGTGGAAGAAGCTTTGAAATCTATCCCTAAGCAGAGCAACTACTATCAATGCATTGCCGATATGATACAGTGTTATCGTGAAGATCCGAATGACTGGAAGAAGGCGTGGTTTGAGGCACAAAAAAAATGGACATCAGATATCGGTTGTCCGGACGGAGTTTTTATGCCTTTCAACATTGATGCTACAATCAACGGTGCATATATTGTTATTGGCTTACTTTATGGCAAGGGTGATTATGGCGCGACTATTGATATCAGTACGCGATGCGGGTACGATTCAGACTGTAATCCGGCCAATGCTGCCGGAATTCTAGGAACAATGATCGGGTACGACAAGATACCGGCATATTGGAAACAGGGATTGGACAAAGTAGAGGATTTAAATTTTGCACACACCGAGATGTCCCTCAACAAGGTCTACGAAACAGGTTTACGTCATGCGGGAGAAATGATCGTCCGAAACGGTGGACGACTGGATGGAGATATGTTCACCATCAAATACCAGCAACCAGAACCTGTTCCTTTTGAAAAGAGCTTTGAAGGGTTGTATCCGGTTGAGAGAAGAAGGATTGGAAGCAGTCTTACCCGTAAAAACAGAGAAGTAACATTCAAGATCAATGGTTCAGGTTTTGTTTTGGGAGGCAGGGCTATGAAGAATAACAACCTGCCCGACGTTGTCCTGGAAATCGAAGTATATATCAACGGCAACTTGTATGAAGTGGCAAAAATCCCCACAGATAATCGCGTAAGACGCCATGAGCTTACCTGGAATTATGATTTGAAGGAGGGCGAAAACAACATCACATTAAAAGCCAAAGAAATCCCTGACGGGTACCGAATAGAAACACAGGATGTGATTGAATATTCCAAAAACAAACCGGGGAAATTAATTTATTATTAATCAGTCATAAAGGATAGAAAAAAATCACATCTACAATTTAATCAAAAAAATAAATTCACGTTGTAAGAAAAATACAATGAATATATGAAAACAAAAGCACTTCCTTACATTTACATCTGTTTGTTCCTCAGTTTTTTTTTCAACAGTACTGCCCAGGTCCAAAACGATGAGGTCTACGAATATCCGAATTTAAACAGTCAGGATTATCGATACAACATCAGAATACCCGATATTGACGGATACAAAACGCTGAAATGTGATTTTCACGTGCATACCGTTTTTTCCGATGGAAAAGTTTGGCCAGACCAACGGGTCAAGGAAGCCTGGAATGAAGGTCTGGACGTAATAGCCATAACGGACCATATTGAATACCGGGCCAATAAGAAAATATTGATCAGCGATCACAACAAATCCTATGAAATCGCAAAAGCCCAGGGAGATGCCATTGGGATGCTGGTAATAAAAGGAGCAGAAATTACGCGTCAGAAACCGCTGGGTCACCTGAACGCCCTTTTTATTCAAGATGCGAACAAGCTTGAGCGTCCGGATGCGATTGAAGCGATCGATGAGGCAATGAAACAAGGTGGTTTTATTTTATGGAATCATCCCGGTTGGCCGGATGATAAAAGCACAATGTACCCTATTCATAGAGAATTAATTGAAAAGCAGAAAATTCACGGAATAGAAGTTTTTAATGGTTGGGAGGCTTATCCGAAGGTTATTGACTGGTGTCAGGAGTTTAATCTGGCTCCCATATCCAACTCTGATATTCACTACACCAGTGCCAACCTCTACAGGGGGAAGTTAATGCGTCCAATGACCCTGGTATTTGCTAAAGATTATACCGAACAGGGAGTTAAGGACGCGATGTTTTCGGGCAGAACCCTGGCATTCTATAACAATGTTTTGTCAGGAGATGAAGGATTACTGAAATCCCTTATCAAAGCTTCACTTTCTGTGAGAGTGATTAACGAGAAAAATGGGATGATCGAGATCACCAATCTCAGCGATATCGCTTATGAAATCAAGTATGGGGAGTATATGTACCCAATGCCGTTATATCCGAATCAGGTGTTGCGTGCAACCATCCCTACCGGCACCGACGTTGAATTCTCAAATTGTATATGTGGGAAGGACCGTCACATCACGTTGAAATTGTGGTAAGAAATCACTTTTTTTAAACCGTACGACATAAGCTAACAAAAATAATCGGGATCATTACCAACCTGAATATCATTTCAGGGTCAAATCTTATATATAATATGCAAAAGAATCAAATTGTCGTTATAGGAAGTTCAAACTTGGACTATATCGTAACTACGGATCATTTCCCCAAAGGAGGGGAAACCCTTGAAGGATTGTCATTTACACAAGCCATGGGAGGCAAAGGGGCCAACCAGGCGGTCGCAGCCTGCAGATCAGGCGGAGCCGTAAGTTTCATCACTTGCGTAGGAAACGATCTCAATGGGAAAAATGCTTTGGCTTATTATAACAAGGAAGGGATAGATGTATCGCTTGCTCTTGTAAAGGAGAATGTCACCACTGGGACTGCCTCAATCTGGGTAGATAAACACGGAGAGAACAGCATCATTGTGATTCCGGGTGCCAACCAATACCTCTCCTCCGATTATATCATTCCCCACTCCAACCGCCTCATTCAGGCCAATACTATTTTGCTTCAAATGGAAATTCCTTATGAAACAGTAAAGACGATTTGCAAAATATCAACGGGGCATACAAAAGTAATCTTAAATGCCGCTCCCGCTTACAGTATTGAAGATGAGATTTTACAGTCCATTTATATGCTGGTGGTGAATGAAACTGAAGCAGAAACCATCAGCAAATGCCAAATTGAGCAAATTGGTGAAGAGGAAATGGTAAAAACTCTTTTAGAGAAAGGGGTGAAAAACGTGATCCTCACCCTTGGCAGTAGCGGATGCATATACAGCAACGGCACTGATTGGTTAAAGATTCCAGCATTCAAGGTACAGGTAAAAGATACCACCGCGGCGGGAGATACTTTCTGTGGGGCTCTTGCAGTCGGAATTGGGAAATACAGCGAAATTAAACAAGCACTTATTTATGCAACTGCAGCGGCAGCGCTATGTGTCACCTCACTTGGAGCACAGCCTTCAATACCCGATGAACAGGACATTGTCACCTTTTTAAATCAAAACAATATCTACCTGTAAAACATCAAAGTGCATATTTGCTGTTACTGTAAATTATACACACTTCTTATTATAAATTATAAATAATGATCCTTTTAAGAATGCGGAAAACAATTTTAAAAATAGCTGTTATTATCTTCACAATGAGCTTGACGGGATGTACCTCCTTAACACGAAAAAACGATCTTGACATAAAATACCGGAGGCTACCCGTCCGGGAATATCGAGATAAATTACAGGCAGGCTGGCTCGGCCAGATAGTGGGGGTTAGTTGGGCTGCCCCCACCGAATTCAAGTGGAAAGACGAAATTATCCCTTTAGAGGAGATGCCACTATGGGGCCATGAAATGATTAATGAAGCTTTTAATCAAGACGACCTCTATGTGGAAATGACCTTCTTGCGCTCTCTGGAAGAGTATGGCATAAGTGTTTCTATCCGTCAGGCAGGTATTGATTTCGCAAATACGGAATACCCTTTATGGTGTGCTAATGAGACCGGCAGACGCAACCTGCGCATGGGGATTGCCCCTCCCGATTGCAGTCATCCGGCTTTCAGCAACAACCCTCATGATATTGACTATCAGATAGAAGCCGATTACTCCGGTCTTATCGCCCCCGGAATGCCCAATGTGCCGATAGCCTTGGGTGATACATTCGGACGACTGATGAATTACAGCGACGGTGTGTATGCGGGGCAATTTGTCGGCGGTATGTATAGTGAAGCGTTTTTTGAAGATGATATCATAAAAATCATCGAGGCAGGGTTAGCATGTATCCCCGAGGGATGCCAATATGCCGAGATGGTACGCGACGTGGTTTCATGGTACAAGGCCAACCCGACCGATTGGAAAGCCACTTGGGAGTTATGTCAGGAAAAGTATCGGAGAAATCCCGAATACCAAAAGAACTCAAACGGTGGTATAGATGTGAAAATAAATGGAGCATATATCCTTATCGGTATGCTTTACGGAGAGAAGGATATAGACCAGACAATTATTATTTCTACCCGTTGTGGACAAGACTCCGATTGCAACCCTTCAAATGCAGCAGGTGTGTTGTTTACCACCATGGGTACGTCGAACCTGCCAGACCGATTCAAGGAAAATCTTGACCAGGAAACCAAATTCTCCCACACGCCTTACAATTTCCCGAAATTGCTTGACGTTTGCGAAAAGCTTGCCAGAGAATACGTTGTGCAAGAAGGTGGACGTGTAGAGACCGATTCAAACGGAGAAGAAGTATTTGTGATTCCCGTTAAAACACCCACTCCAAGTCCATTGGTGTTTAGTTGGGATCCGGAACCGATAGCCAACTCTCTTTTCACGGAAAAAGAAATGGAGAAGATTAAACATTTAGCCATGGTGAATATTCAGGGTGATCTGGACCAACGATTCCCGGGATGGATAATCGCTTTTTGCGGCTCCGATATGCAGCCGGGACTCCGCGAGACCTACAAAGGAAAAAACAACGTGCTTCTTACGCATCCTTTATCTAGAGATATGCCTTGCGTGCTAACACGAGTTGTAGACATTCCCAATGGGAAGAAGACAGTTCTTAAGACTCAGGTGTCTCACCATAACGGAGGCGATTGGCTACTGGTTATTCGGGTCAACGGTTCTATACAAAAAGAGGTGACCATCGGGAAGGATACCGTAGATGAAAACGGATGGTTAGATGTTGAATTTGACCTAACTCCCTTTGCAGGAAATAAAAATGTCAAAATAGACCTTGAGAATAAAGCAAACGGGTGGGCATGGGAGGCCGCATACTGGAGTGATATACGCATAGAGAATCTATAGTCTACCATCCACTCTGTTTATTATAAATTCAATACAATTTAAAAAAGTTATGCTACGAAACACTATATTTATTTTACTTTTTAGCTTATCAGCAACACTGTTTTCGCAGGTAAAAGACCAACAGTTTCCATTAGCCCCAAATTCCATAAAACTACATGGGAATTTGGAAAACGACATACAAAATTCCCTGGTCAATTGGAATAAGGGTGTACTCCCTTACGCCACTTTCGTTGATTTGTTTCGCGTGGGAAGGACCCAGTTCGCAGTGGGTGAGATGTGGGGTAAGGCAACCCGGTCGGCAAGCTTGTTCTATCGTTACACCCAAGATCCCGAACTGAAAACAATATTGGATGAAACCGTTAAGGATTTGCTCTCTACCGAACGCCCGAATGGAAGTATCAGTTGTTCGCCAATAGAAAAGCAACCTGAAAGCGCCACAGGAGATATATGGGAGCGGAAATACGTTATGCTTGGACTGATGGATTATTACGATTGGGTAAACCACGATCCAGCTGTTCTTCAAAGCCTTATTCGTCAGGCAGACTGTGTTATTGACCAAGTTGGTCCGGCTCCAAAATCACCAATTAATCAAATGGGATGGAGCTCCGAGAAAATTGAGTCGAGCACGATACTTGAGCCGATTATGAGACTCTACCAAATGACGGGCTACCAAAGGTATCTCGATTTTGCAACCTATATTATCGAAGCGGGAGGAGCGAAAAATCATGACTTGTTCGAAAATGCATACAACAACGTTGAGCCCTACAAGATGGCAGGAACCTATCCCAAAGCATACGAGATAACATCTCTGTTTGAGGGGTTGGCAAAGTATTACCGCGTAACGGGGAAACCTGAAGTGAAGCGCATGTTAGACAACTACTACAATAATGTGCGTACGAAAGAGATGACCATTATCGGCAATGGAGGAGCCGATCAGCCTTATTTTCCGAAAGTAAATGGAGAGGCATGGACTAACACCGCTCTTGAACAAACCCACCCGAACATCAAGCGAATGATGGAGACCTGCGTGGGTGTTACATGGATGAAGTACTGCAGCCAATTGATGCGGTTAACCGGGGAGTCTTCTCCGATGGACCAAATCGAAAGATATATATATAACGGGTTGCTGGGTGCCATGAAGCCTACCGGGGATGGATTTAGTTATGCTAACCTGCTCAACGGGAAAAAAGTAAATGCCAGTGGCTGGGGACGTAGCTTCAATGGTTTGCTTGTTACTTGCTGTAACCTGAGTGGTCCGGTAGGTTTGTCGTATATCCCGCTTATCGCTGTGACCAACTCCGAGCGCGGACCGGTTATCAACCTCTACAATGCGGCGGATGTAAATGCCACTACGCCGAAAGGACAAGCTTTGGGATTGAAGATTGAGACCGATTATCCTCATTCGGGAAAAGTGAAAATCCATGTGAACCCCGAAAAAGCCGAGAGGTTCGCGGTGCAGATAAGAATACCTGAATGGAGTAAGAAAAATAAGGTGAAAGTGAACGGTAAAAGCCTAAAGGTGGAATCGGGACAGTATGCGATTATTGATCGTGAATGGAAAAATAACGATCGAATCGAAATAGAGTTTGAAATGATTGCCAGAGTGATAGACGGACCTCAAGGAAGCGCTCCGGGAAGCGAAAACTTCCAGGCGGTTACTTGGGGGCCCATTGTATTGGCGCGCGATGAAAACATCGATCCCACATTCAATCAGCCAACAAAAATTAAAGAGAACAAGCGTGGCGTGGTGAAAGTGACTAAAACAACACCCACCCGTTCCGATGCCCGCATGGAGTTTATCGTACCTACCACGAAAGGCAACATACGTATGGTAGATTATGCCTCTGTGAACTGTTGGGAGGATTCGCACGTATGCACATGGTTGCCCCTGATAAAAGAATAACAATGAAAGAAATTAATCAACATCCCTACAAAACGTGGAGAGGTGTATTTGACTTGATGAACAAATAACTAATTTAATTTCAAAGGATATGTTTATAGTAGGTAATTATTTATTAGCCGTAATTTTATGTGTCGTAACCATGATATGCTGGGGCTCTTGGGGAAACACACAAAAGTTAGCCGCTAAAACTTGGCGGTACGAGTTGTTTTATTGGGACTACGTAATCGGAATCGTGCTCCTTTCAATCATCTTTGGTTTTACCCTCGGAAGCATAGGTGAACAAGGACGAGGGTTTATTGATGATGTTACGCAAGTAAATCCGAAAAGTTTCTGGAGTGCATTTACAGGAGGAATTATCTTCAATGCTTCCAACATATTACTTTCCGCTTCTATCTCTTTGGCCGGAATGTCTGTTGCTTTCCCGGTGGGTGTAGGCCTGGCACTTGTTTTGGGCGTTTTTATCAACTACTTCGGTGCACCAAAAGGCGATCCCGTCATTTTATTCCTAGGTGTTCTCCTGGTTGTCACTGCGATCATAATGAACGGCATTGCCTCAAGTAGAATGAGCAAGGGAACCGAGGAACAAAAGACAAGGAAAAAAGGAATTATTATCGCAATCATTGCTGGATTCCTGATGTCCTTTTTTTATAGATTCGTGGCTTCTGCAATGGATTTGACAAATTTAGAAAACCCTACCGAAGGCATGCTGACTCCTTATGGCGCGTTTTTTATATTCTCGATAGGGATATTAGCAAGCAATTTCATTCTCAATACCCTGGTAATGAAAAAACCATTTGTGGGAAATCCTGTCAATTACTCCCAGTATTTTAAAGGCAATTTAAAAACGCATTTGGTAGGAGTATTGGGAGGCGTTATTTGGGGAGTTGGTACGGCTTTTAGTTACATCGCAGCAGGAAAAGCCGGTGCAGCCATATCCTATGGTTTAGGACAAGGTGCTACTCTTGTGGCAGCACTTTGGGGTGTGTTTATCTGGAAAGAGTTTAAAAACTCCTCGAAAGCAACCAACAAGCTGTTAATATGGATGTTTATCCTGTTCATCTTAGGCATTATTTCCATCATTTATGCCGGACAATAAGTCTGCAAAGGGATACTGTAAGAAACTGTTTTGATTTTTTCATGTCCTGTTTTATGCCTATTTTGGGATGGATTTGGATTTTCAGTTCGCACTTGATAGCGGGCTATTTTGAAGAAATATAAAATTCAAAACAGTTTCTAAATTTTCATTCTTTCTTAAAAAGGGTCGTTAACTGTATTGTTGACAACCCTTTTTGTCGTTTTTTCAGTTTTCAAACGAAAAATAATTATCTTTGATACCGGAAAATATCCTCAGCCATAATATCTATTAACAATGAGACTCAAAAAAATATTTCTGGCAACAATTGCTGTTATAATAAGCGTGACATGCACAGGATGCCGACAAAATTCACATTCAAGCAATAAGATATCGACAAGGAAAATAACTCCGGTCGATTTCTCACACGTAAAGATCAACGACAATTTCTGGTCGCCAAGATTGAAAAATCACGTTTTACATACACTTCCCGTATGTATCGATCAAATCGAGAATAAAACCGGACGGATACGGAACTTCGAAAATGCCGCCAGGCGGTCAGGCGAACATTCGGGCATTTTTTACGATGATTCCGACGTTTACAAGGCACTTGAGGGGATGGCTTACAGCCTTATAAACAACCCCAACCCCGAGCTGGAAAGGAAAGCCGATGAGTGGATCGACAAGTTTGCGGCCGCCCAGGAGCCGGACGGATACATCAATACATTTTATACGCTGACCGGAAGGGATAAACGCTGGACAAACATGGACAAGCACGAAATGTATTGCGCCGGGCACATGATGGAAGCGGCCGTGGCCTATTACAAAGCCACCGGCAAACGCAAACTGCTCGACGTCTCCATACGAATGGCCGATCACATGATGGACCGGTTCGGGCCCGGTAAACGCCACTGGGTCCCGGGGCACGAGGAGATTGAGCTCGCGCTGGTAAAACTATACGAGGTTACCAACCGGGAGAAGTACCTCGATTTTGCGTATTGGCTGCTTGAAGAACGCGGACACGGGCACGGTTCCAAGGGGACGGAAGGGACATGGAACCCCATGTACTATCAGGATGAGATGCCGGTCAGGGAATTATCAACCATAAACGGGCATGCCGTCCGGGCCATGTACCTGTTCTGCGGCATGGCCGACGTGGCTGCCTTGAAGAACGAAGCCGGCTATGTCGACGCGTTGAACCGGTTGTGGGACGATGTGGTATTGACCAAAATGTACCTGACCGGAGGGATCGGGTCTTCACGCCACAACGAAGGATTCACGGAGCCTTACGACCTGCCCAACCATGAAGCGTATTGCGAGACCTGCGCTTCGGTGGGAATGGTCTACTGGAATTCGCGTATGCACCAGCTAACAGGCGACTCGAAATACATGGACGTGCTGGAAAGGTCCATGTACAACGGCGCGCTGGCGGGCGTGTCGCTGAAGGGAGACCTGTTCTTTTACGTAAATCCGCTGGCTTCTTACGGGGACCATCACCGCAAGGAATGGTACGGCACGGCTTGTTGCCCCAGCCAGATCTCCCGTTTTCTTCCTTCCATCGGAAACTATATTTACGGAACATCGGAACGGGCCGTCTGGGTAAATTTGTACATCGGAAACAAAGCAGACGTGAACACCGGAAAAGAGACGATGACCCTGGTCCAGGAGACCAGCTATCCGTGGGACGGCAACGTGACCCTTACCGTTGAGTCGCTCAAAAAATCCGTCAGGAAAGAATTCCGGCTGCGAATCCCCGGATGGTGCAAAAACTACACCGTTGCCGTAAACGGAGAGTCAATAACCGATCCGTTGATTGAAAAGGGATACCTGGTGATCGACCGGAAATGGAAATCGGGAGACAAGGTGACGCTTGCCCTGGACATGCCGGCAGAAACGGTACAGGCCGATCCGCGGGTAAAAGAAAACTCCGGGAAAAGGGCTGTTCAACGAGGGCCGATCGTATATTGCGCGGAAGAAACGGACAACCCTTCGTTCGATGAGTTGACACTTTCCCCGCCTGCCAGATTCAAGGAAACATTCAACCCCACGCTGCTGAACGGCGTCACTACCATCGACGCCATCACGGGAGATGATACCATTCGTTTTATCCCCTATTACGCGTGGGACAACCGGGAAGCCGGACAAATGAAAGTATGGATGAATTATAGCGAATAAAAAAAGTAATCGTATGAAACATTTAATTACCATCTTTTTTTTGACCTTCCTGACCATGGGATCTCATTCACAAGGAAATAAACCCGAACTATCACCTAACTATCCCGGCAACCCAGAGAACCACCCGCAGCCCATCACCGTTGAGCATATCATCCTTTGTAATGTTATGGTACTGCATGTTACATACTTTTCCTTTCTGCAATCTCCGCCATCTTGGCGTCATTAAGCCTTGTGTCCCCCTTCACACGGGAATAAGACAGATATCCATTCATTCGGTCTATTTTTGTCAGGTTTTTACTGCCGCACTCCGGACACACATCCATATCCAGTTCTTCATGTCCGCAGTCGTCGCAATAAGAAAGAGAAAGGTTCACCCCCTCGTAAAAGCCCTTTGCCATAGCTCTTCTCACCAGGGACTTCACAGCCTCTATATTGTAGTTAATCGGATACTTTACATACTGAATCTTTCCGCCGTTGCTCAGGTTCCAGAACCGCCCTTCCAGATCCTGTTTTTCTATAGGTGTAATGTCCTCACTCACATGACAGTGAAAACTGTTGCTTATATATTCTCTGTCAGATACATTTTCAATAATTCCGTATTTCTTGCGGAACTGCTGTACCTGCACACCGCAGAGATTCTCGGCAGGGGTGCCGTAGATTGCATACAGATGCCCATCTTCCTTCTTAAACTCATTGATTTTGTCGTTGATATAACTTAAAGTCTCAACGGCAAAGCTTCCGTCTTCAACCAGAGATTTTTTGTTGTACAGCTCCTGCAGTTCATTCAGTGCCGTAATGCCAAAAGAGGCTGTTGCCGACTTAAGGAGAGGTTTTATTTTATCATATAACCCGAGATGTCCGCCATAGAATCCGCCTTCACAGTACGCCAGCGGGTTGGTAGATGCCTTCAATTCTCCCAGATAATCATAGGTTCTCTGGTGCAGCTTCCGGATCAGATTCAGATAGTAATCCAACACTTCAAAAAACGGTTTATTTTCCTGCTGAGACTTTGCATATATCATGGGCAGGTGCAGACTGATAGCCCCAATATTAAATCTACCCACAAACACCGGCTCGTCCTTCTCATCTGCAGGTTCCATTCCTCCCCTTTGGTACCACGGAGATAAAAATGCCCGGCAGCCCATAGGGCTGATGATTTTACCATACTTCTTATACATGCCCGGAACATACCCTTCCCCGGTCAGGCTGAGCCAATCGGGGTACATAGTTTTCCTGGAGCATTCAATTCCGGCCTCAAACAAATCCTCCATAGGTTTTCCCGGCCCGTGAAGATTCTCGTCATATAAGAATACGATTTTTGGAAAAAGATATAATAAAAGCTTAGAGAACATTTTGTTTTCAGAAAACGATATGAGTAAAACACTTTATGACTACATTAAGAAGGGAGTAACAAGTATATGAAGAAAAAAATAATCAATGAAATCATCCAATTTATAAAGGATGAGGTGATTAACGATTATGATGTGATTATAACAAAAGACGACAAT
>ENA-UOOK01006196-UOOK01006196.1-fermentation-metagenome-genome-assembly--contig:-NODE-6196-length-11588-cov-3.534293_pt1 | contig 11588 bp, 8 predicted proteins | sample MGYA00245777_ERZ724023 | MGnify/ENA primary metagenome ERZ724023 (study PRJEB28704, sample SAMN03018312) | fermentation metagenome | biome: anthropogenic terrestrial biome; feature: soil; material... | reverse complement strand
TAAAAGCCTAAAGACATGACTTTTAAAATTTTTATGGGCTAATGTAATTTTTGTTAATCCCTAATATACTGATTATGAAGAGATGGACTTATCCCTTTATTTTTTTTGTAAGCTCTCCTAAAAACCTGATCATTTCTGTAGCCAACACGTATAGCAATATCTTTTATCGGAATTTCATTATTGTTAAGTAAGATGCTTGCTGCATTTAATCTAGTCTCCTCTATAAAGGAATGAAGTTTATTACCTGTTTCTTTTTTATAAAAATAAGATAGGTAATTTTCATTCATATTAAATTTTTCTGCAATCATACAAAGTCCAAATTCAGGATTACTGTAATTTTCTTGAACATATTGCTCTATTTCCTTAATTAGTAATGAATTATTTTCTTCTTGTTTAAAACTATTTTTATTAAGAATAAAATGGAAAGCTTCACAAATTTTATTGTATGTTTCTTCAATATTAACAATCTTTAAACTTTCATTAAATAGTTCTGTGCTGTCAAAATCTATCTTAGACGTAGAAGCACACTTCAATAGTGTAGTACAAAGTTCACATAAAAGCTGTCTTCCAACTTCCACTGATAAATTACGTTTTTCAAAATTTTCATAATAAATTAAGTCAAGAACTTTTATTAGTTCATCTTCTTTAACATTATCTATTGTAGAAATAATACTAGTTTCAACACTCATAGGATAATGAAATATAGATTTTGTATCTATTATATCATCATACCAAAAAATGCTTTCATCAGATCTTAGTTTCCGCTTATATATAACATCCTGTGCATCTTTACATGACATTGATATATCTAATAAATTAGATACTATGCTGCCAACTCCTATAAATATTTTTTGGGGTGTATTTATAGATAATTCTGCGCAGATTTTAGTTAAATCATCGTTTATAGATTCCTTAACTTGCAATATATCTTCCTTGTTAGAGCAAAAAATAAGTGGCAGTAAACTATGTTTATTTGGCTTACGAATCAGAAATTTGTTAATTGTTTCATTATTCCTCATACTTTTTTTAAGAAGTGAGTCATATATATAATTTAAATAAGAATCATTTCCAAAACTATTTTTAATACATTTTATGTCTACCAGAACAACAACATAGTGTTTTGAAATAATATCTATTCCCAACTTTTTAGTAGCAAGAGATATCTCTTCATCATCAGATATTTCACCCTGCAATAATTTTCCAAGGAATGTAGAATATAGAATAGGAAGCTGCTCTTCATATTCTTTTTTATATCTGTTTTTATCTGAAAATAAATCTTTAATTAATGTGCTGAGTTTATCATATTCAGACTTATATGAATCCTTAGGATGATAATTATTAACAACAAATACTTTTATTAGTTCCTTAATAGGGTTTACATTTCTCTTTGATAACAGTACAGATAAGGAAACACCGAAAACTAGAGATATAACAATATTTATAACTATGGTATTCTTTACATTTTTTAGTTTTGACATTACTACATACTCTGGATTAACAACAATACATTTCCATCCTAAAACTTCATCTTTATAGGATGTAACATAAGTATTCATTCCACTTATTACCTTACTTATATGAAAACTTTTCTCCTTATCATATTCTTCTTCATGTATAATATCATAGAAATTATAATCTGCCTTTTTCCCTGATAATGAAGTTATAAGCATGTCATGTTCATCCAGCAAATAAACTGAAGACGCTTCACTAAAAAGGATACTCTTAAATAAATTGAGTAATCTGTTTTCTGAAAAATAAATAATTATCTGTCCATATGGTTTAACCTCATTTCCATTGTTTAGAGAATATATATAAGGAATAGTCCTGTACTGCTTGCCTTCATTAATTAGAGTTACTAATTCAATTAGATTACCTGAATTTTTTTTATCAAGAATACTATCATTGAAATCTTCATAAAGCAAACTCCCATAAAAAAAAGAATGACCATAGCTTTTAGTCAAATCAAAAATAGAACTACTTGTAACACAGGATTTATTTAAATTGGAATATACTTGTATAAGATATATATCGCTGTTTGTAGCTTGAATATCTCTCAGTTCTTCTATATACTTCCATAATTCATATGGTTTTTTGTTATTAGGTGAGCGTGTAAATTGAAAATAGTGTGCCGTATTTGTGCTATTTCTTAGTTTAAGTACTGTCTGCTGTGCTTGTATATACATTCCATTTATATTACTGGTAACTTGCTTAAGCATGAATATATTATTTTCACATATTTGATTCTGAATAACACCCATGCTTTCAACATACACAAATATACTAAAAATAATAGGAATAATTAAAATAACTATATATGTAAATATTATTTTAATAAAAAGCTTGTTTTTCGAAATGAACTTTTCCATGTTAACCCTCCATGTCTCCAATGTATTAAATGAATGTCACATGCTGTAGACATAATGCCTAGTTAATCATAAAAATACTCTATATTACATCCATATTCTTTTAGTACATTGCAAATAAGTGGTAAGTCAAATTCTTTTAGTACTCCAAATACTTCAAGTCGCCAACTACATTCAAAATATTTTTGAATAATTATGTCTTGAAACGAATTTAATGGATTTCTAAGTATTATTTTATCTATTTCTTTATCCAGTGCTGCATATATTAGCGCTAAAGCACTCATTTTCCCTTTAGCTGCAATGGATGGGATGTTTCCACCAAACCTTTGTTTAACGTACTGAACAGCTCGTGACAGATCATGTGTACGCATTGCCATATTAGAAGTTCCCATCATAATTGCATCACAATTCAATTTATGCTCAGTACCATAAACCCCGTCATAATCAGGTGTAGAATTTATATAACGACTTTTGACTCCACCTATCCCACGTGGATCAAATACAAGTACACCACCTTTTTTTAGCAGGCTTTCAATAAATGGATATTCTTTATCAATGTCTGATGTTCCTTCATCAAGTAGTAATATTGTTCCACATATATCTTCAATATTTTTGGTAATATAAATAGCTGAGACTATTAAATCTTCTTCAGAGAAAAAGAATATCTTTTCATAATTTATGTTGTTCTTTTGTTGGCAGGAAATTCTTCGATCATGTATATAATCCCCACCCAACTTGCCTTGATGAATATTCATTACTTTCCAGACCCTATCTTTCAACTCTTCCCTGCTATTTGAAGTTTTATATTTGTGACTATTATAATATTCTAAATTCAAATCATATACAGTACGTTCTTGTTCAAATTCCTCTGTTACCTGCCCAGATGAAGTACAAGTTAATAATTCTGGTTTTTCATAACGGGTTGTACTTGAGGTTATAAATTTTCCAGGTAAACCATATAAACGTTTTAAGAAAAAATTTATTGTAGCTTGACGTGTTATATCATTGTACCCATGGACAGTATCAGAAAGGCACAGTTCAACCATATCTTCTGCTCCAAACAACGAATATGTTTTTTTAGCAATTTCAAAAGACTTAAGTAGTCCTTCAATACAGAAAAAGTCATAACGTGCACCATTTAATAATAATGGCTTAGGAGCAAAGGATGTTGCAAAATCATCGCAATTTATACCATTGGATATAGTGCCATATATGTTTTGTTCACCACAATGAGCTTGCCCTGTTTTAAGATAGTTTTCACGTGAATTTATGTAACAACTTGGTGCAGCTGCCTTTATCCTGGGCTCAAGAAACATCATATAGGAAGTTTGAAGTCCTCCTCCTGAGTTACCACAGACCCCAAATCTATTTGAGTCTACTTGTGGCAAAGTTTCCAGATAATCCAACCCTCTTATTAAATCCCAAATAAAATATCTGGCGATATTACTTCCTGTTAAACTACACTGTAATCCGGCATAAGAATGTTCAGGACAACCTATTCCAATAGTAGAAGTACCTTTGGTTTTATCATAATATTGAAGTCTTTCACCTTGACCAATAGGATCTACAGCAAGCACAATAAAACCATTCTCAACCAAATCAATGCACACATTTTGATATACCGATGAAAGTTTACCGTCGTCTGAGTGACCACAGGTAAATAGTATTGCTGGATATTTTTTACTTTCATCTAATGGCATGTATAGATTTGACGTAACATGGAAATTGGGAAGGCTCTCATATATTATATTCTGTAAGCTATATTTATCATAGACAATCTTTTTAGAGCTTAATGGATTTAAAGAACATCGCTCGAAATCAAGCCCTCCTAATCCATTAATAAAATCCTGCTGTATGCGTTCTTTACGATTTATAAATTCTCGAATACTAGAAATATTTTCTTTTTCAGTTTCTTCTAATGAAAAGTATTTTCTACCTAGTTTTTTTATGTATTCAAAAAATTGTCCTTCTATATCGTAATAGTAATCCAAATGTGATGTAAACATGCTATATCTCCTCACAATTCTATTTTTTACTTACACGTTGACATAGGCAATTGAGCTAGTTAGTGTTTACCTGTAAGTATATTTTAAAATACTATTTTTAATGTCATCATATTAATATTACCCTGTCTTGTTATATCTGGTCTACATACAAAATATGAGGAACGTACCTTTTCTGATTTTGAAAGTTATTTATTATAGAATAGCAATTTAAAGAACTGGATTCATTTTTGATTTCCTATCTTGGAACTGCAAAATTTCTGATTTTTACCAAAGAACTAAGCCGCAGAACTTTTCGTTATAAAGACCAAATTTTCCAACAATTAAAACTCGGCATCCCTTTTCAGCTGTTTCAAAAATCTTCTGATACAAGCTATCAGTTTATTTGCTCAAGCTTCAGATTTTAAGATCCTCTCTCCATTTTTGCTCGAAAGAATTGCATGTATTGATTCCAATCGTATCTTGAAAAGAAATGTGTACCTGTCCGAATATGATAACCGATTTCGCCGTCATGGAGGTTTGTACCGGGTACAGGGTACTCATCCGGTGTCACAAGTCCACGATAGCCAAGAAGCTTATATACCTCACTTGCAGAATAGCAGGAAATAAATTCCGATTTTGGATCTGCACCTTTGTCAAGCTCAGCACTACCTACACAAATTAATCGTGGTGCAATAGCTGCAAGTAAAAAATGCTGATCATACGGAAGAAAATCTTCCTTTCCCAGGAAGCTTTTAAATCTTTCGCAATACCAATCGAAGCTTCCGGCTCGAATAAAATCTGCTACCCTTTCTCCCGCACCATGTTTTGCTATAGCAGCACCCCCAAAGCCTGAATTGTTAGAAACACTCATAGTAAATCGTTCATCTTGTGCAGCGCACCAGAGTGCAGTTTTTCCCAGTCGTGAATGACCAATTACTGCAATATTTTTATGATCAATTTCATCACGGGTCAGTAGGTAATCAAGAGCACGGCTTGCTCCAAAAGCCCACATGCCTATTTTACCCCATTCAGATGGGGTACGCTTGCTGTCGTTTATATACATGCTTGCAAGCCCATCAGAGAAGTCGCCAAATAAAGAATCCCGAGTAACATCATTATAACAAAATAGAGCTAGAGCGAACCCATTGTCACAGATCTCTTCTATAGGACTATAACGGTCGGGAAGATCAGGTCGAAATGCTATATGTAGAAACAGAGGAGCTTTTTGAACCATTTTGGGGACAAATAAATGAATTGGAAAAGAGAATTCTCCCTTGGGCGTATCAAACTTTATTTTTATTGTCTGTTGTAGAACTTTTCCTGCATATGCATTTTTATTTGTCTCAACAATTTCACCCATCACTCGTTCTGGAGCTTTTGGAGTGTATCCATATATATTCTCTTGTAGGATGTCGAGTAATTCTTCTCTTCGTTTGCCCCATAAATTTTGAGTGCATTTATTTCCATCCTTCATTGTAAGAAGCGGAAGAAGGTCTCGTTTAATTAATTCTTGTTGAAGCATGTTATTTCCTCCTCATGAATTTAATTATATTCGCATTTGATACATATAAATATTTTTACACAGTTATACTTGCTGTCTTGCAGTGAATGAGTTGAATTAAATCGTTTGGTGCTAGCTCAATTTGATGACCTATCTTTCCTGCACTAACAATGAATGTATCTAACTCGCTACAGGAACTATCCAGTACCGTTTTATATTCTTTCTTCATTCCTATTGGTGAGCATCCTCCTCGAATATACCCCGTAACCTTATTAATATCTGTTACCTTAATCATTTCAACAGCTTTTTCACTTACCGACCTGGCTGCTGATTTTAAATCAAGTTCATCTGCAACAGGAATTACAAAAACATAGTACTCTCTACTTGTACCCCGTGTAACAAGGGTTTTATAGACTTGTTGCACAGCCTGTCCCATTTTTTCCGCAACAGAAATACCATCAATCAAACCATCGCTGTGATCATAAGTATATGTATTATATTGAATTCCTGCTTTATCAAGAATTCTCATTACATTCGTTTTCAAATTTCCCAATGTTTATCCCCACCTAAAACAAGATATCCCTGTAACTATTAATGTGATGTACAACCTTTCGAACTGTGCGTGCATCAAGGCGTTCAATATTTTCACATCTCTCCATGAGTTCATCGCACATATCGGAACGGCATAGCTCAAGTTTAATTTCTAAAGGCAACAAAGGCTTATATGGTTTGATTTTCCCGATGAGCTTCAGTCCATCCCGTGCCGCATTTTTTATTCTTCTAAGTGCTTCATCTAAATCTACCAATCGCGCATTATTTCTGCCGATACCGTATTTAACTACCGCACATTCAATATCTCCAAGAAAAGCTTTCGCCTCTGCACAGGCTGCTTCATCGCCACTGACCATAACAAATGGCACATCAAAAGCTCCCGCAAAAATTGCTCCCTGAGCTATTTCACCACTCTTTCGTCCATTGACTATGTAATTGTACCAGTTTTTTGAGCTCTGAGTGTGATCTAAGAATCCATTTATAGTACCCGCCATAGCATGAGCACCAACTTCTATGTATGCATTGATTTCACCATCTCTAACCATTTCAAGCCAGTTCTTGTTGTAAAACTGTTCTACACGTGGGTCAAGCATTTCCTTTATAAAATTCTTGCCACTACCATGTCCGTCTACAACATAAACAGAATCAGCTCCACCTTCAAATGCACCCTCCACAGCCGCATTTACATCAAACATAAGTCTCTCTAGTGCAAATTGATGTCCTAAAGTTCCTTCTTCAGAAACCATCTCAACCTTATCAATTCCACTAATGCCTTCAAGATCAGTCATAATTAATACGTTCATATTTATCCCTCCTAGTCAGTTTAATACATTTTATACAATATTCCATAACACTGCAACATAAAATTTATCTGAATTGTTATTCAAACACACTTCACCAACCAGCGTCAGCACGGCATTCACTAATAAAAAACTAATATACAAAAATACACAATATATATTATACACTATAATTTGTCTTGTATAATAAGAAAGAAATAAGAAAGAACGCAAATAAATATAATCACTCCCTTGACAGTGTTCTATTAATTATATATTATATAGTCGAACACTGTTAATTATATAACAATGTAGGTGCGTTGTTTAAGATTAAGTTATTCACTTTTTCTTGCAGCAAACCTATTTATGTTAAAGTTAGTAAGTTAAATTTAATATGTATAAAGTAAAATTTCGTACTGACTGCATGAGGGTTTGTCCCAAATGGAAAGGCGAGAGAATAGTGTTAGTTAGGGATTAACAAAAATTACATTAGCCAATAAAAATTTTAAAAGTCATGTCTTTAGGCTTTTAAAGTTTTCACTTGAACAGTTTATTTTTTTAATCCCCCTTATGACAATTATGCTGTCCTTGTGCCTTTTTGGGTACAAGGATTTTTTATTTACTTTGGTATATCTCGACACATTTCGGTAAACTTCGGGCGGTACCAGGTACAAGGAGGAAATTATGGAAAATAGAATTGCTTTAATAGGTATTATAGTTGAAAACAAGGAATCCGTGGAGAAGCTAAACACAATTCTCCATGAATATGGTGAATTTATTGTAGGAAGGATGGGAATTCCCTACTCTAAACGTAGAATATCAATCATAAGCGTTGTTGTGGATGCCCCAGGCAATGTTATCAGTGCACTTTCAGGCAAACTTGGAATGCTTCCGCATGTAAATGCGAAAACGGTGTATTCAAAAATACCTGCTGACACAGGAGAAAAAATAAAATCAGAAAATGAATAGGAGCACAAATATAGATGGAGATATTGATAGGGACAGGAGTGTGAATATAATGAGAGATTTAATTGATAAACTTCATCAAACCAATGCTTTAAATTCAGATGAACTTGCTTTTTTGATAGATAACTACACCCCCGATATAAGTGAATATCTTTTTAAAAAATCAAGAAGTGTCGCTCAAAAATATTTTAGTAACAAAATATATACAAGAGGTTTAATAGAATTCACTAACTATTGTAAAAATGATTGCTATTATTGTGGAATTCGCAGAAGCAACCAGAAAGCAGAGCGCTACCGTTTAAGCTTTGAAGATATTATATCATGCTGCATTGCAGGACATTCTTTAGGCTTTAGGACATTTGTCTTGCAAGGTGGAGAAGATTTTAAGTATTCAGACGAAGATATTTGCCATATTGTCCATACAATAAAAACAAAATATCCGAATTGCGCTGTTACACTGTCTATTGGCGAAAGAAGCTATGAATCATACTTTAAATATTTTGAAGCAGGAACAGACCGATATTTACTCAGGCATGAAACTGCAAATCCACAGCATTATAGCCGACTACATCCGGAGAATCAAGCAATTTTGGGTCGGAAAACCTGCTTGTATAATCTTAAAGAAATTGGTTATCAGGTGGGAACAGGATTTATGGTAGGCTCTCCCTACCAGACAACAGAAAATATTGTTGATGATTTACTGTTTATAAAAGAATTCGAGCCGCAAATGGTAGGCATAGGTCCTTTTATTCCCCACATAGATACACCTTTTTTTGATAAACCTTCAGGGACATTAGAGCTAACATTACTTTTAATAGGAATCATCAGGCTTATGCTACCAAATGTACTTATTCCCTCCACAACTGCTTTAGGAACAATCCATCCATTAGGGCGGGAAAAAGGTATTTTAGCAGGAGCAAATGTTGTTATGCCAAATTTATCTCCAGTTAAAGTCAGAGAAAAATATGCTTTGTATAACAATAAAATATGCACCGGAGAAGAAGCTGCCGAATGCAGAGACTGCCTCCAAAAACGCATGGAAAAAATCGGCTATGAAATCATTGTAGATAAAGGTGATTTCCATCCCACTATTACAAATTCAAAGGAGTCTTAAAAATGTATAATTGTAAATCTAAAAATGCAACGGATTTTATTAATAATGAAGAAATTCTTGACACTCTTGATTATGCCAAGAAAAACAAAAGAAACAGAGAATTGATTGATAATTTATTAAATCGTTCAGAAGACTGCAAAGGTCTAACCCACCGTGAAGCTGCCGTCCTTCTGGAATGTGATTTAGAGGATGAAAATCAAAGAATGATTACACTTGCTCAGAAGATTAAGCAGAGATTTTATGGAAACCGAATTGTAACCTTTGCTCCCTTGTATCTATCGAACTATTGCGTAAACGGCTGCGTTTACTGCCCATATCATTACAAAAACAAACATATAACCCGAAAAAAACTTACCCAGGAAGAAATTGCACGTGAAGTAATTGCTCTTCAGGACATGGGTCACAAACGTCTTGCTCTCGAAACAGGAGAAGACCCTGTTAATAATCCCATTGAATATATTTTGGAAAGTATTGAAACTATTTACAGTATAAAACATAAAAATGGTGCTATCAGACGTGTTAATGTTAATATCGCTGCAACTACTGTAGAAAACTATCGTAAGCTGAAAGACGCTGGTATAGGAACTTATATTCTTTTCCAGGAAACTTATAATAAGAAAAGTTATGAGGAACTTCATCCTACAGGTCCAAAGCACGATTATGAATATCACACAGAAGCTATGGATCGAGCAATGGAAGGTGGCATAGATGACGTGGGTATAGGCGTTTTGTTCGGATTAAACATGTACCGATATGATTTTGTTGGATTGCTTATGCACGCAGAGCATTTAGAAGCTGCTATGGGAGTTGGTCCTCATACAATAAGCATACCTCGCATAAGACCAGCAGATGACATTGATCCCGATAATTTTAGCAATGCAATCTCAGATGATATATTTGAAAAAATAGTAGCAGTGCTTCGTATTGCTGTTCCATATACAGGAATGATAGTGTCTACCAGAGAATCTAAAAAGACACGTGAGCGTGTACTTCAAATGGGTGTATCTCAAATAAGCGGAGCTTCTCGTACAAGTGTTGGCGGGTATTGCGAACCTGAAAAAGAAGAAGACAATTCTGCTCAATTTGAAGTCAATGATAATAGAACACTGGACGAGGTAGTTAATTGGCTGTTGGAACTAGGCTATATCCCTAGCTTTTGCACTGCATGCTATCGAGAAGGCCGCACAGGAGATCGTTTTATGCAACTTGTCAAATCTGGACAAATTGTTAACTGTTGCCATCCAAATGCACTAATGACACTCCAAGAATATCTTGAAGACTATGCATCTCCTGATACAAAATCAAAAGGTGAATCAGTCATCGCTAACGAGCTTAAACATATTACTAATGATAAAGTTCAGCAAATTGCAGTAGAAAATCTGTCTGAAATAAAAAAAGGAAAACGTGATTTTAGGTTTTGAAATGAAGGAAAATGAAGGGGACAGTCACCCTGATTTTAAGTGACTGTCCCCTCTTTTAAAAAGAAACTTGGGTGACTGTCCCCTTCATTCCAATTTAAGGTGACTGTCCCCTTCATTAAGGAGGAAAACATGAGTTTAACAGAAACACCTCGTTCGAATCGCTTGCATATAGGACTTTTTGGCAAACGTAACAGTGGAAAATCTTCTCTGATAAACGCAATAACCAATCAGGAAATAGCACTTGTTTCTGATGTTCCAGGCACTACAACAGATCCTGTATATAAATCTATGGAAATACAGGGTATAGGCCCCTGCCTATTTATTGACACAGCTGGCTTTGATGACATTGGTGAACTAGGTCAGATGAGAGTTGAGAAAACAAAGAAGGTAATTGAGAAAACAGATATAGCTTTAGTGCTTTTTAATGCTGATTACATTAATGGTAACAATGATAATGTTAGCTATAATATTGAAGATGAAGCCCGATGGATTGATTTAATAATTCAAAGCAAAACTCCTGTAATTGCTGTTGTAAATAAAGCGGACATTACTAATAACGCAGATATAGATGCAGTTTGCAGTATGATTAAAGGGAAAACTGGTATACCCCCAATTATTGTTAGCGCCAAAGAAAAGACAGGTATTGAGAAAATTCGGGAAGAAATCATACGTTCACTTCCTGAAGATTTTGAGATGGAGAGCATAACTGGCAACCTGGTAAATGAATGCGATCTAGTTCTGCTTGTTATGCCTCAAGATATTCAAGCACCAAAAGGGCGTCTTATTTTGCCTCAAGTGCAGACTACACGTGATTTGCTAGATAGAAAGTGTGTTGTTTTATGTGTAACTACAGATAAATTAGAACAGGCTCTTAAATACCTCTCCGAGCCTCCTAAACTAATTATAA
>ENA-UOOK01006194-UOOK01006194.1-fermentation-metagenome-genome-assembly--contig:-NODE-6194-length-11588-cov-9.840631_pt1 | contig 11588 bp, 7 predicted proteins | sample MGYA00245777_ERZ724023 | MGnify/ENA primary metagenome ERZ724023 (study PRJEB28704, sample SAMN03018312) | fermentation metagenome | biome: anthropogenic terrestrial biome; feature: soil; material... | reverse complement strand
TCGTTCCGCAAGCCCAGGCGGTGATCAACCTGGCTGCCATGGCAGGCGTGCGCCAGAGCATGTCCGACCCCTGGAGCTACCTCTACACCAATACGCTGGGCACACTCAACCTGCTCGAATACACCCGCCGTCAAGAAGTGCCCAAGTTCATCCTTGCCTCCACTTCCAGCCTCTATGGAGCCGACGGTACCCAGCCACATTCCGAGCTTGCCCCCACCGACCGCCCCCTGGCGCCTTATGCTGCCAGTAAAAAGGGCGCCGAAGCCTTCGCTTATTCCTACCATCACCTTTACGGTATCGACATAACCGTTTTGCGCTATTTCACCGTCTACGGTCCGGCTGGGCGACCCGACATGTCCATGTTCCGCTTTTGCCAGTGGATCGCGGAGGGCAGACCAGTTGTTATCAATGGCAGTGGTGAGCAGTCGCGCGGGTTCACCTATGTGGATGATATCGCAGCTGGCACCCTGCTGGCGCTGAAAAATGTCGGTTACGAAGTCTTCAACCTGGGCGGTCACGAAGTGATCAGCATCAATGCGGTCGTGGAGATGTTTGAGCAGCTTCTCGGACAAAAAGCCAAGCGCGTTTACGCTCCCGTCCACCCCGCGGATGTCTTCAGCAATGTCGCCGATGTGGGCAAAGCCCGTGCCATGCTTGGCTGGCAGCCCCAGGTCGGGCTGCAGGAGGGCGTGCAAAACCTGGTTTCCTGGTACCTCGCCAACCGCTCCTGGGCAAAAGACATTATCACTGATTAGCTGATAGGAACTGACTTCTTAACACCTCCTCTCCAGAGGGGGACGGCGCAGCCGGGGGGTGGCTGCTCCCTGTTCCCTGTTCCCTGTTCCCTGCCACCTATTTGCACTATTTGCAGTATTTGCACTGTTTTTTGATGGTGCAACAAAGCAGTTTGACTGCAAATACTTTTCTTTCAATGTTAAAGTGCCGGCTTGACAATGGCATCCCGCGAGTATAGTTTAGCACATCTGTTCTATTATTGCAAGGAATCGTTGCTATTAGCTGATGACTGTATTGGGCTTCTCGTGGAAGCTGCTTGCGTGCCAGAGGCTAAGCTGGATTCTACCGCTGAGCGGTCGGAAGACTGAAGAGGGTCTTTTTCCATTGGACAAAACAAAATGACACTCTCCCCCGTTACACGGACCCTCTCTCGAGAGAGGGCTTTGGGCTTCTCGTGGAAACTGCTTGCGTGCCAGAGGCTAAGCTGGCTTCCGCCGTGAAACGAACGGAAAACTGAAGAGGGCTTTTCAAAAAGTTTCGTTCTACAATTTTGCTGTGACAAAGAATAGATTAACCCCGCTTGCCAAAAAATTACATCGGGAAGCCACCAGAGAAGAAAACCACCTTTGGTATGAATTTCTATCTAAATATCCAGTCAGGTTCAGAAGGCAAAAAGTGATCGGAAAGTACATCGTTGATTTTTACTGCTCCTCAGCCAAAATTGCACTTGAGTTGGATGGCAGCCAGCATTTTGAAGATCATGCCTTAACCTATGATGACGAAAGAACACAATGGTTGAATGAAAACGGCATTAAAGTGTTGCGATTCTTGAACCCGGATGTCAGGAAAAATCTTTCTGATGTCTGTACTACTATTGATAACATTGTAAAAGATCGCCTGGACGAATTGGCAAAGTAAACAAAATACTCTCCCCGTTCCCTGCCCCCTGCCATCATCTATCCGTGTTTCTGCCGATTAGCAATAGTTATGAGTTATAATCATCCTTAACCGTCGACCCCTCATGTCCCAGGAGGTAAATGACCGCTCCAACCATCATCCAAAACCTCGTCAACCGCTTCCGCGACTCGCGCGAGCTCTATCGTTCCGGTCGCTACAACGAAGCCCAACTCCGCCAGGAATTCCTCAACCCCCTTTTTGAAACCCTCGGTTGGGACATGTACAACCGCTCCAACTTCGCCCCCCAATACCGCGAGGTCATCCACGAAGACTCCCTCGAGGACGAGGGCTCGCTCAAAGCCCCCGACTACGCTTTCCGCATCGGCACCACCCGTAAGTTCTTCGTCGAAGCCAAAAAGCCGGCGGTCGACATCCGCTACGACATCCACCCAGCCTACCAGCTGCGCCGTTACGCCTGGAACGCCCATCTGCCCCTCTCGATCCTGACCGATTTCGAAGAGCTGGCAGTTTACGATTGCCGTACCCGCCCTGACCCCCACGATTCCGCCGCCACCGGCCGCGTGATGCTCTTCACCTTCGAAGATTACCTCACCCGTTGGGACGAACTGGCAGCAATCTTCTCCAAAGATGCCGTCTGGAACGGCTCGTTCGACCGTTACGCCGAGAGCAGCAAGGGCAAACGCGGCACCACCGAGGTGGACGATGAATTCCTCAAAGAGATCGAGCAGTGGCGCCTCTTGCTTGCCCGCAATATCGCTTTACGCAACTTCCGCTCCTCTGCCAGCGCTGAAACACCGCCCAACCTCCACCGCGCGGAACGCCAGCTCAATTATGCCGTCCAGACCACCATCGACCGCATCCTCTTCCTGCGCATCTGCGAGGACCGCAAAATCGAACCCACCGACCAGCTGCTCCAGATCGCTGAGGGGAGCGATATCTACGCCCAACTGTTGGTTCTCTTCCAAAAAGCCGACCAAAAGTACAATTCCGGTCTCTTCCACTTCAGCAAAGAAAAAGGTCAGACCAGTGAGCCCGACAGCTTCACGCCCACCCTGCAGATCGATGACAAAGTTTTACGCCAGATCATCAAAAGCACCTACTATCCCTGCCCCTATATGTTCAACGAGATCCCGGTCGAGATCCTCGGGCAGGTCTACGAGCAGTTCCTGGGCAGCGTCATCCGCCTGACACCCGGCGGGCAAGCCAAAGTTGAAGAAAAGCCCGAAGTGCGCAAAGCCGGCGGCGTCTACTACACCCCCCGTTATATCGTGGATTACATCGTCCAAAACACCCTCGGGCGTCTGCTAAATGGGAGCGAAGCCCCATCCGTCATTGCGAGCGAAGCGCGGCAATCTCCCTCCGTCAATCCAGGCGAAGCGACTAGACCGAGCACGGAGCCTGACCGCCAGGGCTCTGAACCTGCCAACGATGAAAAACACCCACCCACTTCATCCCCCATTCCCCTACGGGGATCTTCGACCATTCGCCCAAATGAAGGGCTGGAGGGGGTAAATACAACAACGCACGACGTTGATACAGCCCTCCCTGGGGGGAGGGTCCGTGAAACGGGGGAGAGGGTTATTTCAAGCGATGAGAGCCTTACGGAGAGGAAATCGGGCGACCCTCTTAACACCCCCTCATGGGAGGGGGATGAAGGGCGAAGTCCCGCCGAAGGTGGGAGTGGGTCTTCCAGTCTTTTACAAAACGATCGCCAGGTCTTGCGAAGTACCCCGCCGCCGGAAGAAGGCGTGGGCTCACCGAGCATGAACCCCTCCCTCTCCCCCGCTTTGCGGACCCTCTCCAAGGAGAGGGCAGATTCTCTCACCCCCGCTCAGGCGCTGAATTTGCGCGTGGTGGACCCCGCCTGCGGGTCCGGATCCTTCCTGCTGGGTGCCTACCAATACCTGCTCGACTGGCACCTCAACTACTACCTCAACCACGACCCGCAATCCCACTCGCGCGGCAAAAACCCGCCCCTGGTCGCCACGGAGGGCGGTGAATATCGCCTCACCACCGAAACCAAAAAGCGCATCCTCACCTCCAGCATCTACGGGGTCGACATCGACGCCCAGGCAGTGGAGGTCACCAAGCTCTCACTGCTGCTCAAGCTGCTCGAGGGCGAAACCGGTCAGCTCGCGCTCGGTTTCGAACGCGTCTTACCCGACCTCGGTCAAAACATCCGCTGCGGAAATTCGCTGATCGGTTGGGACTACTTCCAGGGGCAAATGTTCCCGGACGAAGAAGAGATCCAGCGCGTCAACCCCTTTGACTGGCAGCGCGCCTTCCCCCACGTATTTGCTGCCGGCGGCTTCGACGCCGTCATCGGCAACCCGCCCTACATCCGCCAGGAATCATTGGGCGATGATAAGCCTTACTACCAAAGCATCTACGAGGTTTTCACAGGAACTGCCGATATTTACAGCTATTTTATTGAAAAAGGGGTCAAACTGCTCGCGCCTGGAGGGCAATTCAGCTACATCGTTGCCAACAAATGGCTGCGTGCCAAATACGGCTTCAAATTGCGCCAGTGGCTCAAAACCAGGTGCATCGAAGAAATCACCGACTTTGGCGATCTGCCGGTCTTCACCGGTGCCACCACCTATCCCCTCATCTTGCGCGTTTCCAACAACCCACCCCATTTTCAACCCCGGGTTACAACCGTTGACACGCTCGATTTCGTTTCACTGCAAGAATATGTCGAAGGGCATGGCGAGGACGCTGACCAAACCTGCTTTGAAGAAGACGGCTGGTCACTTGCCGGCAAGCAAACCCAGGACCTGCTCGCTAAACTTCGTCAAAACTCGATCCCCTTGGGTGAATATGTCAATGGGAAGGTGTTTTATGGAATCAAAACCGGGTTGAACAAAGCCTTCGTCATCGACCAAGCCACCAAAGACCGTCTCATCGCCGAAGACCCTCGAAGCATAGAATTGATCAAACCCTTCGCCCAGGGTCGCGATATCAAGCGTTACGCCCCGATTCCGGTCAAGCAATATCTGATTCTTATACCCAAGGGCTGGACCAACCAGCACCGGAAAGGAAATGCCTGGAATTGGTTTTCATCACAATACCCTGCCATTGCCAACCATCTGAAGCAATTCGAAAAAGAAGCTATCGCCCGTGGCGACAAAGGGGACTACTGGTGGGAATTGCGAGCTTGTGATTATTATGCTGAGTTTGAAAAACATAAAATTGTTTATCCAAATATCTTGAAGCAACCTGAATTTACATTTGATCAGACAGGCATCTACACCAATCAAAAGTGCTTCATCATACCTACTGATGACTTGTACTTATTAGGAATTTTAAATAGTTCCCTATCCATGTTCCTCTTCACCCAAATGTTCCCTAAACTTCGAGGTGACTTTTACGAGCCTGGCTGGGTGTTCTTCCAGAACTTCCCTATTCCTGTTGTGGATTTTTCAGATCAAGCTTGTGTTGCCATGCATGATCAATTAGTCACTTTGGTAAGTAACATTCTGCACATAAGAGAGACAGACCTCATACTTCCTCACGACAAGTTGAAAAAAGAAGAAGCAATAATCGCGATGAGTAATCAAATTGATAAATTGATTTTCCAATTATATGGTTTACATGAAAGAAACATATCGGATATTCTAAACAACTAAATCAGATTCAAGAAAGCGATAATTATGGAAAAACCAAAACACGAGAAGAAAATTATTCCGCTAGATTATACAGACAACAACTCTGATAGCCCAAAGAATGAAGAATTAAATAAGGCATTATCAACACCATTCATATCAGATTCTTTAGGTAGAAACTTAAGCTCATTAGTGACTAATGATGCCCAATTGCTCTCCAAAGGTCTCAATCAAATTGATTTTAAGAAAATTCAAGATTTAGCCAATATTAATAGCCGTTTGGCAATCGATTCGGCCCTCGATAGTATCAAAAACTTACCATCCATAACTGATGAACTTCATAATATTCTTTCATACAATTATAAAAGTTTTGGAGATTTGCTAACATCTACTACTGCAATTAGAAATATCCTGGGCTCAGAACCGAAAATAATCGATAAGGATGAACTCAAAAAAGAGATTATTAATTTTGAAAACGCAACTGTAAATGTCATCGAAGCCAATAAAAATGCTTCTCTGGCATCTCGTACTAGCGAATATGGTTATCAATACCTTAAGAACAACACTGATCTCCGTAGAAAATTTGAAGGCAGCCTTATTAATATGACTGTGGTCTCAATAGATATTCGATCCTCTACACAACTTATGTTAAATGCGAAATCTCCGAAAGATTTTGCCGCATTTATTGCCGATCTGTCAAACTCTTTATCGGCACTTGTAATGAGATCGTGTGGAGTATACGACAAGTTCACTGGAGATGGTTTGCTATGTTTTTTTCCAAACTTCTATTCTGGAGAAGATCATATTTACCTGGCTTTGTTATGTGCAGAAGCGTGTCATAAAATATTTCAGACACTTTATGCCAAACACTATGATAAATTTTGTTCCGTTAGGGCGGATGTGGGTCTAGGCATCGGAGTTGATACTGGTGAAACCTACCTCACATTTGTAAACAATGAACCAACTGTTATCGGCACGCCAGTTGTGTATGCTTGCCGTCTCTCTAGTGCTCCATGTAATACCACCTACATAAATCAACAGGTCTACGAAGTAATTAAGAATAAATATCAAGATTACTTTGAAATTACACCGTGTGAAATTGAGTTCAAAGGTCAGGGAAAAATGCGAGTTTATAAGTGCGTTTTCTCGAAAAAGTTGGATCCAATGCCATTGCCTGATTGGGCAACTGCTGATATGAAAGATGATAAGGAAGCGAAAGAATAAGTATAGATGGATATTATCAGACTTAGGAATCTCATAGAACAAAGTATTGAAAACGAATACCTTGATTTCAAGATACAATTTCATGAAAACAAAGCCGAACTATTGCACGATATCCTCTGCCTTGCGAATAATACACAATTCCAAGATGCCTACCTTGTGTTTGGAATCGATGATTCTGGTCAAATTGTTGGAGTAGAAAACCATAAAATTAGGTTAAATTCAGCAAACATACACGATTTTTTTAATAACAACCGTTTAAAATTTTTCAACAATGACATTCCAGAAGTAGACGTAATTACCCTAAATGATTCCGGGCATGATATAGACGTTCTTGAAGTTAAGAGTTCTTTCAATGTTCCCTATTTCCTTACTAAGCATTATCAGGATGATAAAATAACGGTCCGATCGGGTCATGTCTACTCTAGAACAGGTAGTAGGAACACTCCAATTGACCAGTGCGTCTCTCCTGATCAAACAATTAAATTGTGGAAGAAAAGGTTTGGACTACTGGAACTTCCCATTGATAAATTCTTGATTCTTCTTAATGATTTATCAAATTGGAAGACTGAACAACTACAAAACGAGAATGCCATACGATTTTATTATGGACCCGAGCCAATGTTGATTGTTGAACAAACTATCGATTTTGAAGATAGAGATTCGTTGCCAAATTACCAAGCTCAACCATATGGTCTGACATCATTATATAAAGGAAGCTATAAATGTATCGCCAATCAGGTTGTGATAGAATCAGGCGATTTATACTATATTGACAATACGAAAAGCATTTTTCCAGAGACCAAATATTACCCTTTTCGGAATACTCCATCCTATAACTTAGTGCTTTCCATGGATTACTACCTGGAGAATACTATTAGATTCAAATTATTGCCCCTGTTTAACCCAAATCGGGATGACTTCACAAATTTGGGTTTGGGTATGTTTTTTAATCAAACCTTAGTCTTTTCCTCTCAGAATGAGGTTAATAATTATAAAAATTATGTTAAAGAGCACATCCAGGATGTAATAAGACAAGTTGAGGAATCGTCGAAGATAGATTTCAAAGATGCGCCTTATGATCGACGGAAACATGACATATTCAGAATTCATACAGGCAGAGTCCTCAAGGAGATTCATCGTAATCTTCACCTTTGATACTGCGAGGTGATTCAAGATTGTTGTATAGAAAAGATATTTGCTTCAAGCTCTAGCGGAGTGGTAAAGGGTTCTCACTTCAACCCCACAAATATGTTTACTTTTCCCTTTTCTGTTGCAGGTATTTAAGATAGTTTTCAATCATACTTCGTACAAAAGATAAGGATATTCTTCTTTCTTCATCAGTAATATTACGCGAATTATCAGAAACCTCCGAATAATGCCTTCCCTGCGTAATACTTGGGTTATTGGCTATTTTGCCGAACTTCCACCATTGTTTTGGATCCAAATTTAGGCGTTCAATTGCATTTTTCTCGTTACCAAAGCATTTTTTTAACGAATCTCGTATCTCATAGATATAGATTAGTACTTTTTCATCATGTTCAATGGAATTTCTATAACTTTCCATGATTTTTGATGCAACCGGGTCTGCACCATATATACTGAGTAACTCAGTGAGCTCTCCCAGCTCCCTTGTTCTCTCATTTGTTGGATCAGGAACCATTTGCTCATCATATTTCATGAGAATTAGATCAACATCCGTCCCTGATAGAACAAATGACCCACTATCAGCTATTAAATAAAATGCTCTGGTTCTTCCAGATTCAACTTCCAAGCCAGAGGAAATCAATGAAAATGCCTTTTTCTTGTATTTCAGGGACACAGCTATCAGGAAATTGGTTACTCTTTTTTGGGTTTGTAATTGTTCGTTCTTAGGATCGATTAGGTCGGTTAGTTCTTTAGTTACTGTAATCTCTCCGTTTTTAACCTTTGCTTGCAAGCAGGAAAAGAGCTCTTCTTCATAACCCTGCAAATAATCCCTGGGAGATACTGTCCACTTCATGATAATTTTCGACTTTTCTTGCACTATTACCTCCTCATTAGTGGTTTTTTACCAAACTTGGATGCTGCCGGTCTTACGAAGCACCCCCGTGCCGTAAGTGCGTTTGGACAGACCGAGCGACACACTTGACCGTCGGTCTCCACGTTTCACCCAATCATTCGTTGCGCCTAGAGATCGCTATGAACACCAATGTGTTCCTTACAGACCGATGTGGGTTGAGCCCACTAGGTCTGGTCGCAAAAGCGGCTCGCGATACCCTACGGGCACGATGTGACGGGGTGCAGCTCATACTCGTCCGCTTTGTGGCGAGCACTGGTAGCTGATAGGGGAAAGACCAGCCTACGGAACGCAAGCAGCCAAGAGAGGAAGGTTTAAAGAATTACGGCAAACTTTCGCAAGCCCGACCGTCATGATCTCCATCCATCCCGGACCAGTTATAGGTGCTGGAACCGCCGCAAGAGCTGAAACATGCTTGCGCCTCGGAGTGGGTTGAAAAATCGGAACAGTTGTAATCAATGGAGCAATTGCACACACTGGTTCCCCCTGGCGGTGCTGTGGCTGTGGTGAACGGGGAGTCCCCTGCGCGTGCCGTGGGGTTGAGCAAAGGGGCTGCCCACATGCCCAACAATCCCATTTCTGCGATGCCTTGGGCTTCCCTGAAGGTGCTAGCGCAGGCAGTATCCGGGGGATACGAGAACGCCGTCGCCATGCCAAGGCGCACCATGGTTTCATTGACGAAAACGTCATCGACAATCACATAGCGCAGCAAGCGCTCATCTCGGTCCACTTCGGATGTGTCCATGATCAGTGTGACTGTTTTTCCAAGGACCAGGTCTTCATTTTTTTGGGTAGCCTGGCCGGCAAGGACGTCTGAAGTGGCTTCGGGCGAATCAATGCCTATATAGCGGACCACATAATCCGTTCCGTTGATCTCTACGGCGATGGTCTCGCCATCGATGACGGATTTCACGACGCCGACTTCTCTTTTTGTGTTGGTTGGAAGGCACTCGCCGTTAATGATTGCCTGGAGAGTAATGGTTGCTGTCTGGGTTTGGGTAGGCGTAGGTGTTAGCGTGGGGGTGGAGGTTGCAGTGGAAGTTTCTGTTGGCGGTATAGTGTTTGTTGGGGTAGAAGTGGGGGTTGAGGCGGGTGGTTCTGTGGGCATCCTGGCTTTGGTGCTGGTTGGGTTGGCCCGTTGGGTTTGCTGAATCCCGGTGGGGATTGTGGCTTGAATATCCTGCGGGGATATTTCTTTAGAGCCTGAACAAGCGCTGAGCAGCAAAAGGACCGTTATCAGAATGAAAAACTTGTTCATCCCCTCATCTCGTGAATGTATTGTGCTGAATTTTTATTAATTACCACAATTATACCAGGGAAAAGAGCCAGCCTACGGCATCGCACCCCATAACTTCATTGCGGGGCAGAGTAGTCACCACCGCTCACTCTTCTTTTGGCGAAGGGTTGCCGGACTCAGTGACGGAACCCGGCTTACGAAAAGACCAGCCTACGGCACGCAAGCAGTCACTCCCTCTGCGCGGTCCCTCACCAGGGCAAGGCCGCGTTCCCTACGAAAAGACCAGAACGGTCAAGGCCCGCCAGCCCTGTGTAAGGGTTCCCTACGAAAAAAAACCTCACCCCCGTTGCACGGACCCTCCCCAAAGGGGAGGGCTTAAGTGAAGACGATGCACGGACCCTCCCCAAAGGGGAGGGCTGGGTTCCCTGGCACTCGCTTTGCTAATTAGAACATCTGTGCTATAATGTACCCGCAAATTATTACCCGAACTTTAACAAAACAGGTTTTTACACTCAAACAGCCTTCTGGCGCCATCAAAAAACAGTGTAAAAAGTGTAAATACTGTAAAAACCTCCGTGGAAACGGCTGAAGGCCTGCCCCGCGACACGATCGAGGGTGTACAAACATGCTGTAGAAATCAAATCCAACTTTTGGTATCTTAAAAATCCATTAGTGAAAGGAACTATTGTGAAAAAGCAGATATTTGTCAATCTACCCGTGGCAGATCTTGCTCACAGTGAGCGTTTCTATCGAGCCATTGGGTTTTCAAAAGTCGAAGAATTCAGCACAGACGAAGGGGTCGCCATGGCATGGTCAGATGATATCTGGGTGATGCTTTTACGGCATGACTTTTACCAAAAATTCACTGCCGGACGTACGATCCCGGATGCCAAGGTGAGCGCCCAGGTGCTGCTGGCGTTGAGCCTTGATTCCAGGGAAGCCGTTGATGAGATGGCATCAAAAGCTATTGTCAATGGCGGCACACTGCTGCCCAAAGTGATCATTGAAGGGGCTGAAGGAATGTACACTGAAGACTTCAGCGACCCGGATGGTCACATTTGGGAACTGGTTTTTATGGAGATGTAGTGAACTTTGGGGACGGTCTTACCACCGTCCCCAACCTCTTCTAAAGGGTGTAGGTGGGTTTAGCCCGCGACGCCAAACTCGAAGACGGTTTGGTGGTCATATTTTTCCCCTGCTCGCAGGATCGGGCTGGGAAAATCGGGGCGGTTGACAGCGTCTGGCGGGAATTGGGTTTCGAGGCACAGACCGCCATTGCGCTTATAAGGCAACCCTAATCTGCCAGGAATGGTCCTGTCGATCATGTTTCCGGAGTAAAACTGCACCCCGGGCATATCCGTCCAGACTGACATCAGCCTGCCGCTGTTCGGTTCAGAGAGAAATATCTTTTTCGATAGCCGACCAGCATCGTTCAGAACCCAGTTATGGTCAAACCCGCTGCCAAGCCTGAGCTGTAAATCATCCATGAAAATTGAATCTTTGATGATCCTGGGCTCACGAAAATCGAACGGCGTCCCGGCAACCGGAACGTTGGCAATGGGAATCAGCTCTTCGTCGACGGTTGTGAAGTGATCGGCATCAATGCAAATGGAATGGTTGAGGATATCCGGGCAGGAGGATCCGCCGAGGTTGAAATAGGCGTGATTGGTCAGGTTAAGAGGGGTGGCTGAGGTGGTGCTGGCGTGATAGCTAATCGAGAGCCGGTTGGCATCATCCAGGGTATAGGTGACCTCGAGATGCACCTCTCCCGGGTAACCCTGGTCGCCTTCAGGGCTTAGCAGCGTGAGCGTCA
>ENA-UOOK01006193-UOOK01006193.1-fermentation-metagenome-genome-assembly--contig:-NODE-6193-length-11591-cov-2.866765_pt1 | contig 11591 bp, 10 predicted proteins | sample MGYA00245777_ERZ724023 | MGnify/ENA primary metagenome ERZ724023 (study PRJEB28704, sample SAMN03018312) | fermentation metagenome | biome: anthropogenic terrestrial biome; feature: soil; material... | reverse complement strand
CTCAGCTGAAAGAGAAAAATCGTACCAAATTCCGTAAGGGAAATATCGGATTTGTATTCCAGAGTTTCAACCTTATCGATGAAATTAATGTTTACGAAAATGTCGAACTTCCGTTGATTTATTTGAAAGTAAAGGCCTCTGAGCGCAAAGAGCTGGTTAAGCAGATACTTGAACGAATGAATATCAGTCATCGTGCAGGGCATTTTCCTCAACAGCTTTCAGGTGGTCAGCAGCAGAGAGTTGCCATTGCAAGAGCTTTGGTTGCCAAACCTAAACTGATACTTGCCGATGAGCCTACAGGTAATCTGGATTCAAAAAATGGTCAGGAAGTAATGGATATGCTTTCCGAACTTAATCGTGAAGGGACCACAATTATCATGGTGACACACTCACAGCATGATGCCTCTTTTGCTCACAGAGTTATCAATCTGTTTGATGGTGAAATAGTTGACGATGTTAAAAATAAGTTATAGAATACTATTGACACATGTATATTTTATAGACAACTTTGGTTATTAATGAAGAAAGGGTGGCAAATTTAATTTCCCACCCTTTTTTGAGCTCTTTTGTCGCTTCGCAACCTTTTCACGGATTATCTTCTGCCCCCCATAGGGCCATGTCCCATCGGACCGTGTCCCATGCCGCCCGGACCGCGATCCCCTCTTCTGCCTCCGAAAGTACCGAAACGGTAAGTGAAACTCAATACAACATATCTTCCGAGGGTATTATTCTGAACATCCTGAACATAGTTATCGGTAGTCGTACGACGTGTTGTCAGTGACTGATTGAGAATATCATAAGCTTTCAGGCTGATAGTGGCCTGATTTTTAAGCAGTTGTTTGCTAATTTCAGCATTCCACACAAAGGTAGGAAGATTGTACCCTTCTTCATATCCGTAATAGAATGTATATCTTGCATCGGTAGAGATATTTATAATATTAGGAATAGTTGCTATGACTCCTCCGTTTATGGAATTGTTCCATGTCGGATTGACATTCTGTTTTGAGACTGTGTACCATGCCTGAGAATACCTTGCATTTCCACCAAGAGAGACTTCAACTATATCGTCGCGATATACAAATCTGAGATTCTGCCCTACAGATACGTTTTTGTATTCATTTTCAGTATAATTTGCAATATTCAGATAAGAATCGGGATTTTCGGGATTGATGCCGTCATTTCCTACAAAGCTGACACCCGTGGAGAAACTTCCGTTTGTGAAGGCCATGACCGAAAATTTGCTCTTTGCAATAGGAGAGTTGAACATCATAAACAGATTGGAGCTGAAAGTCCCCTTGTCGTTATTCATCGGAACGGTATATTGAACTCCATTCCGGTCATACCAACTCGCATTGACTATATTCTTTTGATTGTATGAAAAGTCTAAATTAGCTGAAAATGAAGTAAATGTCTCCATCTGTGTGGTTCTGTACATCGTACTCATGCTGTGAGAGAATGATGGATTCAGATTGGGGTTACCGAGTTTGAGATATTGAGGATTGGAGTTATCGGCAACGGGCTGCATCTGAGAAATTGACGGTTGCGAAGATCTTCCGCGATAACGGAATCTCAACATCTTGTAATCGCTGAAATTCAAATCAAGTCTCGCATTAGGAGCCCAATTCAACACTTTTTGATCGATAGTCTTCTCTACTCCTGCCACCTCCGTCACATTGATTGTACGTGAAGGTTCCGCATTAACACCCAAGGTGAAATTATATTTTTCCTCCTGCTTCATCAAGTTCAGTCCTGCCGACTGGTTGATGTATTTGTTGGAGATGTCATTGGTATATTCGTCATTAAGAATGGTATAGTTGCCGTTTGCATCTTTGTCGTAAGTATTCTTATAGGAATCGCTGTTGCGATAGTTATAAGAATAGGTGCCTTCCAAGAAGAACTGTTTGCCCAGAGGCTCTGTATATGACAATCTTCCACCAAGTCCGTATGATTTGGATACTTGTTTGTATTGCTGATCGATAATAGTTGAGTCTGCAAGTATATCGTCCTCATACAAATTGGTTACGGATTGGTTGAGACCATCCATCTCATTATTGGAGAAAGAGTAATTGATATTGGCGGAGATTGTTCTTCCCGGCTTCCCAAGTCTCTGTCTCAAAAGCAGACGACCATTGGCCGACTGTGAGTTATTGTCCCCTGTCGATAAACTGTAACCGTCATTGACTTTTTGGGTTATGCTGCTTGAAGCCGGACGACTGTCAGTACTGAAATCGGAACGTTCTTCAAAGTTGCCGTATCCTATATTGAACTGAGGTGTGAACAGAATTGAAGTCTCTTTCGATACCTTCCAATCTGCTCGAGCACCTGCACGGTGTCCGTAGCTGTTTGTGATGTTATATCCGTCGTCAACTGAAAATAGTGAACTCCCATCTTGTTTGAAAGTGGTTTTGGCTGTCTTTTCTTCTACTACTTTTTCATTTCCCGAAAACAGATAGTTTCCATTAATTTCAGACTTGTTGTCGAATACCTTACCGGCATTCAAACCTGCCATATATGATGTATTGATGCCGTTGCCGCGTCCGCCACCACGCATTCCGCCACCGCGCATTCCGCCCATCATACTTCCTGCAAGGTCGTTGAATCCGCGGTTGTTGGTATTATTGGCATTTGCAATCAGGGCAATCTGGTCGGATTCCGTAAATCTGGCAACCATTGCAGCACCCTGAAAACGGATGTCATTGTCAAGGGCATTGCCGTCGGCATCATTACCGCGAATATCCGAACCTGCTCCGGCCATCAAATTACCGAACCATCCGTTCATCATCCCCTTCATGATGCTCAAGTCGATAACTGTCTCTTCCTGTCCGTCATCTATCCCTGTAAATTCGGCCTGTTCCGACTTTTTATTGATGACCTTAACCTTGTTTACGATTTTGGCAGGCAGATTCTTACTTGCCAGCTGAGGGTCGTCAAGGAAAAAAGTCTTGCCGTCAATGGTGATTTTGTCAATTGCCTTGCCATTGGATGTAATCGAGCCATCAGCACCCACCTCTATTCCGGGCAGCTTCTTCAACAAATCTTCCAACATATCATTGTCGGTGGTTTTGAAGGAAGATCCATTAAACTCAATAGTATCCTTTTTGACTACAATCGGGTTGCCGACATCGGTCACGACCGCTCCATCAAGGGCATTCACCTGTACACTCATCTTCAATTCACCCAAATCCACATCCTTGTCAATTGTAATCGTCTGAGTATAAGGCTCATATCCAAGCAACTCCCCTTTTATGACATATTTTCCCTTTTTAAGGCCTTTTAATTCGATTTTTCCATTTTCATCACTTAAGCCATATTTTGCAGCATCTTTATTCCCGTCAAGTGTGGCTGAAACAGTGGCAAACTCCACATATTCCCCGGTTTTAGAATCCACCAGTTGCAATTTGACACTAAACCCTTTGTTTTGAGCATTCAACAGACTGCCTGTAAATAATAGCAGCATTACAGAAATCGTAACTATTCTTACTTTCATAATTTAATAAATTCCTTCAATAATTTTTCAATACACTTTAGACAATCAAAAAGCGAAAAGGTTAAATTATCCAAAAACAATTTATCACTTTTTGATTCGTGCCGGATGAGAATTGACAAATGACTTCCAATTGGATGAAGCCGATGTATCGAGTAGAGGGTTGGTCAGCTGGTAGAAGTGGCACATGGCGATTGCCAGAGCATCGGAGGCATCAAGAAATTGAATTTTAAGTTTGACGTCCATTGTCTTTTCAAGCATGGTACATACCTGTTCTTTGGAAGCAGCTCCTTTACCTGTTATGGCCATCTTGACTTTTCTCGGAGAGTATTCAAATACGGGGATCTCTCTGTGAAGAGCAGCGGCTATGGCCGCCCCCTGCGCCCTGCCGAGTTTGAGCATAACCTGGGGATTTTTCCCATAAAAAGGAGCTTCTATTGCAAGATCGTCAGGGGCATATTTATCCATTAATTCCCCTACCTCCTTAAAAATACGGCTCAATTTGATGAAATGATCCTTCTCTTTCCTCAAATCTATCACCCCCATATCGACAAAGTGGACACTCTTATTATCAACAAGAATGACCCCGTAACCCAAAATATTGGTTCCGGGGTCAATACCCATTATAATTCTCTGAGGATTGGTTCCTTCCATTATATTTATCCGATAATGTCAAATCCTGTGTACTTCCTGAGTACTTCAGGGACGATTATCCTGCCGTCTTTCTGATAATTTTCGATGATTGCGGCAAGGATTCTCGGTAATGCCAATGAGCTTCCGTTGAGAGTATGAGCAAGCTGTGTCTTTCCACTTTCATCTTTATATCTCAATTTCAACCTGTTGGCCTGATAAGACTCAAAATTTGAAACAGAGCTTACTTCGAGCCATCTGCCCTGGGCTGCCGAATATACCTCAAAATCGTATGTGATTGCTGATGTGAAACTCATATCTCCTCCGCAAAGTCTCAAAATACGATACGGAAGTCCAAGTTCCCGAACAAGCGTCTCGACGTGTGCAATCATCTCATCAAGAGCCTTGTATGAATTTTCAGGAAGTTCGAGGCGTACAATCTCCACTTTGTCGAACTGGTGAAGTCTGTTGAGTCCCCTGACATCCTTTCCATACGAACCAGCCTCACGGCGCCAGCAAGGCGTATATGCTGTCATTTTTACAGGAAAATCGGATGGTTGAAGTATCACATCTCTATAAATATTTGTTACAGGCACTTCTGCTGTAGGGATCATATAGAAATTGTCAAGATTGGCGTGATACATCTGCCCCTCTTTATCGGGAAGCTGCCCTGTTCCGAATCCTGAAGCTTCATTTACCATATAAGGAGGCTGATACTCAAGGTATCCCGCTTCTGTATTTTTTTCAAGAAAATAAGAAATCAATGCTCTCTGTATTTTCGCTCCCTTGCCTTTATATACAGGAAATCCTGCACCTGTAAGTTTGACTCCGAGGTCAAAATCGATAATATCAAGATTTTTGACAAGTTCCCAATGAGGAAGAGCCTTGTCTCCGAGCTCCGGAATTTCGCCACCCATCTTTACGACAACATTGTCATCAGCACCCTTTCCCGCAGGAACCTGGGCGCATGGGAGATTAGGCAACAGCACTACAAGGTCGTTCAATTGTTTATTGTTGGACTCAAGTGCCGAATCAAGGTCTTTGGATTTATCTTTAAGAACAGCCACCTGAGATTTAATCTCCTCCGCTTCTGCTTTTTTACCCTCCTTCATCAGGCCGCCAATCTTTGCCGCCTTTACTTTCTGATCTGCAAGACATGCATCCAATTCGCCCTGCAAAGCACGCCTGTTCTTATCCACATCAATGATTTTCGATACAATCTCCTTTGCATCGAAATTTTTAACAGCAAGACGCTCAATCACGAATTCCGGCTGCTCCCTAAATAGTTTTAGTGTTAACATCTGTTTGATTTTAATAACGCGCAAATATACAAAAAAAACCGCCATGCGGTATGCAAAGCGGTTTTTATTTCTAAGAAATCTTAATTATGCTTTTGGAAGCACTGAAATGTAAGATTTATCATTAGCCTTCTTTCTGAAAGAAACTACACCATCAATTAAAGCGAAAAGAGTATGGTCTTTACCGATTCCTACATTTTCACCGGGATAATGAACTGTTCCTCTCTGACGAACCAAAATATTACCGGCCTTAGCCTCTTGTCCGCCAAATAACTTAACGCCTAAACGTTTGCTGTGTGATTCACGGCCGTTCTTTGAACTACCTACACCTTTTTTGTGAGCCATAATCTAAATCTTTTTAATTAAGCAATTTCTTCAATTTGGATTTTAGTTAAATATTGACGGTGACCATTCTTCTTCTGATAACCTTTACGGCGTTTCTTCTTGAAAATGATAACCTTGTCAGCTTTACAATGTTCAAGAACAGTTGCTTTCACATTTGCACCCTGAACATAAGGGGCTCCAACATTAACCTTACCCTCATTGTCGGTTAACAATACTTTGTCGAAATCAAGAGAAGCACCAACTTCGGCCGCAAGGCGGTTGACGAAAATCTGCTTTCCTGCTTCAACTTTAAATTGCTGTCCTGCAATATCTACAATTGCGTACATAAAATAAATTTTTAAAATTTATAACCGTAAGCGGATATACTTAAATATCTCTTAATTAATAGCTTAACGGTCTTCTACAATCATTTTTGGTCTGCAAAGATAATGTTTTTTATCTGTACAGCAAATTTTTTCAACTAAATCTTGTCAAGGGCCTGTTCCAAATCTTTTCGTATATCTTCCACATCTTCGATACCCACTGCAAAACGGACAAGTCCGTCTGTAATGCCGCACGCCTCGCGAGCCTCTTTGCTCATCTTGGAGTGGGTCATCGATGCAGGATGTGACATCAGGGATTCGACGCCTCCGAGTGAAACTGCGAGAAGCACCATGCGAATGTTGTTCATCAATGTTTTACCGGCTTCTATCCCACCTTTCAGGGAGAAGCTGATCAGAGACCCTGGACCGGCCATCTGCCTCTTTGCAAGCTCATATTGAGGATGTGAAGGAAGTCCGGGATACTTAACCCATTCCACTTTCGGATGATTTTCAAGCCACCGGGCAAGTTCAATTGCATTCTCCTGCTGCTTCAATACCCTGATCGACAATGTTTTGATGCCACGAATGACCATATATGCCTGAGTAGGATCCATATTGAATCCGAAATTGACCATGGCTGCACGAACACAGGCATCAATCTCTTTAGTCTTTGAAATAACAGCACCTGCAACGATGTCTGCGTGTCCGTTAAGGAATTTGGTCATAGAATGAAGGACTACATCAGCTCCGAGATCGAGAGGTTTTTGAAGTATAGGACTGCAGAAAGTGTTGTCCACCACCACCTTGATTCCGTGAGCATGAGCTATTTTTGCAGCAGCGGCAATATCGGTGATGGCTATTGTCGGATTGCTCGGCGACTCTATATAAAGTACTTTGGTGTTTGGTCTGATTGCTTTCTCGATGTTTGAAAGGTCTGTCGTATCAAGATATGTGGATTCGACTCCGTAGGTTGACCAATATTTTTCCATGACCACTCTTGACGGCCCATATACTGCATCTGTGGAAATCATATGATCTCCCCCTTTGAGCAATGCTGCATATACACTGTTGACGGCAGCCATACCGCTGCTTACGACTACACATCCACAGCCATTTTCCAATTGGGCGATAGTGGTTTCCAAAGCCTTTATAGTCGGATTTCCGATACGTGTATAGATAAATCCATCCTCCTCACCTGCAAAGCATGCCGCTCCATGTTCGGCACTGCGGAATTTGAAAGTGGATGATTGGTAAATCGGAGTGACGGCAGCTCCGTAATTGTCTTCTATTTCAGCTCCGTGTACTAAGATGGAGTCTGTTTTCAGTGTTTCTTTCATTAGTTGGTCAACTTAAATAAATTAAAAAGTTTCACAAAAGTAATAGTTATATTTTTTATTCAAAAATATAGTGTTAGTTTTGTAACAAATTTGTGATAAAACCTAATTACGCTAATTCTGACAATATGGAATCATCTTTCGCATACGATAAAGTTGCTGTTGGCTCTGATTTTATTTCTCGAAAAAAAGAACTTGATATTTTTGTAAAAACAATAATAGAATCATCCAAAGGAGTCTCCATCTGCGGTGCTCCCAAAATAGGAAAGGAATCGCTCGTCCAAAAAGGACTCTCTATACTGAAAACAAGAAAATACGACTATATCCTGATAGAAATGGATCTTTTCAAGATTCGCTCATACAAGCAGTTCATCAATGAATTCGGCCGTATCATGCTCGCATATTTGCAGGAGTTTGAAAAATATGCAATCATCCCTTTCGATGTTCAATTGGAAAAGCTGACCGACATAACCATACTCAATCTGCCTGAAAATGTGGCCGAAAAAGCGGGTAAGACCCTGATTATCTACTTTAAGGAGTTTCAGAATATCTTGTCATGGGAAGGTGGAAGTACCATCATCACCCACTTGGAAAAGCAATGGATGAAGCTTCACAAGACCAAATTCATAATTTCAGGTTCATTCGTCAACTCCATGAAGTATATTTTCGAGGAAAAAAAGTACTTCTACTATCTTACTGAAAATATTATGCTCGACAAGCTCAATGAAAGAGAGTGTTGCGATTACATCTATACCGGATTTATAAATTCGGGAAGAGTCATAGAACAGGAACAGGCAAAAAGCATTTACGAAATAGTTGACGGTAATCCGTGGTATCTGAAACATTTTTGCTCCATCTGCCTCTCAATGCCGATTGGCTATGTAAACCAGAATGTTGTGCTTCAGGGACGTGACTCACTGCTCTCTATACACATCCCGCGTTTCAAACAGATCATGATGGATCTGACAGACAATCAGATCAACTTTCTTAAAGCGGTTTTGGACGAAGTTCCGAGATTCAGCAGCAGTGACATACTCGAAAAGTACAAGCTCAACTCCTCCGCCAATGTATTTCGTCTGAAAGATGCTCTCAAAAAGAAGGAAGTGGTCACGTTCAACAAGGACGACAATGCCTCGATAGTGGATCCTCTATTTAAATATTGGCTCAATAATTATTATTTTAAACAAATATGAAACGTTTAGTTGTATTATCCGGCGCCGGAGTGAGCGCTGAGAGCGGAATCAAGACATTTCGCGACAGTGACGGGCTGTGGGAGAACCATCGGGTTGAAGATGTGGCCTCCATCGAGGGATGGTATCGCAATCCGAAGATGGTTATCGACTTCTATAATGAACGCCGGGAACAGATCAGGAAAGCTCAGCCCGACAAAGCACATCTCATAATTGCCGAATTGGAACAATATTACAATGTGATTGTAGTTACACAGAACATTGATGACCTCCATGAAAGAGCGGGCAGTACAAATATAATTCACCTTCATGGAGAGATTACAAAAGCCCGCCCTGTCGATAGAGATGACGAGATTATAGATATCGGATACAAAGACCTTCACATCGGAGATACAAATTCGCGCGGAAAGCAGCTGCGCCCGCACATCGTGTGGTTCGGGGAACCGGTCCCGATGATAGAAAAAGCTGCAGATGAGGTCTCGAAAGCCGATATTTTAGTAATTGTGGGGACATCCATGGTGGTCTATCCCGCTGCAGGGCTGGTGCACTATGTCAGATTCGGCACGCCGATATATCTCGTCGATCCTAAGAGCATATCTCTCGGATACGACAACTTTGTACAAATACAGGAACCTGCAACCACAGGTATGGAACGATTAAAAGAAATATTGATTAGCAAATGAAAGAAAACTGGTACGTATTATACACATCTTCACGCGCTGAAAAGAGAGTTGAAGAGAGGTTGAAAAATGAGGGATATATAACATATCTCCCGCTTCACAAAGCAAAAAGGAAATGGTCGGACAGGATTAAAGTAGTGGAGATTCCGCTGTTCAACTCCTACATATTCGTCTATTGCGACGAGTACAGATTGAGAGGAAGTCTCATGTTGCCCGGAATTTCAAGGATTCTCTATTATCTCGGCAAACCTGCAATAGTGAAGCAGTCCGAGTTGGATGCAATTGAAGATTTTCTGAAAATAGCTGAAGGGAACAAAGTTATCACTAAAGGCGATGAAGTGGAGATTATCTGCGGTCCGTTTCAGAAAGTATCGGGAAAAGTCATAAACATCGACAAAAAGTATTCAATGCTCTATTTAGAGCAACTCGGTGCCACAGTCTGCATTGAGACAATTAATATTGAAAAAGTTAAAAACGAAGAATAATTATGAAAGGAATAGTATTGGCCGGCGGATCCGGCACTCGTTTGTACCCGATTACAAAAGGGGTTTCCAAACAGATGATCCCCATTTACGACAAACCTATGATTTATTACCCTATTTCAGTCCTCATGCTGGCAGGAATCAGAGAAATACTCATTATATCCACACCTGTCGATCTTCCGGGATTCAGACGCCTTCTCTCAGACGGTTCGGACTACGGAGTGAGATTCAGTTATGAAGAGCAGCCATCTCCCGACGGCCTTGCACAGGCATTTATAATTGGTGAGAAATTCATTGGAAGAGACAACGTGTGCATGGTGCTCGGAGATAACATTTTCCAGGGGAACGGATTTCAATCATTGCTTCAAAAGGCTGTCGAAAACGCAGACAAACAGCAGAAAGCCACAGTATTCGGATGCTGGGTGAGCGATCCTGAGCGTTACGGAGTGGTCTCTTTCGACAAAAACGGAAAGCCGGAGACAATTGAGGAAAAGCCTGCCGTCCCTAAAAGCAACTACGCAGTCGTAGGCCTCTACTTCTACCCCAACAAGGTTATAGATGTGGCTAAAAATATCAAACCTTCTGCTCGCGGAGAGCTTGAAATAACATCTGTCAACGCACGATTTCTTGAGGACAGAGAGCTTGAAGTGCTAACATTCGGGCGCGGATTTGCATGGCTCGACACAGGAACACACGAATCGCTCTCTGAAGCCTCCACATTTGTAGAAGTAATTGAAAAGAGACAGGGACTTAAAATAGCCTGTCTGGAAGAGATTGCATACAACAATGGATGGATTAGTGCAGAACACCTGAGAAAGCTCGCCCAGCCGATGATAAAGAACCAATACGGGCAATATTTACTGTCATTGCTTAAATAACACGCCATGAAAAAAACACTCATATCCGCGCTGCTGATTTGCTGCGCCATAATCACCTCTGCTCAGACGTCTCCTGTCAGATCTGCATATTTTGCAGACACACATCTCACTATAGATTCGCCGCGCAATGACGAACTCCTCAAGTGCATCAACGACATCAACTCAAACAACGAGGGAATCCAATTTGCCATCTTAGGCGGAGACATCACCGAATTCGGGGCGGACAACGAAATAGCTCTTGCCAAATCGATTATCGACAAATTGAACATTCCGTACTATATCGTCGCCGGCAATCATGACGCCAAATGGTCCGAAAGCGGCTGTAACACGTTTGCCAAGGTTTTCGGATATGAAAACTTTGAATTTGAAGCGGGAGGTGTCAGATTTTTAGGAAGTAACAGCGGCCCGAACATGAGAATGGCCCCTGCACTGCTCCCTCACGAAAGCCTTGTATGGCTCGACTCGATTGCCAAAGTCATTCCTAAGGAACAACCTGTAATCTTTGTAAACCACTATCCGCAAGACACTTCGATGCTCAACTATTTTCAGGTCATGAACACTCTTAAGCAGACCAACATACAGCTTCTCATCGGCGGTCATTGGCATAACAACACCATACTCAACTACATGGGAGTTCCGGGAATCCTCGGACGATCCCCTGCCGTTCACAAAGGAGCCGGCATAGGATACAACATCATCACCATCGACAACGGAGTCATCTCGGTTCAGGAGCGAATTGCCGCCGACTCCCAAGGAAATGGTGGAGAGACACGCAAAGCATGGTTTACCCTGAAAATGAGCGATAAACCACAATATACCCCTGCTGTTGCAAGCCGCAACAACCCTTTCGGGCTGCCGGAAGATTTCCCGTGGCTAACATTTGACGTGAATATGCAATACCGCCAGGTGAAGACCATCTGGCAGAGTCAGGACGAGAGTGATATAGGATGCGGTGCCACCCCTGCCGG
>ENA-UOOK01006192-UOOK01006192.1-fermentation-metagenome-genome-assembly--contig:-NODE-6192-length-11594-cov-3.927550_pt1 | contig 11594 bp, 13 predicted proteins | sample MGYA00245777_ERZ724023 | MGnify/ENA primary metagenome ERZ724023 (study PRJEB28704, sample SAMN03018312) | fermentation metagenome | biome: anthropogenic terrestrial biome; feature: soil; material... | reverse complement strand
ACCCCTACTGGAGTTTCTCTACCCGTTACAGCAAAATAACCCTCAGTATTTGGGGTGGGAATTGTAAGTAATGTCACTCCATCCACGGTTACAGTACTGTAATTTTCATATACATAAAAATCATACCTGTGATAAGCCGTGTCTAACTCTTTGTTTACAGAATATGATGCAGATATTCTAACTTCATCTAAGGTATTATCTGACTTTTTTGAAAAAACCTTAGAAAAGACTGAAAATATTAAGGCAGTAAGCAATTGGATAATGGGAGATCTTATGCGTATTCTTAAAGAAAAAGAATTAGACGTTGAAGAAATACCCTTCCCTGCTGAATATCTAGCCAGATTAGTTTCATTAATAGATAAAGGAGTTATTAGTGGAACTATAGCTAAAAAAGTATTTGAAAAGATGTTCAATTCCGGTAAAGATCCTCAAGCTATAGTAAAAGAAGAAGGAATGGAAGTTGTAACCGATGAAAATGCAATTACTAAAGCGATTATAAAAGCACTGGAGAATAATCCCACTTCTGTTGCAGATTATAAGGCTGGCAAGAAAAAAGCTGTAGGCTTCCTTGTAGGGCAGGTAATGAAGGATACCAAAGGCAAAGCAGATCCTCAACTAGTAAACAAACTTCTAACTCAGGAATTAGATAAGTAACTAGCTTGTGCTGATTCGACGAAAAGTATGTATTTTTTTAAAAGTAATCTTGTATACAATAAACGTTTTGTATATAATATAAATGTCCGAAAGAGCTTGATAGGACTTGATGCTAGCATCTGGTAATAATTTCGGACATCTCAAAAGTGAAAGGAGCACGATATATAAATGGATTTTCTAGAAAGAACTATTGAAAGGGCTAAATCTGATATAAAAACAATAGTTTTGCCCGAGAGTAGTGATTTACGAATAATAAAGGCAGCATCTATTGCTTTAGAAAAGGGTATAGCTAATATTGTTCTTGTAGGCAATCAGGAGGAAATTTTAAGTAAAGCAAGTGAAAATGCTCTTGACGTATTACAAGCTATTATAGTAGACCCTTTAAAATCGGAGAAATATGATGAATATGTAAATAGCTTTTATGAGTTAAGAAAGAAAAAGGGAATTACAATTGAAAAAGCGCAGGAAATTATGAAAGACCCTGTATATTGGGCAGTGATGATGGTGAAAAGAGGAGAAGCTGATGGGATGGTATCAGGAGCAGCACATTCTACCGCCGATACATTAAGACCTGCATTACAGATAGTGAAAACAGCACCAGAAGCAAAACTGGTTTCTGCTTTCTTCTTAATGGTGGTTCCTAATTGCGAATATGGTAAAAATGGTACATTTATTTATGCAGATAGTGGTTTGGTTGAGAATCCAAACGAAGAGGAGTTATCTGAAATAGCTATTGCTTCAGCTAAATCATTCAAACTTTTAGCTGAAGCTGAACCTGTTGTTGCAATGCTTTCATATTCTACATATGGCAGTGCAAAAAGTGAGCTTACAGAAAAGGTAGTAAAAGCAACCAAGCTTGCTAAAGAAAAAGCACCTAATTTAATGTTAGATGGAGAACTCCAGGCAGATGCTGCGTTAGTTCCATCTGTTGGAAAGTCAAAAGCTCCAGGAAGTGTAGTAGCAGGGAAAGCTAATGTTTTAGTATTTCCAGATCTGAATTGTGGAAACATTGCATACAAGTTAACTCAGCGTCTAGCTAAAGCTGAAGCATATGGACCAATTACCCAGGGCTTGGCTGCTCCTGTAAATGACCTGTCTAGGGGTTGCAGTGCAGAGGATGTTGTTGGTGTTATTGCAATAACAGCTGTACAAGCTCAAAAGCAATAATAAAACGATATAAATATTATTGCTTTCTAAGCAAACGCTCGAGAAACATTATTAAAAATATTAGAAAGCTACTGAATGGGGGTAAGACTTATGAAGAAAGTCCTTGTAATTAATTCAGGGAGTTCCTCATTAAAATTTCAATTAATTGATATGGCAAACGAAAAAGTTCTTGCTAAAGGTCTTTGTGATAGAATTGGGATTGAAAAATCTTTTTTGAAGTACACAAAGTATGGACAAGATCAAATTGTTATCTACAGAGATATGGCAGATCATAAAGATGCTTTACAAGAAGCAATACATGCTCTTGTCGATGAAAAAATCGGCGTAATATCAGATATGACTCAGATATCTGCAGTAGGTCACAGAGTAGTACATGGAGGAGAAAAATTTCATGATGCAGTAGTAATTGATGATGAAGTAATGAATGCTATTGTTGAGTGTATAAACTTAGCTCCACTTCACAATCCTCCAAATATTATAGGTATAAAAGCTTGTAAGGAGATTATGCCTAATACACCGATGGTAGCTGTTTTTGATACAGCATTTCATCAAACAATACCACAATATGCTTATTTATATGCACTTCCATACGATATTTATGAGAAGTATGGTGTACGTAAATATGGTTTCCATGGTACATCACATAAATATGTAGCTCAAAGAGCTGCACATATGCTTAATAAGCCTATTGATGAACTCAAATTAATTTCTTGTCATTTAGGGAATGGAGCCAGTATATGTGCTATAAAAAATGGAAAATCTATAGATACAAGCATGGGTTTTACTCCTCTTGCTGGTCTGGCTATGGGAACCAGAAGTGGAACTATAGATCCTGCAGTGATATCATTCTTAATGGACAAGGAAGATATGACAATTGAGGAAATAAATGAATACTTGAATAAAAAGTCAGGAGTTCTTGGCATATCAGGAGTAAGCAGCGATTTTAGAGATCTTGAAGCAGCAGCAAATGAAGGTAATAAAAGAGCACAGCTTGCCATTGACATCTTTTGTTATAGGGTGAAAAAATATATTGGTGAATATTCAGCAGTAACTGAAGGTATAGATGCAGTAATATTTACAGCAGGCATTGGAGAGAATAACTCGCCGAAGCCCAGGGCGTAAATTATTCCAAGATATTTCAATCTGCTTTAATGGATTATTTAGGTATTAAAATTGATAATAAAAGGAACGAAATTAAAGGAAGAGAGATTGACATTAGTGCTGATGATGCTAAAATAAAAACTCTTGTAATACCTACTAATGAAGAATTAGCAATAGCTAGAGAAACAATGAACCTTGTAATGTAAAGAAAACCTTGCATGGGGACACTATTCAACGTAAAAGGAATACTTCCTGCTCGAGAGAAGAGTGTCCCCATGTAACTCTTCAACGTAAAAGGAATACTTCCTGCTCGCAGATAATTATAGCATGATACTATTTATCTATCAACATGGGCATGATATTATAGTGCGTGAGAATCGAAAAATCATATTCCATGCTTAAAAATCCTTGACAATGCTAATATTAGTTAGTATAATTACTTTTGTCGGTTTCGAGAGGTGGCAGAGATGGATATAAATATTTCATCAGTTTTGAAAAAGGAAGGCTCTAACCTTAATATTGATTTTAATGGTAATGTTGATGGTTTAGGATGTAGGATAGATAGTTACGTTTTAGAGGAGCCTATAACCTTTAAAGGAGCACTGCAAAACAATAAAGGAACATTAGAATTAACAGGTTTAATTAGTCTTGAATATGATTCACCTTGTTACAGATGTTTGAATAATATTCATAGCAGTATGGAGATACCCGTTAGGGAAGATATATTAAGCGCTGTGGAAGTTACCGCTGCAGAAGTTGCCGATAAGGATGATGTTTTCACTTATGATGGTGACTATCTAAATTTAGATAGGATTTTATTGGATTATATAGTCTTGAATATGCCCATGAAAATGATTTGTAAAGATGATTGTAAAGGGCTTTGTCCCGAATGTGGCAGTAACTTGAATGATACTAAATGTGTATGTAAAGGTGAAGAAGATATTAATCCTAAAATGGATATACTTAAAAAATTATTTTAAATAGCAGATATGTAAGATGGAGGTGTTATAGGTGGCAAATCCAAAAAGTAAATGGTCCAAAGCAAGGACAGGCAAAAGAAGATCTCAATGGAAGTTATCGGCTCCAACTCTTGTGAGTTGTCCTCAATGTCATAAGCTGACTACTCCGCATAGAGTTTGTATGGAATGTGGATATTATGATGGAAAAGATGTATTGAAGAAGGCTGAAGCTAAATAGAAGTACATTAAGGATCACAGAATAATAACCGCTCTAAGAAGTTCAAAGCGGTATTTATTTTGCATCTACTAAAAAGATAACTATTTTCAGATGATTGATTTATGCCAAAAAGCAGCAGTAGAAAAACTGCTGCTTTTTGGCTAATTTTGGAGGCATGTAGGGTAGTGGAAAAGGAAAAAGGTACAATAATAAAAGAAGTGCAGAGTGGTAGTATAGCTGAAGAAGTTGGTTTAGAACCTGGAGATAGAATTATATCTATAAACGGAGAAAAGATTGTCGATATCTTTGATTATAGATTTCTTACTACTGATGAGCAAATACATTTAACGATTATGAAAGATGATACCAATGACATATGGGAATTTGAGATTGAGAAAGATGCTTATGAAGACTTAGGAATCGAATTTGATGATCCTATGATAGACCTTGCTAAAAGCTGTATGAACAAATGTATTTTTTGCTTTATTGACCAAATGCCTAAAGGCATGAGAAATACTCTTTACTTTAAAGATGATGATACCAGACTTTCTTTTCTTTCTGGTAATTATGTAACCTTGACTAATATGAAAGATGATGATTTAGACAAGATTATAAAATATCATATGTCTCCAATTAACATTTCAGTTCATACAACAAACCCTGAACTAAGAGTAGAAATGTTAAAAAACAAAAATGCCAGAGATATAATGAAAAAAATAAGGAAATTAACTGAGTCAGGAATAATAATAAATTGTCAGATAGTGTTGTGCAGAGGAATCAACGATGGTACAGAATTAGATAAAACTATTACTGACCTATCAGCCTTATATCCTGCGGTTAATAGTGTGTCAATAGTGCCGGTAGGTATAACAAAGTATAGGGAGAATCTAACCCGATTGCTTCCTTATGACAAGGTTTCTGCCTCACAAATTATTGATCAAGTAACCAGATGGCAGGAACAGATATTAAAGAAAAAAGGATCTAGGATTGTCTATCTTGCGGATGAATTTTACATAATGGCCGACTATGCAATACCTGATTATATGGAATATGAGGATTTCCCTCAATTGGAAAATGGAATAGGACTTATTGCATTGTTTAAAGATGAATTTGACACGTATCTAAATTATCTTAAAAATACAGATGATGAAAAAATTAGAGTGTCGAAAAACGATATAAATAACAAAACAAGGAAAATTAGCATAGCCACAGGAGTTCTGGCTTATGATTTTATAAATCAACTCGCAAAGCAGTTGGAGAAAACATTTGATAATATCCAAATAACTGTTTTTCCTATAAAAAATAATTTTTTTGGTGAACATGTAACAGTATCAGGACTTTTAACTGGTCAGGATATTATTGAACAATTAAAATACAAGCAACTGGGAGATGAACTACTGATATCTGAATCAATGCTTAAGGCAGATGAAACCCTATTTTTAGATGATTACACAGTAAAGATGCTTGAAAAACAGTTGAATATAAAATTGCGTATTGTAAAAAATAATGGTAAAGATTTTATTTTAAAAGTGACAGGTTTAAAATAAAATAATTTAGCATCAATAATTAACTTATTGATATTTGATCTATTGATGTGTGTTGGAAATTTGTATATAATGATTGTAGAGGTGATAAGATGAGAAAGCCTATAGTTGCCATTGTTGGAAGACCCAATGTAGGAAAATCTACATTATTTAATTATATTATTGGTAGTAGGATATCTATAGTAGAAAACACTCCTGGAGTAACTCGTGACAGAATTTATGCTGAAGGAGAATGGAGAAACAGGAAATTTATACTTATAGATACAGGGGGAATTGAACCTTTTTCAGAAGATGAAATTATGCAGCAGATGAAAAGGCAAGCAGAAATAGCAATTGAAACTGCTGATGTCATAGCATTTATGGTTGATGCAAAAGAAGGTTTAACTGCCACAGACCATGAAGTATCTAATATACTTCGCAAGGCAAACAAACCAGTTATTCTAGCTATAAACAAAGTGGACAATATCGGTGATCCTCCACCTGAGGTTTATGAGTTTTATAATCTTGCTGCCGGTGAATTTGTGTCGATATCATCTTCACATGGTCTTGGAATAGGTGATTTACTAGATGAAATATATGAGCATTTTCCTGATGTAGACATTGACGATACGGATGATGATGCTATTAGAGTATCAGTTATAGGCAAACCAAATGTTGGTAAATCTTCTCTTATCAACAGGATTCTTGGAGAAGAAAGACTTATTGTAACTAATATACCTGGAACAACGAGAGATGCAATTGATACTTATGTGGAGAAGGGCGAAGACAAGTTTATTTTTATAGATACAGCTGGCGTAAGAAGAAAAAGCAAGATTATTGATAATATCGAAAAGTATAGCATAATAAGGTCTTGGACTGCAGTTGAAAGAGCAGATGTATGCTTGATTATGATTGACGCACAGGAAGGCATTACAGAACAAGATACAAAAATAGCAGGTTTTGCTCATGAACAGGGTAAAGCGTCTATAGTTGTTGTAAACAAATGGGATACAATTGAAAAGGAAACAGGCACTCTTGAAGAGTATAAAAAGCAAGTGCTTGAAAAATTAGGTTTTATGATGTATGCACCAATAATATTTATATCTGCATTGACAGGAAGAAGGGTTGACAAGTTATATGATATGATAAAACTTGTTGCAGAACAATCTTCTTTAAGAATAGCTACAGGTACATTGAACAATGTCCTCAATGATGCAGTTGCTATGGTTCAACCACCTTCTGATAAAGGAAAAAGGCTCAAGATATATTATATTACTCAGACAGGAATTAAACCGCCAACCTTTATTTTATTTATAAATGATGAAAAGCTTATGCATTTTTCATATACTCGATATATAGAAAATCAATTAAGAAAAACATTTGGCTTTGAAGGTACTCCAATAGTGATTATACCAAGAGAAAGAAAAAAAGGGGAGGCTCTTTAATGAGTAAAATTCTATATCTTGCTTTATCTGCTGTTGCAGGCTACTTACTTGGGAGTGTAAATAGCTCTATTATTATCGGCAAGCTATATGGTATTGATGTAAGACAGCACGGCAGTGGTAATGCAGGAGCAACTAATACCTTAAGAACCCTTGGAAAGAAAGCAGCAGTATTTGTACTTATAGGGGATGTTTTAAAGGGAATAATTTCTTGTGTTATTGGCAACTATATTGCAGGATATTCGGGAGTTATATTTGCAGGAGCTGCGGCAATTATTGGACATAACTGGCCTATGTATTTCAGCTTTAAAGGTGGAAAGGGAGTATTAACAGCCATTACGATAATATTCTACATAGATTGGAAGCTTGCATTAATTACATTAGGAACTTTTGTAGTGGTATTATTAATAACAAAGTATGTTTCACTAGGTTCCGTATTAGGAGCAATAATTCTTCCCATATTAGCTGTCTTATTTGGGAGAAATATTGAATTTATAGTATTTACAGCTGCTTTAGGCACTCTTATAGTAATAAAACATCGGACAAATATTAAAAGACTATTAGATGGCACTGAATCAAAGATAAGTAAGAAGGTTGAGAACAGTAAGATGTATATAAGTAAATAATTTAAAGATGGAAAATGAGAGACGGATGGAGATTTTTTCATGAAAAATGTATCAATAATAGGTGCTGGAAGTATGGGCACAGCTATTTCAGTTTTATTATCCGGGAATGGACATAAAGTCAAGATGTGGTCACCTTTTGCTGATGAAGTGAAAATGCTTAATGAAACAAGAGAACAAAGTGATAAACTTCCTGGCATAAAAATAAGTGAGGATGTTATTTGTACAACAGATTTAGAAGAAGCACTTTATGATACTGAGCTGGTAACATTGGTTATACCATCTCAGACCATAAGACAGAATATGAAAAGAATAAAAAAACATTTAAGAAAACATCAAATAATTTCATGCTTTTCAAAAGGACTTGAAGAAGATACAGGATTAAGAATGTCTCAAATAGTTATGCAAGAAGCACCAGAAACTATGTTTGTTGCAATGTCAGGTCCATGCCATGCAGAAGAACTTTCTAAGTTTATACCAACTGCATATGTTGCGGCCTCCAAATCATCTGAAGCTGCAACTTTTGCACAAGATGTATTTATGTCTCCCAAATTTCGAGTTTATACAAATGATGACCTTATTGGCGTAGAATTAGGTGGAGCTCTAAAGAATATTATAGCATTATGTGCAGGTATATCAGATGGATTAGGTTTTGGAGATAATACAAAAGCAGCTTTGATGACAAGGGGAATTGCAGAAATTACTCGAATGGGTATCGCTCTTGGTGCCGGTGCTCATACCTTTTCAGGGTTAGCAGGCATAGGGGACCTTATAGTAACCTGCACCAGCATGCATAGCAGAAACAGAAGGGCGGGTATACTCATAGGTCAGGGCAGCTCGATTGAAGAAGCAACTAAGAAGGTTAAAATGGTGGTGGAAGGCATAACTACTACAAAAGCAGCATATAACCTTGCACAGAAAAAGGATATAATGATGCCCATAATTTTTGAGGCATATGATGTCTTATTTAACAACAAAAATCCTGGAGAAGCAGTAAATGACCTTATGACAAGGGATAAAACCTACGAATTAAAAGGGATTCTATGAGGCAAACCAAGGGGAGGGCGCACCCCTTGGCATTAATCTTATCTTATCTTACCTTACCTTATACTTGGAAGGTGAGACACCAACTGCTTTTTTAAACATCCTATAAAAGTTGGAGTAATCATTAAACCCACATTTAACTGATGTATCAGAAGTGTTATTACCTTCTGCAAGAAGTCTCTTAGCTTTTGATATCCGCTTATATAATATATAATCATGGATATTACTTCCGGTATGTTTTTTAAAAAGCCTGCTTAAATAATATTTATCTATATAAAATTTTTTCCCAAGGGTGTCTAAAGATAAATCGGTTTCTGAATTTTTATCAATGAAGTCCATAATTAATGTCAGCTTTTCTGGTATAACATAGTCTGTATTGTCTGCTATCATAGTATTTGAAAGGGAACCACATTTCATTGTATTTTGATATATATAATATAATTTATTTAGATAAACAAGAAGCTCTACAAAACTAGTTAATTTTAAAATACTTGAGCCTTTATAAGTGCTTTTAGATAGATTTCCTATCTTGTACAATATGCTTAGCACTTGATTTATCTGTTCATTATTTAAGCTTAGTTTGTTATATTCTCCCTTTGGACGATTAACAAAACATTCGAGAAGGTTAAAATCCAAAGGACTTAATGAACTTATTATTGAAGGATCAAAATGAATGACTATCCTTTCGTACGCTTCTCCTGGAAAGACTGATGGTTTATGAATTTCATGATTATTCATAATTATTAGATCTCCATAATTGAGGTGGTAAATTTGCTTTTCAATTAAGTAGTTTACTTTCCCTGATACAAAAAAATAAATTTCAAAAAATTCATGTAAATGAAAATCCATTCCATGATAAATTTCTGTTTTAGAATGAGAATAAGCAATTAATCCTGATGGATTAGTATAATAATCTTTCAGCAATCACAAAACCTCCTATTAATAAATATAGACAAAAAAAGCAATAAGTTAGCCAATATAAACAAAGAATATGCTTTTATTATACATTAAAATAGTATGTAAGTATAGATGATTATGGTGGATAAACTATAATAAAATTTATGTATTACAGGAGGAAATGTAATGGATACAAAACAAATTGTAGCACAACTTTACACACTTAGAAATTTTTGCAAGACAGCTAAGGATCTTGAAGAGACCTTTAAGAAGGTAAAAAATATTGGTTATGAAGCTGTACAGGTATCCGGTATTGGCCCAATCGATCCAGTACAGGTAAAAGAATTTGCCGATAAAGAAGGATTGAAAATTGCAGCAACCCATGTATCTTATGAACGCATAAAAAATGATTTTGATGCTCTTGTGAAAGAACATAAACTTTGGGATTGTAAATATATAGGTTTAGGTGGTATGCCTACTCAATATAGAACAAGTAAAGAAGGATTTAAAACCTTTGCTAAAGAATTTTCAGAAATTGCGAGACGGTTTCATGATAGTGGCTTAAGTTTTATATATCATAATCACAAATTCGAGTTTGAGAAATTTGATGGTGTCATGGGGATGGATATCCTGTTTAATGAAACAGATCCTGAAGTATTTAATTTTGAAATAGATACATACTGGGTGCAAGCAGGAGGTGCTAATCCTACAGATTGGATTAAAAAAGTAAGCGGAAGAATGGAAGTAATTCATCTTAAAGATATGGCTATCGTAAGTAACAATCAAGTTTATGCAGAAATTGGTGAAGGTAATCTAAACTGGAATTCTATTCTTGGCGCAAGTAAAGAAATTGGTGTAAAATGGTACTGTGTTGAACAAGATGAATGTCTTCGTGATCCATTTGAAAGCTTGGCAATAAGTTTTAACTATCTGAAAAAACAATAGGAAATGGGGAAGAGTGTCCCCGTTTCGATGAAAGGAAGGTGTCTTAATGAGTAAGTTTATTCTTAGTGCTTTCGCAGATGAAATTGATACTAGTTTAGTGACGCAGATGGATGTGCTAGAAAAACATGATATATCTCACATTGAAATGAGAGGGGTAAATGGCAAAAACATTGTTAAACATACTATTGAAGAAGCTAAGGATATTAAAAAGCAGCTTGATAGCAAGGGTTTTAAAATATCTGCTTTAGGGTCCCCAATAGGTAAGATTAATATAAAAGAGCCATTTGAAGCGCATTTAGATTTATTTAAGCATACTCTGGAATTAGCAAAAATATTAGATACAAAATATATCAGAATGTTTAGTTTCTTTATGCCTGACAAAGAAAACCCAGAAATATATAAAGATGATGTTATGGAGAGATGGGAAAAATTTATTAAGGCTGCTAAAGGTTATGAGCTTACACTTCTACATGAAAATGAAAAGGACATCTATGGAGATACTGCTGAGAGATGCCTGGATTTAATGGAAACTTTAAAATGCAACTATGTTAAAGCTATATTTGATCCTGCAAACTTTGTACAATGCAATGTTGAAACATATCCTTACGCATATAAACTTTTGAAAGATTATATAGTATATTTCCACATTAAAGATGCACTTTCAAGTAATCACAATGTTGTTCCATCTGGATATGGTGACGGTAAAATCAAAGAAATTTTAACTGAAGTATATAATGATGGTTTTGATGGATTTTTATCTTTAGAACCTCACTTAGCTTCTTTCCAAGGCTTTTCTGAACTTGAACTTGAACCAAACTCCAGTATAAATGAAATGCCAGAGGGAGGACCAAAGCAATTTGCCATTGCTGCTGATGCTTTGAAGAAAATTATTTATGAAATAAGAAAATGTGGGGGTTGAATATGGAAAAGGTTAGGATAGGCATTATTGGTTTAGGTAATATGGGAACAGGTCATGCAAAATATCTAATTAAAGAACAAATACCACAAGCAGTGCTTACTGC
>ENA-UOOK01006191-UOOK01006191.1-fermentation-metagenome-genome-assembly--contig:-NODE-6191-length-11595-cov-3.518631_pt1 | contig 11595 bp, 9 predicted proteins | sample MGYA00245777_ERZ724023 | MGnify/ENA primary metagenome ERZ724023 (study PRJEB28704, sample SAMN03018312) | fermentation metagenome | biome: anthropogenic terrestrial biome; feature: soil; material... | reverse complement strand
TTTTGTTTTGGCCGTAACCGCTTGTTCGATCAGGTTGGGGTCGATGTTGAGAGTATCAGGATCAATATCCGCAAAGACCGGAACTGCCTTTTCAAACAGCAGACAATTGCTTGACGCCACAAAACTGAAGGGGGTTGTGATTACTTCATCCCCCTCCCCAATGCCAAGCGCGCGGACTAAAAGATGCAGCCCGCTGGTACCACTGTTGACAGCAATGCCATGCTTTTGATTGGCGATGCTGGCGATCATTTTTTCAAATTCAACAATTTGGGGACCAATACTGAGCTGGTTTGTTTTCAGCACATCAAGAACCGACGAGCAGTCGTTTTCATTAATATCAGGTAATGATAAAGGTACTCTCATTCGTTGTCCTCTCCTTAACTGGCATGGCTGCGCCCACTTATCTACTACCTAATACGAGGTTGTGAATCAAATACCTGCTCACATGTTACCTGCGCAAATTAGACGATATGTGGTTCGTAAAATTACGCAATGCTGTCACGCCATATTGAACTTCTTTAGCCCGTAATATGAATAAACCCAAAGCATAAACCGTTACGCCTATTAGGATGGCCAAACTTAATTCGATAGCTTGCGCAAAAAATCCTTCACCTGGCACTAACTTCGCGAGAATGGGGTGTAACTTCCATATTACGGTCCCCATACCCGCTGCTGCCGTACTGCAACGCCACCAGGAATCCAATATGGCGTGCAGACCAATACCACCCATCTTGCGGCGTAATAAGATTGTCAGCAACACTCCAGCCACCGTGAGTGAACACGCTGTGGCTAAAGCCATGCCGGAGATACCCCATTGGAAATGGCCCACAAAGAGAAACAATAAAACTACATTAACAACCATCGCAATGATGCCATTGACCATGGGAGTGACAGTATCCTTTTGGGCGTAAAAGGCCCGCGAAGAAATTTCCCGCATGCCCACCCCGACTAAACCGAGGCTGCCAAAAAGCAGTGCTGTGGAAGTCGACTGGGTCGCCTCGGAGGTAAACGCACCGCGTTCGTACACAAAGCGAACGATTGGAACCCGCAGGACGATCAATCCAACAGCCATGGGGATAATAAGTGCATTGAGGCTCGAAAAGGATCGGCTGATAGAATCAATCAGCTCATCACGTCGGCCGGTTACTGCCAATTGCGAAAATTTGGGGAGTACTACTGTGGCTACAGTAGTAATCACAACGCCTATGACGAGACCGGTCAACTTATTACAATAATCCAAAACCGAGATGCTTCCTGCCGGAAGGTTGGACGCAAACATGCGATCCACAAGTGTATTAACCTGCAAAAGGGTTGTACCCAAAATGACAGGAGTAATGAGTAACCCGACATTTCGGATGGACTTATCTTTTAAATCGAGGTCAATACGAAAGCGATACCCTGTCTTACGTAACGCAGGCCATTGAATGATATATTGGAAAGCCATTCCTATGAGGGTCGCCCAGGCTAATGCCCAGATATCTAAACGAGTTCCCAAGGCAACAACCGTAATAATTATAAAAAAGTTCATCGGTAAGCTCATCAAAGCCGGAACTGCAAATTTGCCCTGGCTTTGCAGCGTACCGGCCGCCAAAAAAGCCAGCGCAGTAAATAATAAGCCTGGAAACATTAGACGCGTCAGTTGCACGCTTAACTCATAGGCTTGTCCTTGAAAACCCGGAGCGAAAACGCGAACAACCCAGGGTGCGGCTATGATGCCCAATACAGAAAGTACGCCTGCCACAATTAAAGTAATGGTAGATAGTTTATTAACAAAAGCAAATGCCCGATCTTTTCCGCCATCCTCGAGATTTTGCGTAAAAATAGGCACTAACACTGTTGCCAAAGCTGCTCCGATACTTGTAAAAAAGAGCGCCGGCACACCTTGCGCGACACGATAAGCATCTGTCGCAATACCTGCGCCAAAGCCGCTGGCGATGGCCATCTCACGCATAAATCCCGTTATTTTGCTGAAAAGAGTAATCACACTAACAATTCCGACCGCTCTGGATATGTCCATAAAGAACCCCTCTCGCTTACATCAGATTTGGCAAGAGACTGCATTTATTTGCCGTTGCCGCAGGAAAAGTATACAATAGGCCTCAGGAGGTTGTTGTCATGCGCAGATTATCATTGGCATTGATTTTGCTATTTGCCATCGCCGCACCAGTCTTTGCATCCACAGCCACATCGGTAGCTATCATTGAAAAAAGGGATTATGCTCTTTGGGATGCAGTAATCCCCGACTATATCTGTCAGGATCTCTGGAACGCGCATCTTTCCTATGATGCGGGCCATTTCCTGATGGTTCCGATGCACGCAGCTTTTGCGCTGAATGTGGAATCATGGCAGGCGCAATTCACCGATTTGTTCCGGCGCTTTCTCGCAGATGCGCCAAACTACAATATTGCCGAAAACGAACGTTTGGATAAACTGCACTTTTTATATTTGGCAAGCTGCTATTTAAACCTCTCGCGGACCAATGCAGAGTCGTCCTCTGCCAGTACTGCCAATCAGGATGCCAATAATGCCAGCAATCATATGGCTCTGACCCTTTACAACCTAATTATGCAAAAAGTAACTGACTTATGGCTGTACCAGCCCGCCTGGCAATGGGATCGCAAGGCATTTGGCGGCGGAATCAGAGAACGCATTGTCTGGAAGTTGAGCCAACGCCTTGTCTGGCAAAAACATTATCGGGCATTCGTTGATGAAGAACTCTTTCTGTTTGCCATTGCCGGCGAGCTCAGTCGTTATCAAAAAGAAATGCCGCACACCAAAAATGAAACGCTCATCATCGAAGACTTGCTCCAACATGCTTACCAAGTGTTCAAAAAGACGATCGCTGTCCAGAATAATGGCGGATGGCTTTTCCAGCCCGGCGTTTGGAGCAATCATCCCGATTTTATATTCGCCGGCCATAGGGAAAAGTCCCCCGGACTGCAACCCCTACGTGTTAAGGCAGTTGCAGAAGATACTTCGCATAGTCATCGCTTTCCTTTATGGCTGAAGAGCCTGAGCAAAGCCTTTCCAGAAGGCAGTGAGCAAAACCGGTACTTTACTGAAATGCTCGCGGGCCTGGAAAGGCAGTTTTTCGAAAAGGTAGTCGTTTTTCCTTCTGCGGATTTCCCTTCTTACCGCACCACCAACTATATGGATGGATGGAACGGTGTTTACCGCTATCATTATAGCACTATTGAAAAGTACGGGGGATACGGTCCCTTTGAACTTTCCGGAACAATCACGATTGGATGGTGGATTTTTCTGGGTTCAGAAAGAAGCCGTATGATGTATAGCGTATTGGCAAAGACCTTTCCTTTACCGGATCATGTCATGGCCTTATACGCATATCCACAAACGCGCTGGAACAAAAATCAGGATCAATTCAGAGAATTAATTGTCCGATTAGCGTCCAGACTATCTTGATTTCCTTCCTGTATTCTAGATCCCAAACAAAGATTTCAGGAGATTCGCCGCACTCAAAATGTTAATCACAATATCGATGTCCCAAATATAGGATCGGGGTACATAGACAACTTGTTCTTTGACAAGCTTGGGATTCGACATCATGTTGCCTTGAAAAATGGGTTTGACCGTTTCTGAATCGCTGTTAAGCTCCTCGCCGCTGTAAATAGCGATTTTGCCTGTTTTGGCTCTGGAAGTCGGGCCGCCCGCCATCGTCAACGCGTCAAGCAGCCGTCCATCTTTTCTGATTTCGTAAACGCCCGGCCGATTTACCTCACCGATTACCGCTACCAGGAAGGTGCTGCCGGATATAAAAATGATATCTCCGTTACGCACAATATAATCGGTCTTAAAATTCCCGCTCACCATGCCTGACAAATCCACGGTAGTGATTTCACTGGCATCGCGATGTTGCACGGTCACGCCGGTTAGATCTGCGGAAGCATTGGGACCTCCCGCCAGCATTATGGCATCGATTACATTGGAACCGGGTAACAGCGCATAGACGCCCGGGGATCTTACTTCCCCAATCACCCGAACCATCTCTTGCCGCATTTTGACCAGTATCACGGTGATATTTGGATTACGCAGATATTTGCCGTATCTGACCGTAAGCTCCTCAGTAACTTGTTGGATGGTCATACCTTCCACTTTGATCTCCCCGATCAATGGAAGGGTAATATAGCCGTCCTGCCGCACAATGAGCGTAAACTGCTGCTCCTGCTCTCCAACGGAGATAACCTGGAGGGTATCCCCCGGACCCAGAGTATACTCCTCTGAGCTCACCAGCAGAGCTCCGACCGAAACTGCTATTACAATCAGAATAGTTATAATGAAGACTTTTCTCTTAGAAAACATACTTTCACCTTCTTAAATAGATTGCTGCGGCGCATGGACGCCTTTCAGGGCTGCAACAGGGATGGCTTCTTATTGGAAGAACTGTCTGGTAAGAAATAGCTAATCAGGAAAGCCAATAGTAGGCCATGCGTCATCAATGTGGTCAGTAACGCTGAATTACAGAGACTTAGTGAGGGAACTGCCAGCAATAGTGCTGTAATTTTCATGTCTGACTTTTGGGAGATACTATCATACAGCCAAAAAAACAATGCCAGTAATAAAGAATAAAAAATCATACCAGTAAAACCGAAATTAGCAAAAGCATCGGCCCAAATGTTCACGTTGGCTGACATGTCAACTGTTCCGTAAAAGATACCTCCTATCAGGTTAGGAGGTTCCAAGGCATAGGGATATTCAGCCATGCCTTTCATAATGCTGTGTGCCAGTAATGCTTTTGGGTTCTCAGAGAAAAATTGCAGATAAAAGGCAGTCAATATTCCGTTCGTCATGATGAGTCGGCGCACAAATATCGAAAAAATGAGAAAACCCATTTCAGATAACACCGCAATTCTAGAAAGCAAGATAATCAACACTGATACTCCACTCGACAAAAATGCCCCAAAATTCTTTTTCCCAAACTTGAGTGAGAAGACTATATAAAGGCCAAAAATCAGCATCCCGGAGAATAAGACACTCTTAAACCCCGTGATGGAGAAGATCAGCAGTTGTCCCATAATTCCAAAAAGCAAAGAAAAAGGTTTCTTAGCGGTAAATCCTCTGGCAATAAATAAGGGATTCAAGACATTAGCCTGCCAGCCGATTAAATAGGCTAACAAGCCACTGGATCCCGCCAACGCTTGCTTATAGGAAGAACGCACATCGTAGACATCGGCCAGCGCGACTAAATTGAGCTTGAGTCCGAACTTGGAAATCATATATAAATGAGTAAAGATGCTGATTGCAAAACAAACGGTCCAAAAAACGCCGCTTGGAATTTTAATGCGGGGTATACTCAGTAGCGGCAACCGGTAATGCATTCCGAGCAATAAAAAACAGAGTGATAGGACTAAGTTAAATAGATAGATCCCTGCGCTATCATAGCTATAGATAAATCCGGGTATAAAGATTGCCGGCACGATCACCATGATATATAGAATCCAGTAGGCCACCTGTGACGGCCTTTCCAAACGCGCTGGCATCCATAATGATGGCAAGATTGCTAAGACCCAGGCAAAAACGATATAGGCAAGTGAAATATGAGGGGCTTCATAAGAATACCCCATATATTTAAACCACTTTTGCATATAGCTGACATAGCACCAGTTAAAGATGATCACATAAAATGCAGCCCCAGAGATGGCCAATAATCTATTTTTATAATTACGCACGTTGTTGTCCTCCTGGGCCAGAGCTGCTTACTGGCGGTTAAAGAACAGATTAATCTGTCCGATTACATGATTGATCATTTCTGCGGTCAGTTCCGGAAACATCGGTAATGATAATGCGCATTGCGTAGCCTTTTCAGCATTGGGCAATTCCCGCGGGACCGCGCCGGAAACCTGAAACACCTCTTGTAAATGAAGGGATAGAGGGTAATAGACGGCTGTCCCGATACCATGGTCCTGCAAATGGCGCACTAAAGCGTCCCGGTTTTCAGTCCACAGAGTATATTGATGAAAAACATGGGTGGCATTGCTGCGTGTTTTGGGCGTCGATAGCCTTCTTTGAGCATCAAGCATTTGTAAACCGGCATGATAACGGTTTGCGATTTCCTGACGGGCTTTCGTCCATTCAGGCAAATGTCTGAGCTTTACACGCAGAATAGCAGCTTGAATCTCATCCAGACGGCTATTAAAGCCCAAAATCGAATGATAATACTTCTTCTTGGCACCATGGACACGCAAAATGCGCAGTCTTTCAGCCAGAGAATCGTTATTGGTGAGCACCATGCCAGCGTCTCCACAAGCACCTAAGTTCTTAGTCGGGTAAAAGCTTAGGCACCCAATATCGCCAAAAGAACAGACACCTTTTCCATTATATTGCGATCCGATGGCCTGTGCCGCATCCTCAATAATTCTCAGATTATGCTTTTGGGCAATTTTAACAATCGCGTCCATTTCGGCCATTTGGCCATACAAGTGCACTGGGATAATTGCCTTGGTTTTTGGAGTGATCAAGCCTTCCAAACTGCCAGAATCGATGTTGAATGTTACGGGATCAATGTCGGCAAAAACCGGCTTAGCTCCTAGACGGGCGACCGCGCCGGCTGTTGCAAAAAACGTAAAAGCCGGTAAAATTACCTCATCCGCAGGGCCGATCCCAAGCGCCATCAGCGCTAATAGTAGGGCATCGCTTCCGTTCGCAACTCCGATCGCATGCTTTACGCCTGTATAGGCCTCCATCTCGCGCTCAAATGCTTCAACTTGGGGCCCCATGATATAGTGACCACTGTGCAATACTTCAGTAACCGCTTGCGTAATCTCAGGTTCCAGCATCCGGTATTGCTCTTGGAGATCAAAAGACGGTACATGGTTATTATTCAACACATTCACCTACTTCAGCAATTCATCGGCATTCACTTTACGAACTGGACGAGCGGGAACACCCATGTAGATCTGTCCTTCTTCGGTGTCTTTCGTAACAGTGGATCCTGCGGCGATCAGGGTTTCAGGTGCAATAACGATACCGGGAAGCAGTATGGCATTACCCCCTACCCGCGCCCCACGGCGAATGGTGGCTCCTTTTTTCTCTATGAACCGTTTTTCGGTACGCCCCATATAATTGTCATTAGTGGTCGTAACCATGGGCGCTATGAAGACATCTTCTTCGACCTGCATATAGGCTGTTACATAGGCACCGGTCTGAATCTTGGTGCGGGCTCCAACGGAAGTATCATTTTCAACAGTTGCGACACGACCGACAACGACATTGTCTCCGATCAGGCACCGTTCACGAACGGCAGCGTGATCGGCCAACATTACATTTTCACCAAGTCTGGTTCCCGCATAAACTACAGCATAGGCCCCAAAGATACATCCATCACCCACTTGGACTGGCGGTAATTTGGTGACATTTGCTGTACTCGTTTTGGCCAGTTTGGGAAGTTTGCCGATAACTGCGCCAATACCTACCTCGACTCCCTTGCCAAGTCGGGCACCGGCACAAATAACGGCATGATGCCCAATATGACATCCTTCTCCGATAACCGCTGCATCCTCAACTACTACAAATTGGCCGATGGTGACATTCTGCCCAATTGCTGCCGAGGGACTGATAAAGGCGGTCTTCATTTTTTGCCCCCCATCAAGTCAGCCAAACTTGCTGCTTGTTCCTGCAACGGGAAAGTAACCGGCCGGTTAAAGCGCACTGCATGATAAATACCAAGGATTAGTTCAAGCGCTTTGCGTCCCTCAATGCCATCCACACACGGCTTGCGCCGATTTCGAATAGCTTCAATTACATCCCGCAGCAGCTCACTGTGCCCAAATCCATATACTGTTGGAGGATCGGCCTGTTGATTTGCGAGAATCGACTGTTCTTCCGCATCGTCTCCAAAGCGCCAAGCTTCAATCCTGTTTACAGCTACTCCGCCAACTATAACACTACCGGTAGCTCCAAAGATATTAAGGGTTTCTTCAAGGTTGCGCGGATATGTGGTACTGGCAGCTTCAATGATGCCAAATGCTCCATTACTGAATTTAACGATGGCAACCGCCACATCTTCGGCTTCTATTTTGTGCATGCGGGTAGCGGTATAGGCGTAGATTTCTATCGGCGGCGCGCCTGCCATCCATTGCAGCAGGTCGATATTGTGGATGGATTGATTCATAAGGACTCCACCGTCCTGCGCCCATGTTCCGCGCCAGGGAGCTGCATCATAATAGGCTTGATCCCGATACCAGCGGATTGCGGCATTCAGATGTGTCAATGCGCCAAAACGCCCTTGATCAATCGCAGAGCGCACCAGTTTAATGGCTTTGTTAAACCTATTTTGATGTACCACCCCAAGCGTTACTCCCGCATCATCGCACGCCTTGATGAGCTGATCGGCATCCCTTAGTGACAACGCCATCGGTTTTTCAACTACGACATGTTTACCAGCTTTTGCCGCCATAATGCCTTGTTCCGCATGCCCGCCACTGGGGGTACAAATAATAATAATATCAATATCCGGGCGTTGCAACATTTCCTGATAATCAGTATAGAAGCTCTGTACCCCAAATCGATCGGCAAATGTCGCTGCTCTTTCAGGAATAATATCACAGACTGCCACCAGGTCGGCCTGATCAGAAAGCATTTTGGTCAGGGCCTCTCCATGACTTGGCGCAATGCGTCCGCAACCGACTATGCCAACGCGCAATTTATCCACAGCTAGAACCTCCTACAGTTTGAAAATCTTCTCCTTGTTGCCATCAACCCTTTTGGTTGCGTTACGCGTATCTACGATTAATGATGCCAAATCAACAATGTGCTGATAGTCAAAGCAAGAATGATCCGTGCCAATAACCGCACAATCCAGTGATTTTAAAAGGTCATCAGTTAATGCTACTGATTCCATATGAACCTTGGAGCCGCCATGCGGCTGAATAACCGGAACAAACGGATCATGATAGAGGACTTCAGCCCCACCGTTGCGCAACAACTCCATAATCCTCAGAATTGGCGACTCTCGCACATCATCAATATCTTTTTTGTAGGCTACGCCCAATACCAATATGCGTGAACCATTCACCGTTTTTTTGCGGGTGTTCAGAGCATGAATCACTTTATCAACCACGAAATAAGGCATTTGAATATTCACTTCGCCGGCTAGTTCAATAAAGCGGGTATGGAATTCAAACTCGCGGGCTTTCCAGGTCAGATAGAATGGGTCAATTGGAATACAATGCCCGCCTACGCCCGGTCCCGGATAAAAGGTCTGGATCCCGAACGGCTTGGTTGCGGCAGCATCAACGACTTCCCATATATCAATGCCCATCCGATCGCACAGCATGGCCAATTCATTAACGAGCGCAATATTCACAGACCGGTAGGTGTTCTCAAACACCTTAGTCATTTCTGCCACTGCCGGCGAAGACACCGGTATAACGTGCAAAATGGTTTGCTGATAAAATGTGGTGGCAATATCAAGGCATTGCGGTGTCACGCCACCTACCACTTTGTTAGTGTTTTTGGTTGTATAACGCTGGTTGCCAGGATCGACCCGTTCAGGCGAAAAGGCCAAAAAAAAGTCCTGCCCTACAATAAGGCCGCTCGCTGCCAATTTGGGAAGAATGATCTCTTCGGTGGTTCCCGGATATGTGGTACTCTCGAGGGTCACTAACTGACCTTTTCGAATTCGTTTTGCAATCTCTTCGGTGACGTTCTCGATATAGGAAATATCCGGGTCTTTGGTGATCGTCAAAGGTGTGGGGACGCAAATGACAACAACATCGCATTCCGACAAGACGGAAAAATCGGTTGTGGCACTGAAATTACCTTTAGCCACAATCTCACGAAGTTCATCATCTTTAACATCTTTGATATAGTTTTCGCCTCTGTTTGCCATGGCAGCACGTTTAGGATTTTGATCAATTCCGATTACAGGGAAACCGACTTTGGCTTTTTCCACAGCGAAAGGTAACCCCACATAGCCAAGCCCGACTACTGCCGTCTTGGCGGTATGTTTGCTGATCCTGTCCTTGAGAGCAGCACCAATCGCGCTCTGTTCACAAGCTATTTTCGTCAAATCCATCTAGACCGCCTCCGAAATACTGCGTTCGTTTCTGCTCTTGTGTTGCACTAAAGCGTGATCAAATAGCACATAGCATGTCGATATGATAAGTCCCAAAAGGCCTGCTGCTGCCGAATTTAATACTCTTCTTGGCTTTGAAGTCCTTCTTGGCAAAAAGGCAGGATCAAGGATCTCGATCGGGCTGCCTTCCATTTGATCCTGAACCCGATACTCCGCTTCTTTCTGCATCAGCATAGCCAAAATTGCCTCTGAAGCCATTTTATCTCTGGTTAACTCCAGCAACTGTCGCTCCGCAGCCGGGAATTCTCCTAATGTCTTTTCTGCTTCTTGGATTTTAGAGCGCAGAGCATTCAGGCTAGTCTCACCGGAGTTGATTTCGATGCGCAGCGCCACCAACTGACCGAGTAATTCCTGGCGAATCGGATTAACCGCAACTGTCTGTGTTGAAACGATAGCCTCAGCTTGTTTGGATAATTCCAATTTCAGCTGCTCAATTTTCCTTTCAGTTGCGATAACCTCCGGGTGTTCTTCTGTATAGATTTGCAGCAATCCACCAAGTTCCATTTCCGTTGCAGCCAGCTGCTGCTGCAATTGGGAAAGGATCGGGTTTTTGGTAACCACCTTATTTACTGTTACTTCGGGATCCTGATCGTCTAATTCTGAAGCCAGACTGGCATAGCGTGTCTGTTTCTCAGTAAGCGCTAATTCAAGATTGGCTTCCTGTCCTTCCAAAGAAGTCAAGGCCGCCAGAAAGTATCTGGCATTTTCCTCCGGGGCGATAATTTTGGTCTCGGTCTTAAATCGCTCCAATTCAGCTTCAGCTTTCCGTAATGCTTCAGTTTCACGACTTATTTCATCCTGAACAATCTGGAGGGAGTTTGTGGTGCCTTTGCGTTGAGAATCTGCTGTTTTTTGCTGAAGCTTGCTAACCAGAATGTTAACGAAATCCATCGCCTTTTGCGGATCTTTTTCCTCAAAACGCAGCTCCATAATATTGGCGGTTGGCACGGGAAAAACCGAAACCCTGTCTTTCAGCTTATTAAATTCTTTGGTTCCGGGTTCTGAAGGAAGTCCGAGCTCTGTAGCAGTCTCGCTAATCAGCGTAGTGCTCTTGGCGATCTCAACATAGTCTCCAGTTAAACTGCCGACCGCGCTGCCCCCAAATGAGGCCAGAATAGTCGAACTCATGCTGAAACTACCTTCGCCGTCGTTGACAATTACGCGCGCTTTGGCCTCATAGTATTGAGGTAACAAAAGGCAGATCACAAAAGTGACGACTGCCAATCCGATTGAAGTAATCAGGATAACGCCTTTGCGTTTCCATAAGAGTAAAATCAAGTCAATTATTTCCATGTCTTGCCCTCCAGGTTGAAGCTCCCTGCCATAATGTGTTATTTTGATAACTCTGTACTAGTTGCTGCAACTTCGTCATCAGCATTTCTAAAATTGCTGTAATCGCGCACTAATTCTTTCAGGACATCTTCCAGCGAATATGGCTTTCCCAATACAAGGCCGCGCTCTATTTCCTCCAAAAAACCAAATAGATCCGTTCTGATACCGTT
>ENA-UOOK01006189-UOOK01006189.1-fermentation-metagenome-genome-assembly--contig:-NODE-6189-length-11597-cov-4.203084_pt1 | contig 11597 bp, 7 predicted proteins | sample MGYA00245777_ERZ724023 | MGnify/ENA primary metagenome ERZ724023 (study PRJEB28704, sample SAMN03018312) | fermentation metagenome | biome: anthropogenic terrestrial biome; feature: soil; material... | reverse complement strand
GATAAAAAAGAGCTTTGGAATTTTGCCGAATGGAGGCACCTGAAGCCAGGCGACTATGTTGTCGGGTTGGAACCCTGCAATAATTACATTCGAGGTATTCTAAAAGAACAAGAAAATGGTACGCTTGAATACATAGAACCCGGGGAAAGCAGAATATTTGATCTGGAGTTTGGTGTATTCGAACTGGGGGAGAATGAGTAAACGAGTACAGAGAAGGTGAAACATAATGGTTATGGGGGGATAACAAATGAGCTTGTTTGAAATAAAAAAGGTTGACCGGGATTTTTATGAGCAAGAACTGAAAAATTTCTTACCTGCAAAAATAATCGACATACATACCCATGTTTATGCCAAAAAAAACAAGGTTGTTTTACCCGCTTATAACAAGCGGAAGGTTGTATGGCCGTCATTGGTTGCGGACGAAAACACAGGTGAACAGATACAGGAAATGTACCAACTTATGTTTCCAGGTAAAGAAGTGACACCTTTGATTTTTTCCAGTATTGAGCGGGGACAGGATTTCAAACTGAACAATGACTATGTGGCTGAAATTTCGAGAAAGTATAACTATCCTGCTCTGTATTATTCGCGTCCGGAAGAAAGCGGTGAGGAACTGGAGATGCGTTGCTATGAGGGTGGATTTTTAGGATTGAAATCGTATCTTTCGCTGTCACCGGAATATTTACCGGAGAAGCAGATCAGGATTTTCGACTATTTCCCAAAATACCAGTTAGAAACGGCTAACAGGAACGGCTGGATCGTGATGTTACATATACCTCGCGATGGCAGGCTTGGTGACAAGGTGAACCTTATGCAAATGCTTGGAATCGAAGACAATTACCCAAATCTAAAACTTATCATAGCTCATATTGGAAGAGCTTATACTATAAATGATATTGGAGATGCTTTTGAAGTACTTGCCTCCACTAAAAATATGATGTTTGATTTTAGCGCCAACACCAACCAACACGCAATGTACAAATTACTTGAGACGGTTGGGACAAAACGGGTGATGTTTGGTAGTGATGCACCAATCTGCAGAATGAGAATGAAACGGATTACTGAGAACAACACATATATTAACATCGTTCCCAAAGGCCTGTACGGTGATGAGTCGCAAGATCCACATCTTCGGGGTGTAAAAGGAGCCGAAGCTGAAGCACTGACATTCTTTATGTATGAGCAACTTAGATCATTTAAGAAAGCGTCAGAAGAACTTGGCCTTAACAAGGAAGATATCGAAGCAATCACTTATTCCAACGCCAGAAAACTGATTGAAAGCGTAAAGTCTTTCAAACCGGAAACGTTTTACAGGCAAAATCGTTAAAGTTCAAAGGTAACAGAGGAGACGTATGTGTGCAATATTAGGAAACATTAGCAGAATGCAGCTTGGAGATGTATAGTCAGAGCGAGGAGAAGCAAGCTGACTGGAAAGGGTTTTGCAAGCAAAATCCCGATTCTAGCAAAAAAGAAACAAAATAATATTTTAAAATGCATTTTTGCGAGTTTCTTTATGGTAAGCAATCATACATTAAAGCGGTATTAAAAAGGAGGACACAATACATGAAGAACAATAACTGGTGGCAAGAGGGAATGCTTAGGACAACAAAAGGCTTCATAGGCGGATGGAAGTTAAGCCAAACAAATGTTGAAGATATCCCGGAGATAGTAAAGAAGTATGTTGCTACAGGATGTAATATGGTTCAGATTCCTGTCATTCAAATAGGGGAGGGCTGTGGTACAGATCCGGGTGGATTTTATTTTAAATCAAAAACGGAGCCAAACAACAATCCTGATCTTTTAAAGCCTTTTCTGGATGAGTTCCATAAATATGGAGTCCGGTGTATTGTTTATTTCAACGGCCACTCATTTATCCCGGAATTTTATAGATTACATCCCGACTGGGTAATGTATAACGAGGAAGGAAAGCCACATCTTAAAGTATATGGTACAGGCGCTTCAGCATGTCCCAACAATTTGGAATATCGTGAATGGCAGGCAAACGTTATTAGGGATCTGTGCGAATATGATATAGATGGAGTTTTTCTCGATGGCGACATTTTCTTTGCTCCGACTTGCTACTGTGATACATGTAAAAAATTATTTAAAGATATATACGGGAAAGACCTTCCGAAGAAGAGTGATAAAATGCATCCGGACTGGCGGCTTTTAAGGCAGTTCCAAATCGATTCTCTTACTTCTTATGTGGAGCATTTATATAAAGCATTAAAAAACGAGCGGCCACAATCCATCCTCTATTGTAATGCCGGCCTAAGAACACCGAATTGGACTACCGGCCGTCAGAACAGAAGACTAATTGAGGTTCAGGATGTTTTGCTTAGTGAAGGCGGTTATTTGTATGCGAATATCAATAATACCCCTATTTGGAGAACAGAATGCGAGAATAAGCTTTGTGTGACCCAGAGTGCAGGTAAACCTGTAGTAAGCGGAATGGCTATGGATCATAAGCGCTGGAATTTGTATCAGCTACCTATGACAGAGCCCAGACTTATGATGTACAGCGCACTTGCAGCAGGCTCTCATCCAAGCTCTGCTATTGCATCTGCAGTAGTCAGCAATGTCGAGAATATCATTAATACGGTAAAGGGTGTGCACACCTTTGTTAAGGAGAATGAAAAAACACTATACCCGACCGTTTCACTAGCTAAAACAGCTGTGGTCTGGTCAAATGTTAATGCGGATTATTATGCCGGAGGTAGTGTAAGGCGTACAGATTTTACCGGTAATATCGGGCTTTCGGATATAGGTGATCTTCATCAGGAGTTTGAGGGCTTTTATGATGCTTGCTTTAGAAACCATATTCCGTCTAATGTTATAGATGAAGTATCTTTAATAGATGGAAGCCTTGAAAACTTTGATGTTGTCATGCTTCCCAATGTTGCTTGCATGAGTGATAAGGAAATGGATTCCTTAAGGGAGTATGTTAAAAATGGGGGGACTTTGATTTCTTCCTTTGAAACCTCACTTTTCAATGAATTTGGTGAGAAAAGGCAGGATTTTGGTCTGTCCGATTTGTTTGGAATAAGCCTTTCTGAAAATAAGACATATGGCCCCTTGCTTTGGGATTATGCAATGCCTGCGAAATCAAGCTCTGAGATCAGTAAAATTTATGCGAAGCAAAACTATATTCCTGCACCTAAATATTGTTTAAAGACGACGGCTGTATCTGCTGAAAAGGTATTTGATTTTGCTGAATTCATGAAGGGCTGTTATGATGGCGCTCCGGGGAGAAGCAAACATGGCTTTATTTATGTTAATAACTATGGAAAGGGCCGCTCGATATATTTCTCAGGCACAATAGGCCAAGCTTTGATTGAATGGCACTTTTTTGAGTACAATGATATAATCGGAAAACTGATTAAAGATAATTCTCCTCAGCCTATAGATTTGATAGATACACCTGAGTCTGTCAGCTTAAACATAAGAAAGAATACTTCTACCGGTGAGATACTGGTTTACCTCACTAATCTGACAGGAACCATGACCAGACCGATGAGGAAGGTATGCAAGCATTATAATATAAAGATTAAGACTACATTGGAACTGGAAAGTATCAGGTCAATTTTTACCTGTAATGAGATTAAAACAGAACGGTGCGGAAATGAATATATTCTTACTGTTCCTGAGCTAAATGAATTTGAGATCATCGCACTTAAAACAAAATAATTTGGTCAGCCTTTTCGATTCTATTGGTGGAATATGTGAAAGAGTGAACTCGTTCAGCAAAGCTGAACATCAAGCGTTTTTACTTGTATAATACACGAAGAAGTAGGGGTCTTGTTTTTTTGATAAACTTATAAATACTTAAAGCGGGGGGAGCAATCCACCCCGCTTTAAGCGCTTAAGGAGCTTGTTATGAGATAAGCGTGTTGTCATTAGCCTTTGACAGCTCCGGTTATGATACCTTTTACGAAATATTTCTGAACGAACGGATAAATCATTACAATCGGAGCTGCAACAAGAACAATAGAAGCATTTTGAAAGTTTAAGGGAGAAGTCATATCGCTTGGATCAGCGTTATATTCAGGGTTTGACATTGCTGCCAGTACTTTGTCGAATACCATTGCACGTAAAAAATACTGGAGTGTCCAAGTTTCATTTTTACTTGAATAAAGTAATACCGGAAACCACATATTCCATTTATTTAAAGCGATGAACATGGAAACTGCTGCAATTGTTGGTGCGAGTAATGGAAGTACTATCATAAATAAAGTCTGGTATTCGTTTGCACCATCTATATGTGCAGATTCCATCAGACTTGGTGGAAGTGATTCTATTTGGGAGCGCAAAACGATAAGATAAAATACATTCACAAGGTACGGTAACATATATGCTAGCAATGTATCTCTCATATTTAAATATTTAGATACTAATAGGTAGGTGGGAATTAGACCACCGGAAAAGTACATGGTTACTATAAAAAAGTAAGTGATAGTCTTTTTTCCGTAGAACCTTTTTGATAAACCATAAGCTGCAAGAGTGATTACTATCACAGAGAGCAAAGTTCCGACAGAGGTAACAAAAACAGTATTTATAAGGGATCTCAAAAAAACTGAATCGGTGAGTATTTTTTTGTAGGCAACTGTTTGAAAACCAATGGGAAACAAACCGACGCTGTTTGTATTTACTGCCTTTGTACTGCTAAAAGATACACTTATAATATTCATTATAGGTAATATGATGGTTGACATAATGAAAACCATTAACATTATGTCAAAAACCTGAAATATCTTTTCAGACAAGCTTTTTTTCATTATTCATCGCCTCCAGTATCAAGTTTATTATATCTAAGAAGATATAACAATGATAAATTTATTGGTTAAAAAAGTTGGTATACTTTTTTCTTGATTTATGTTATAATTCTTAATATAAGAATAATTGCAGAGTTACTTGTAGTTATTTACCTAAGAAATGAAATCTGTTCTGAAATCTACTCAAGGTGAGGTAAAAATTATGAGGAAAAGAAAAAAAATGAGATTTAAATCCTTCTTCTTCTCTCAGCTCAAATATTCTTTATTTATTATAAGTATATGTACTTTCGTTATGGGTTTTCTGTCTTATAGCTTTATAAAGACAGAAGCTATATCTCGTGTCATGGAAACTAATAATGAACTGCTATTTCAATATAGAAGCACCATCGACAGTCTTTTTATTAGCGATTTTGACAAAATGTCACAGATGCTTCTAGAGGATGTAAAATCAAATGCTGATCTTAAATATTATATAAATAATCCTTTGGAAGGAAATGTAGTAGACACTCTAAAAGTAAGTGATTATTTAAGTACATTTAAAAACCTGAACCCGTTAGCCTATTCTGTGGCGATATATTATGAAAAAAATAACCTTTTAGTCTCTACAGACTATATAAGGTATTCATATGATAACAAAACAGATGATAAAATACTTCTTTATTATCATAATATAAGTCAAACTATGAAGAAAAAGAACACAAGGTATGGCTTTATTATTGATACAGGAAAGAACATGTTTGAAGGAGTTCCCTCTAGTGGTAGGACTTATCCTGATAATGTAATCCATATTGTGCGAATTGCTCCTGGTAGTGAGGGAAGTTCCGTTGAAATTGTTATCTCTGCCAATGCAGCTGTTCTACAGGGAATGATTCAAAAATATGCTCCCGGTAATATGGATAGTATTATTATAATTGATGAAACAAATAAAATAGTATCTCATTCCGATAGTAAATATATCGGAAGCAATGCAGCACAATTAGAATATTTAAGCGGTATAATTGCTTCCAGTGAGGAAATTGGCAATATCACTTCAACTGTCAATAACATGCCTACTGTGCTTTCTTATCAAACATCAAAGCTGAGTGGATGGAGATATATTGCTTTCACTCCTGTTACGCATGTTAATGCCGTAGCACAAAGTATTTTTAAGACAATAATTTATGTGGCATTTTTCACTTCAATTTTATGTGCTGTAATATCACTTTTTGCAGCAAAATATCTTTCCAAACCACTTCGTCAAATTGCACTAAAATGTGATCAAATGCCATATATAACTGCGGCGAAGGTCAAAAACGAGTATTCTTTGATAAATAAAACATTAGATGATCTTTCGGAAATTACGGCAATGAAAGAAATGGAGCTTCAAGAAATTTCTCCAATGCTGACAGGCAACTTTATTAGCTGGATCTTATCAAATAAGGTTACTGATGCAGAAGAGATCCATAACAAAATGAAGTCTCTTAAGGTTGAGTTTGCCTATGAAAGATTTTGCATCGCTGCGGTTGATATAAACAATGTTGATATAAACAATGATAATGAAAATGATGGTTGTGATTATGAAAAAGCGAGGATCACAGCTTTTCTCGAAAAACGCTTTAATACAGAGTTTTTAAGCTGTGTAGTTTACAATGATGAAAACTATTTGATTTTTATCATCAACTATGACTGCAGAGATGAGATTCTTCCTGAAATATGCATGAATGCTATGAACGAATACAATAATGATTTTACTCATTACATAGTTGTGGGACCGGGAGTGGCTGATATTTCTAATCTTATTCATTCATACAACAAAGCGATACTCGGCTTAGGCTATAAATATCTTTACCCTGAGAAGCATTTGTTTACTTATGAGGAAATTAATAATTACGAAAACAATAACTACTCCAACAAATTGTTACTCAACAATTTGGTTAATTCTTTGAAGTGTGAGAGCTATCAGAGAATTGTTTCCGATTTTGATTCAATTATAGAATCACTCCGCCTTGAGGAATGCAGCCTGAAAGAATTGAAGACCATTTTAAACCCACTTTCTCAAGCATTGACTGAGTTTATTTATGGTAAGCAAAGTAGGAACCTTATGCTGATTAATCCAATGAAAAGCTTTTCTAACATAATTGAGTTTTCGAAAACAGTTCACACTCTGATTTTCGAAAAACACGCAAATAGCATAAAGGATGAAGGGGAGCAAGCTGGAGATATTATTAATGGTGCTAAGGAGTATATCTCAAACAACCTTACGGATCCACAGTTGTCTTTAGAATCGGTTGCTCAAAGCCTAAATGTCAGCTCAAATTATTTAAGCAGATATTTCCATAGCGAATGCGGTATCACATTCGTTGGATATGTATCAAGTCTTAAAATGCAGCACGGAAGGAAGCTTCTCCTCGAAACTGATATGAAAATAGATGAAATTTCAAAGGAGCTTGGCTATTCCTCTTCACAATATTTTATCAGCAAGTTTAAAAAGCAATTCGGATATACACCCAATACATACAGATTAAGATACAAGGAAGTTGAAAGTGTATAACCATATTGTGATTGCACCAGGTTGTAGCGCGATAGCTTCCTGCAGGAAAAGGTCGTTTCACGACTTTCTGGGAATCAATCACAAGTCAATCACAAGATGGTATTGTTTATATTACACAAAAGCTTACAATAAGTTATGTTTTTTTATGTGCTAAATTATAGCATTGAATTAAATATGAAGGGGGTGTATAAACAAAATATAAGGCTCACAAAGCTTTAAGCAAATATTTTAAAGGAGGGTCATCATGTTTAGAAGAAAATAATCTAGTGTATTAATTGTATTGGTTCTGGTGTCATTAATCATGACTGCGTGTTCTTTTGTAGGTCCAACGGGCAATGAGACTACTTCCGCTCCTACTGCTAAACCAACAGGCAGTGAAAGTGTTTCAACTACATCCACACAGCCACCTGCTCCGGAAAAACTCACTATTTTTTATCACACCAGCGGTACCGGGGTGCCAGATAAAATAAATTTCCAGAACAATGATTTCATTAATCAAATTGCTGAATGGGCAAATGTAGAGTTTACAGAAGTTACCGTTCCTGCCTATGCTGATCTAAAAACGAAGTTTAACTTAATGATGGCGTCAGGAACAATACCGGACATTATCCACCATAATAACATTGCTGATATGAATCAGTATGGTAAAGATGGTGCATTTCTGGAATTAAGCGAAATCGTACAGAATTCTCCCGAAATATCCAAGAGATATAATTCTGTAATGCTCGATGCATGTAAAGCGGACGACGGGAATCTTTACTTGTTGCGTTCACTGCCAACAGACGACGGCTGGCATCTTCTGGTAAGAAATGATTTACTAAAAGCTGCTGGAGTAACAAGTATTCCTGCCACACTTGACCAGTGGGTTGATGCCATGAAGAAAGTCAAAGCGAAATTCCCTGACAACATTATGTATACAACTATGGGTATGGAAAATTACATGCAGTTTTTATTCAAGCCTTTTGGCTGTGATAACGGTTGGGGATGGAAGTATGCAGGAGGTAAGATACTTAATGTATTTGAAAATCCTAATTTAGAGGCTGCTGTCGAGTTTAGCAAACAGTTACTAGCCGATGGGCTTCTTGACAAAGAATTTGCAACAACAAAGCAACAGGATTATACTGATAAAAGATGGAAAAACAATACACTGCTTGTTTCTGCAAATCTGGGTTCTCTTTCAGGCTCTATAGATTTATTAGTTAAGAACAATGTTGAACATGTAGAGTTCATACCTGTAAAATGGCCTTTTGTGAATGAAGAAAGTCTTGATCCTTATCAGAAATTCGTTCCCAAAGACGTAGTCAAAGGTCAAGGTATAGCCATCAGTGCAAAGACAAAAGCAAAAGAAGGTGCAATTAGAGTAATAGAAACGCTTCTGAGTGATGATTTAAAGAGCTTGTTTGTCTATGGTCGTGAAGGTATAGAATATTCCGTTAAAGACGGAAAGAAGGTACTTGATCCGGTTAAGGTGTTAGAGTCTAACTGGCGTAGTATCTACGGAATGCTGTATTCTTACAATCCTATTGAGAGAATAGAAACGAGAGTAGATTTATCCATAGATTCAATGAAGGAAACTGATAGCTTTAAAGAGGCGTATAGGAAAGAATATGTTGAGGCATTCTATGACCTTTATAATTCCGAGTATGGAAAAGTTGGTTATGCACCTGTAGCGGTAGCTGGACGTAACATGAATACATTAATACCACTTTCGAGTGAATCAAACGACCTTTCAAAGGAAGCTATAGCGGCACAGCAAAGCATACTTCTAAAGGCAATTATGGGTGAAATCAGCATGAATGAATTCAAGCAACAGACATCAGACCTAGTTAAAAAATATCAGAGTGTGACCGATGAGTTTAACCAGAAACTTCCTGAATTTAAAACAAAGTTTGGCGTTAAATAATATTTGAAATTAAGACCGGAGGTCATTTCTCCGGTCTTAATTAAAAAACTACTTTTTTTAGATTCAATTGATTAAATTTTGTGGTGAATAAATAGGAGTGTGTAATCGGATGAGTAAAATGAGAGCAATGGAACAGAAACGAAAACGAAAAGAGTCGTATCCAGAAGCAAATGTTAAGCTGAAATTTAATGCAAACAGAGATATACCTGTCTATTTACTGATTTTACCGGCAGCACTCCTGTTATTTGTGTTTCATTACCTTCCCATATATGGTATAGTTATTTCGTTTCAGGATTTTAGTCCATTTAAAGGTGTATTGAATAGCAACTGGGTGGGGCTTAAAAATTTCGAGCATTTTCTTGCGGATTCCAATTTCTGGAGAGTATTCAAGAATACAATAATAATAAACCTCTTGCAGATAATAATAGGTTTTCCGATTCCTGTAATGTTTGCAATTTTCCTAAATGAGCTGTGGTCGAATAGATTCAAAAAAGTAGTACAAACTGTCAGCTATCTTCCTCACTTTGTTTCATGGGTTGTTGCAGCCAGTATAATAACATCAGCACTTTCACCTTCTTCGGGATTAATAAATAAATTTTTAGAAGGTGCATTTGGAATTGAACCCATTTATTTTCTTGCGAAAGAGGAGTATTTCAGGGTAATAATTGTAATTAGCAATGTATGGAAAGAACTGGGGATGCAATCTGTGTATTATATCGCAGCACTCGCTTCAATTGATACAGAGCTTTATGAGGCTGCCAAGATGGACGGGGCGGGAAAGATCAAACAAACCATTCATATAACACTACCGGGTCTACGCTCAATTATAATAGTGCTTTTGGTTTTGAAAATTGGTAGAATGGTTACTATAGGGTTTGAACAGATATTCCTCCTCTACAACCCACTTGTATACGATGTTGGAGATGTAATTAGCACATACACATACAGACTTGGTATTGAACAAACACGCTACTCACTTACCTCTGCAATAGGTGTGACCCAGTCGGTAGTAAACTTTATCCTTGTGTACGCAGCAAATAAAGCGGCGAGAAAAATTGCAGGGTGGTCGTTATGGTAGTATCTGGAGCGTGAATTGATGCACATGCCATTTGTTTTGGCATAACCAAAGAAAGATAACCTTCGGTCGGGTATTTTAACAACGTTATGTAAACAAAACGTGTTTACTTGTGTAATATAAATTGAAAAAAATTTTGTAACATATATTAGGAAAATATGCTTTTTGATATATAGTATCAATGATAAGGAGATAGGGCATGGATAGACTTATCAAAGTAGGTATTGTCGGATGTGGAGCTATATCCGATGTACATATTAAATCATATTTAGAGATATCTGGTGTTGAGGTGGTTGCGGTATCAGATATAAATGAAAAAGCTGCAAGGTCTGTTGCGGAGAAATATAATTGGCAATGGTATACTGATTACAAGGAAATGATATGTAAATCAGGTGCTGATGTTATCGATATATGTACACCTAGTGGTTTGCGTAAGGATATAGCAATATATGCAGCCAAAAATAAAAAGCATATTATTGCTGAAAAGCCTATAGAAGTTACACTTGACAGAATAGACAGTATTCTTGAAGCCTGCTCAGAGAATCAAGTGTTTATTTCCGGTATTTTCAATAAAAGGTATAAGGATATATACAGGCAGATCAAAAATATTATTCAAGAGAACAGGCTGGGAAAAATCATATTATCCGATGTTTCAATGAAATGGTACAGACCTGCTGAGTATTATAAGAACTCCGGCTGGAGAGGCACCTGGGCATTGGACGGTGGCGGAGCTCTTATGAATCAGTGTATTCACTACGTTGATATGCTTCAATGGTTATTGGGAGCGGTAGATAATGTTTTTGGACAAACCGATAAGTTCGTACACACTTATATCGAAGCAGAAGATACGGCAGCAGCTTTACTCAGGTTTAAGTCCGGAGCAATTGGAATGATACAAGCCGCAACGTCAACATACCCTGGGTTTAGCGCCAGATTTTCGATTAATGGAGAAAATGGCGGAATTGTAATCGAAGATGATAAAGTAATAGAATTCAAATGCAAGGATCAGAGACCCGAAGATGATCTGCTGTTTAAAGCGAATCAAGCCAACATAGGGGCTTCTACAAATATAGTAACAAATTATGGACTTCATAAGAGCCAGTTAACAGCCATACTTGCTTCCATTCGAGAAGGGAAAGAGCCGGAGGTCAATGGAATTGAGGCAAGAAAAGCTGTTGAGATAATTGAAGCGATCTATATGTCTTCAGTTGAAAATAGGCAAGTGAAGCTGCCGCTTTAGTACCTTATTGCTGCAAAATATCAAGTGAACTCGTTCAGCTAAAGCTGAACATCGGGACTTCGGTGGGGGACTCTACC
>ENA-UOOK01006188-UOOK01006188.1-fermentation-metagenome-genome-assembly--contig:-NODE-6188-length-11598-cov-3.532011_pt1 | contig 11598 bp, 12 predicted proteins | sample MGYA00245777_ERZ724023 | MGnify/ENA primary metagenome ERZ724023 (study PRJEB28704, sample SAMN03018312) | fermentation metagenome | biome: anthropogenic terrestrial biome; feature: soil; material... | reverse complement strand
GTGTTTTTAAAATCAGCCAAAGTAGAGCTCATATATTTATTTACTGCATAATAAGATATTCCGATTTGTAAGTCGCCACTATACCCTTCATTGAGTAATTCAAGCTGTTTAATAAACCCGTCATATTCTTTTAAAACAGATTTGAATTTTTCCAAAGCAATTTCACCAGCAGGTGTAAGCTTGACATAATGAGTTGTCCGAAAAAGAAGTTTCTCACCCAATTCTTTTTCAATAGATGAAATATGTCGGGTAAGAGCAGGTTGGGAAATATATAATTCATCTGCAGTAAATGTAAAGTTTAGATTTTCTCCAAGTTCCACGAATTCTCTCATATATTCAATTTTCATATGACACCCTCTAAACATATAATTTTATTTAAGAATAATGTAGCATATATTTATACTTGTTATGTCAAAAATGAAATAACAAGTATGAATAGTGTATTTCCAATAAATTTGACTCTAATTTATAATATAGTAAACACAAGTGAAAATGTTTTCGTGTTATTTATATTTTAACATAATATATTCAAAATTGCATTATAAAAAAGGAGAACTATAATCTATTTTAGTCAATGGTTATCTTACAAGGTCAGTGAGATAAGAATAAAATGGCAGTAATTAAATTAATATATAATATTTAAGGAGGAAATTATGAAAAATCAAGATGTAAAGTTAATTTTATCACCGTATCATCCAGATAATCTAGACAACCACACCGTACGTGTTACAAGCGAAGGTGGTTATAGGCCAAGTAAGGAGAGTAAATTCCCAATGTTTCCATTTGAATTTACCAACTGGCAAAAAGAAGAATTAAGTTGGCACGACAATTGTTATATTCATGCTGGTTTAAACCCATTTATGTTCACTCTATATAAGGGGGAAGGGATGATACAACTAATGTCAGACAATTGCATTAGTACATTTAATAACTTTCCTGTAGGCAAAGCCAGACACGTTATATGCACTAATGAAAAAGGTAAAATCACTTTAGATGGTATAATGCTGAGGATGAGCCAAGACGAATTTTTAGGCATGTGCCTTCCTCATTTTGCAGCAGTTGCTGATAAGTATGGGGTAAAAGCAGAAGATGTTTCAACCAAAAGAGCATTTTTTCAACTTTGTGGTCCTAAGTCTCTTGAAATCGTTGAAGATCTAATTCAAGCTGACTTACATGATTTAAAGTTCATGTATTCCAAGGATGTTAAAATACTTGGGAAAAATGCTTTTATCCTGAGAACTGGAATGGCTGGTACATTAGGCTATGAAGTGCATTGCAGTATTGATGATGCAATAGAAATTTACAATTTAATTCTTGAAGTAGGTAAGCCATATGGTATTACAGAAATCGGCCGTCATGCTTACCGAAATACACATACAGAAGGCGGATTCCCACAGGCTTCTATTCATTTCCCTGGAGCAATAGGATTTGAAGAAAAATCAAGAATAGTTGGAAGTCTTAGTAACGATTCTGACCGTAAACACTTAAGCCCTATTGATGTAGGGTGGGAGAAAATGATTAGTTTTAAGCATGAATTTCCAGGAAAAGAAGCTTTGAAGGCTGAGTTAGAAAGCCATCACAATACCGTAGTCAACTTAAGGTGGAATCCGGAAGATATTTTAAAGGTTATCGAAACCTATTTCGAAGAGGATAGTTGCGATATTATGGATATGGTTGAGGATTATGATTATGTAAATGGTAGCTATATCCAACATATGGATGAAGTATATGCAGGGGATAAGATGATTGGTGTTGCATCTGGCCGTATGTGGTCACCTAAATTTCATGAAATGATTTCTATGGGATTCATTGATCAAGATTACGCTAATGAAGGTACAATTGTAGAAGTTCTTTGGGGTAGTCCGGGAACTAGACAAATGTGTATCAGAGCCGAAGTAATCAGAAACCCTTATATTACTGAGCTTAGGAATGATGTAGAGGAAACATTAAATTTAATTCCACGTCGTTATTAAGAGGAAAGCTATGGACAAATCACTTGAAAATAAAAAATCAATTGAATATAGTAAAATAATTGTTATTTGTGCATTCATATTGAACTTTGCATCAAATTACCCACAGTATCAGATTTCACCTTTAGCTCATTTAATAATGCCTGAATTAAATCTCAATGTGGCTCAATTTTCTAGTCTGTTTTCCGCAGCCATGATACCTGGAATTTTGCTGGGGATTGTATCTGGCATATTGTGTGATAAATACGGTACTAAGATTTGTATTGGAATCGCTGGTATAGTTTCTCTTGTGGGAGTTGTAACTAGGATTTTTGCCACTAGCTATACATCTCTATTTGTTTGTATGGTTACTTCTGGCATTGTTACATCATTTTTCAACTCTAATGTAGCTAAAATAATGGGGAACTGGTTCCCACCGAATAAGATCGGTACAGGAGTTGGGATGGCAATGGCTGGAGCAACTGCTGCTATGGCAATTGCAATGAGTACAACTGCAATGTTTTCTTCTTTGAGAATAGCATATACTCTAGCTGCAGTTTTAAGTTGTATAAGCATTATCGTTTGGTTCGTGTTTATGAAAGATAGTCCGAAAGCTACAACACATAACCCAGAATTTGAGATGGCAAAAACATCAATTAAAGAAGGGCTAAAAATTGTAGCTGGAAATAAAAACATTTGGATAATCGGGATGTGTGCAGGTCTTACATTGGCGTCATCAATGTGTATTAATACTTTTATGCCTCAAGCCCTCCAAATTAATAGAGGATTTGATGCAGTCAGTGCTGGTCAGACAAGCTCAATGGTTATGTTTGGAAATCTAGTTGGCGCAATTTTAGGACCAGTTATATGCTCCAAAATAGGGAAAATTAGACCTTATTTTTTAATTTTCAGCATTATTGCAGCTATCGGAACTGCACTGGCTTGGCAGGCTCCAGTAGGAGTTTTATTAAGTACATGTCTTTTTATTGTAGGAATCGTTAGTAGTGGTATGATTAGTCAATTCGTTTCTATTCCAGTTATGCTTTCTGGTATAGGTCCTACACTTGCAGGTGTAGCAGGGGGAATGGTTGGTACTATACAGCTTGTTGGTGCTGTAGTTGTTCCTTCGTATATTGTAGCTCCGATTATTGGAGACAATTTTATACTCCTGTTTATTATTGCAGGAGCTCTTGTATTAGGAGCTGGTCTCCTAGCTTTAACATTGCCTGAAGTTTTATCTAAGCAGGTTAAATAAAAATTTTTGAGAAAAATTGCTGGATTAATTTGCGAAATGACAATTAACACAAACAACTAAGTGACCGGGGAATTTATTTAAATTTCCCCGGCCCGATTGAACAAAGAATATTTATATATAGTCCATTATCATATGCAAGAAAGCTGAAGAGAAATCCCAACATACTGCATTTATTTTCTCAATGTTGGGATTTTTTGCGTTCCAATTTATGAGTGAACTGTAACAAAAAAATCTACAAAATCTACAAAATAGGGACTATTATTTTTTAAGTATTCTTATTTATTACTCTTTGTGATATAATCATGTTATGTAAAGGTCCACTTAGTTAGAGTAATAATATATGCAAATAATTGAGTTATAGTACTGTAGGTGGTGTAATAATATAAATTGTAAATTTGAAAGGATTTAAATATGTTAAAAGATGAAAACACAGAAAAAGATGAAAAATATCTATTAAGTTCCGTTTATAACACTTTAGAGGTTTTGGACTTACTTAGCCAACATGATGGATTAGGGATTGCCGAAATAAGTAAATCCTTAAAATTAAGCAAGTCCAGCGTATTTAGAATGCTCTATACGTTAGAAAAAAAAGATTTTGTGTACAAAACTTCGGATGCTAAATATAGACTGTCTGTAAAATTTGCTCATTATGGTTCTATTGTATTGGATAATTTGAATATTATATCCATAGTTAAACCATATTTAAAGAAGTTAGTAGAAGATCATAATGAAACTGCACATTTAGGAATTATAGATGATGATTTAGATGTGATTTTTATTGCTAAGGAATCCAGCACATCTTCAATTCAAATGACATCAAGAATAGGAAAAAAAATGCCGTTTTATGCAACAGCTACAGGGAAAATATTGCTTGCATATAATCTCGATGATGAATTGGAAAAAAATATTAAAAATCATGTGTTTATTAAATTTACTGAGAATACAATTACAGATTATACAGAGTTTATAAAATTGTTAAATGAAACGAAGGAAAGAGGATATGCAAAAGATTTAGAAGAAAGTGAAGATGGATTGACTTGTTATGCTGTTCCCGTAATGGATATAAGCGGCAAAGTTATTGCCGGAATAAGTCTGTCGGGACCAACGGTAAGGATGGAAAAAAATAAAGAAAACATTTTAAATTCACTTAAAGAGATTTCAAATGAAGCATCAAGAAATTTAGGTTTTAAGAAGTAATTAAAATAAATTACTACATAAGTTCGCTATGTTAAACGTCGTTTAAAGTAGCGAACTTTTTTGTTGACAAAACTACTTTTATGTGCTACGCTATACCTGTAAGAGAAATATAGTTTCTTATAAAGAAATACATGCTATTTTTTTAATTTTAATATAGGAGATATATTTAATAATGACGAAAGGGGATAATGTCTAAGGAATGGTTAAATTGAAGTTTTATGGTTTAGGCGGGCAAGGTGTAGTAACTGCCGGAAAAGTGTTTTCGGAAGCTGCGTCATTGTTTGAGGACAAATATGCAATAACAGTACCTTCATATGGACACGAAAGAAGAGGAGCTCCTGTAAATACAAGTATTATTACAGATGAAAAGCCTGTGTTGATAAACTCTTTTGTTTATCATCCGGATATTGTATTGGTTATGGACCACACTGTTGCGGAAAAAGGAGTAAATATTTCAGAAGGAATCGGCGAAAACAGTATTCTTGTTTTGAATACTGAATATGAAAAGATTTTAAATAAGTTTAAGGAGTATGGGTTTAAAGAAATATATTATGTGGATGGATCTTCAATAGCTTATGAGCATATAGGGTTAAATATCCCAAATGGTTCTATGTTAGGTGCATTAGCGGGAACAGGCATTGTGAAAATTGAATCAATAGAAAAAGCTATCATTAGTTTTTTCGGTGAAAAGGCAGGTGTGAAAAATGCAAAAGCAGCAAGAGAAGCATATGACAGAATTAAGAAAGCATAGAGTGTTCGGACCCTGCGCTACTAAATATGGAGCTGACAATACGGGCAGCTGGAGATATGAAAGGCCGGTTGTTGATTATGATAAATGCATTAAATGCGGAACCTGTGAAAGATTCTGCCCTGCTAATGTAGTGTATGTAAAAAAAGACCGGAAAGAATGCATAGAATTTAATTATGATTATTGCAAAGGCTGTGGAATTTGCGTAAATGAATGCCCTGCTAAATGCATGAAGATGGTACCGGAAAGAGGTGAAAAATAATGGCGCACAAAATGTTAGATGGTAACGAAGCAGCAGTTGAGGCAATGAAATTAGCTAAGGTACAGGTAATATCCGCTTATCCGATTACACCTCAAAGTTCAATGTCGGAAAAATTATCTGAACTGGTTGCTTCGGGAGAACTCAAAGCTGAATATATTCGTGTTGAATCTGAGCATAGCGCACTTTCTGTTGCTACAACAGCTGCACTTACGGGAGTCAGAGCTGCAACAGCAACAGCTTCCAATGGATTAGCTTTGATGCATGAAGTACTTAGCATGACATCAGGAAACAGGCTTCCCATAGTTATGCCTGTAGTAAACAGAGGTGTTGCGGCACCCTGGACACTATGGTGTGAACATGGAGATGCAATGGCCGCAAGAGATTTAGGATGGATGCAGTTTTATTGTCAAAATGTACAGGAAGTATTGGATTTAACTCTTTTATCATATAGAGTTGCGGAAGATGAGAGAGTATTAACACCTGTGATGGTATGTTTAGATGGGTTCTTTTTATCACACTCCATGCAGAAATTAGATGTTCCCTCTCAAGAGTCGGCAGATAATTTTGTGGGACCTTACAAAAGACATAATACTTATCTTGATCCCAAAGATCCGATGTTTTGCTGCGATTTGACCGGCAACGGTGAATTTACGGAAATGAGATATCAGCAAAAATATGCTATGGATAATGCTTTGGAAGTATTTGAAGAAATAGCCGGGGAATTTGAAGAAAGATTCGGAAGAAAAATCAATATTGTTGAAGGTTATAAAACTGAGGATGCGGATGTAGTCTTAGTTGCATTAGGCTCTATGTGCGGTACGGCAAAATATGTTGTTGATAAAATGAGAGAAGAGGGCAAGAAGGTTGGCCTTGCAGAGATAACCGTATTCAGACCATTCCCCGTAAAACAACTAAAAGCTGTATTAACAGGGAAAAAGGTTATTGGAGTATTTGACAGAAGTGCAGGCTTGGGAAGTCAAGGGGGTCCCTTATGGTGTGAGACATGCGCCCTTATGATAGACGAAAATAGCGATATCAGACACTATGTGGGCGGTTTAGGCGGAAGAGACGTTACGGCAGCCAACTTAGAAAAAATATATAATGAGTTGCTTGAAATAATTGAAGGTAAAAGAACAGAACATACAGAATGGATAGATTTAAAAGAAAATCCTTTAGATATCAGAAAGGTGGCTAAAAATGTTTGATATACAACATAACTCCAAAGGTTTAGTAGCTCATGGTATTAGTGCATGCGCCGGATGTGGAATGGAACTTATCATGAGAAATGTATTGGATGTATTGGGCGAAGATACTATTATTTTAATTCCACCGGGATGTTCGGCATTGTTCTCAGGCTTTGGGGATGTATCAGGTTTAAAAATAGCAGGTTTTCAAGGGAATCTTGAAAATACCGCAGCTTGTGCCGCAGGTGTCAGAGCTGCACTGACAGCTCAAGGGAATACACACACAACCGTTGTTGCATTTGCAGGTGATGGTGCGACAGCCGATATTGGATTGCAGTCTTTATCCGGAGTATTGGAAAGAAGAGACAAAATAGTTTATATATGCTATGACAATGAAGCTTATATGAATACAGGCACGCAAGGAAGCAGTGCTACTCCCTATTATGCAAGTACTACTACTACTCCTGCAGGTAAGCCTACCGGAAAGAAAAACTTAGTACAAATAGTAATAGCACATGATATTCCCTATGCTGCTACAGCTTCTATTCACAATTTAAATGATTTTAGAAAAAAGGTTCAAAAAGCTAAAGATACTGACGGACCATCAATGATTCATATACAATCTCCATGCCCTTCCGGATGGAAATATGACCCTGCTAAAACCATAGAAATAGCAAGAGCGGCAGTTCAAACAGGGAACTGGATTCTTTACGAATATGAAGATGGAAAAGTAACTATTAACAATAAACCAAAAGAATTAAAACCGGTTGAAGATTATATCGGACTTCAAGGAAGATTTAAACATTTGACTGAGGAGCAAAGAGAAGAGCTTCAGAATGCTACAACTAAAAACTACGAGAAATATATTAAGCAGCTTGAAAGCATGAATAATTAGTTTAAATAGAGGCGTTGAAAATGCAGTGCCCCTAAAACATATTTATAATTTGGTTTTGTGTCAATAATAATAAAAGAAAAGTGTATTATTGACACTGCTCTAAAGGGGGGGTGAAATACAATAATAAAAAATAATTTGTATTTTTGATTTAAAAAAGAATTTCCTAAATTAAATTAAAAGGAGAGTACAAAAATGGATGTTTTATCATTAGTAATTTTTTTAATTCTTATTATTCTTGCTTTTATTCGTAAAATAAATATAGGAATATTAGCATTCGGAGCTGCTATGATTTTAGGTAGTGTAATTGGAATAAGTGACAAAGCTATCATTGGAGGATTCAATAGTTCCCTGTTTGTTACTTTAGTAGGAATAACATTACTCTTTGCTGCTGTTAATTCTACAAAGGCATTTGAATTAGTTTCTAATAAAATTATAAGACTTGCAGGAAAGAGGATTTGGGTATTACCGATAGTTGTATATGTAATTGGATTTATCTTAGCAGTAATAGGTCCCGGCGCAGTACCTCCAACTACATTAGTAGTTACATTGGCGGTTTCAATTGCTGTATCTTCCGGTTATAACCCTGTTATGATGGGTGTTACCGGTGTCCTTGGATTGATGGGAGGCAGAGCCGCAGCATATACTCCGGAAGGGGTACTTATATCTTCTTTAGCACAGGAGCAGGGATTAACCAGTGGAGTTATTTTGCCGGTATTTGTATTTTCGTTGGTTACTACAATTCTTATGGCAATAGCGTTATATGTTGTATATAAAGGTTATAAAGTAAAACAACCAGACTTAACGTTTGCAGCGGACGAAACAGGAGCATCAAAGAATCAACAAGGCTCAGCCTTTGCGGCGACTGAGGAAAAAGCTTCAAAGAATCAAATAATAGCGTTGTTATCGGTAGCATGTATGTTAATAGCTGTTGTAATATTTAAATTGAATGTTGGATTAGTTTCATTTCTATTAGCGTCTGTTTTATTCTTTTTCAATATAGCAGACGACAGTGCAAGCATAAAGTCTATACCTTGGGGAACGATAATTATGATAGCCGGTGTTGGCATTCTTATGTCAGTGGTAACTGAAGCCGGAGGTATTACTTTGCTTACTGAGCAATTATCGAAGGTCATGAATTCAACAACTGTAGCACCATTTGCCGGAATTTCAGCAGGACTGATGAGTTTGGTAGCTTCTGGGTTAGGGGTAGTTTATCCAACAATGATACCAATGGCATCTGAGTTAGTATCAAATGTCGGAGGAGGTAATGCTGTTTCTGTTATCGCTGCTATTGTAGCCGGTGGATCAATAGCTGGATTTAGTCCGATGTCAACAGCCGGAGCACTTACATTGGGAACAATGGCAACAATGAAAAAGGACATGACAAAAGAGGAGCAAAACAAATCCTTCTTTCAATTGATGCTTATTGCTATTTGCGGTATTTTGTGGGTAGGAATCAGTGCGGCAATTTTCGGGAATCTATTAGTAAGAATATTTGGATAATATTTTAAAAAAAGAGGAGTGTCTTATTGACACTACCTTATAAATTATCAGGAGGGTATATATGATTATTGATCAACAAAAGTGTATAAAATGTAAAATGTGTCAACCGCTATGTCCGGTTCAATGTATTAAGGAATCTGACGAATCATTATATATTGAATATGATGATTGTTTAGAATGTGGTATATGTTTAAGAAATTCAAATTGTCCTAAGGATGCAATCTATCAACCTTTGCTTGAAATGCCAAGAGCTGTTAGAAAAGCATTCAGTGATCCGTTTGGCAAGCATGAAAATACCACTTTAAAGCATATGGGACGCGGGACTGAGGAAGTGAAAACTAACGATGTAACAGGCATTGTTAACACAATGGATAGGGTTGCAGTCGCTATCGAGATGGGCAGACCAGGTATTGGAGCATCATTTAAAGATATTGAAAAATTAACTAAAGTAGTAAGTAAACATGATATAAAATATGAATTAAATAATCCACTGTCAGCATTTATTATTGACAAAAAGACCGGAGTAATAGATCCCACATTAATGAATGAAAAAATATTATCCGGGATTATAGAATTCTCAATTGATGTTAAAAATTTAGAAAAATTATTAAAAGATGTTAAAGAAGAATCGTATTATGTTGATACTGTATTTTCTGTTTGTATTATAAGTAAAGTAGATAATCAAAATAAAACTTATATAGAAGATTTGCTGATCAGCGAAGGTTATAATATTAAAGCTGCATCTTCCAAGACAAATTTAGGTTTGGGAAGACCGCTATATCAAAGTAAATAGGAGGGTGATAATATGACACATACACTGCATAGATTTAAGGAACAAGGACTAAAAGAGGATGATTTTATAATTCTTGCTATGCCGGCAAGAGGTATTAATAACGATGAAAATACTGTACAAAAACTACAAAAGTTTTTAGAAATATTCCATAATAATAATGCTGTTAATATGGGAGGTATGGGAACAGGTATATTAGTTGATACACCATATGAAAAGATTATAGAAAATGTATACTTTGAATTACCGATGGTTCATGGGGTGTTTGGCAATAGAGAAAATTTAATAAGTGCATTGAAAGATATTAAAGAAGCTGATATGGGAATTTCAGTCATAGTATCAGGATTAATAGATGCTGTCGATAAATGTGTAACTGAAGCCGGTTTGAATAGACATTCAGTAAATTATAGCTTAGGTATTTGGGGCGATAAAAGTAAACTGCCTGATGAATCCTATTTAGAAATTGCTACGATGTGTGGTCATGCGATGGTCTCTCCCTCATACATTGCTAAAATGGTAAATGATATAAAACAAAATAGAATAACTATTGAAAAAGCAGCTAAAAAACTTTCGCAGCCGTGTGTTTGCGGGATATTTAATCCTAAAAAGGCAGAAAAAGTACTCAGGAAAATTGTAGGAGAAGAAGTTGCAGCAGAGAGTGAGAGTTAATTAAGTATAAGGAGAAAATATGGATGTAAAAAACTTTGAACACTTAATGGACCTTGTAAAAGATAAACATGCAAAGAAAATTGCAGTGGCAGCAGCTGCCGATGCGGAAGTATTAGAAGTGGTTGAAAGAGCTGAAAGTATTAAATTGGCAGAATTTATTTTAATAGGTGATGCTGCGGAAATTAAAAATATAATAAAAGATAAGGGCTGGAATTTAAAAGCCGAAATTATTGATGAGAAAGATCACAAAAAAGCAGCCGAGAGGGCGGTAGATTTAGTGGTTAATGGACAAGCCGGCACTCTTATGAAAGGTATGCTGCATACATCAGTATTTTTAAAAGCAATTTTAAACAAAGAAAAAGGCTTAAATACAGGAAAGCATATAACTCAAATTTCTATTCTTGAGAAGGAAAATGATGAGGGTTTATTGTTTATTACAGACTGTGCCATTACTGTAACTCCTGATTTATTAGGGAAAAAAGAAGTGTTGGAAAACGCAGTGGAATTGGCGCATAAATTAGGAAATGAAATGCCTAAGGTTGCGGTTTTAGCTTCTCTTGAAGTAGTGAATCCTTCAATGCAGGATACGATTGATGCGGCGGTATTGAGTAAAATGGCTGACAGAGGGCAAATAAAAGGATGTATAGTAGACGGACCCTTTGCTTTTGATAATGCAGTATCATCGGAGGCAGCAAAAGCAAAGGGAATTATAGGACCAGTAGCGGGAAATGCTGATATTATTGTAGTTCCAAATCTTATGGTAGGAAATACTTTAACTAAATCCATAACGTATATTGCAAAGAAAACTGTTGCCGCAGCCATAGTCGGAGCAGCGGTGCCGATAATAATGACATCAAGAACGGACAATATAGAAAACAAGCTTCTTTCAATAGCAATATCAGTGTACAATTCTTGATGGTTAGGAGTAACGAATGTATAAAATTTTAGCAATTAATTTAGGCTCTACATCAACAAAAGCAGCATACTATGAAGATGATGTCTGCATCAAAAAAGACACCATCGATCACCCTGTACAGGAAATTAAACAATTTAACAGTATTTGGGAGCAGGATGAATACAGAACTAATCTGATTTACAAATTTATGAAAGATAACAATATATACAAGGAATCCTTGGATGCTATTG
>ENA-UOOK01006186-UOOK01006186.1-fermentation-metagenome-genome-assembly--contig:-NODE-6186-length-11602-cov-4.598857_pt1 | contig 11602 bp, 8 predicted proteins | sample MGYA00245777_ERZ724023 | MGnify/ENA primary metagenome ERZ724023 (study PRJEB28704, sample SAMN03018312) | fermentation metagenome | biome: anthropogenic terrestrial biome; feature: soil; material... | reverse complement strand
CAGATAGTCGAACAATCCTTTGAAAGAGTTTTAGGCAAGGATTTTGTTGACGTAGTAATAGTTGCTCATCCGCCGTCAGGATTCAACTCAAATGTCAGAGGTCAAGGGCAATATTCCATCATGGAAATGACGTGGGGAGCAGACTATCCGGATCCTTCTACGTTTACGGATATATTTGTGAGAAACACAAGTATAGGCTGGAGCTACAACAAAGCATTTATGGCTCTTGAGCATTTAGTTGATTGGGAATATACAGAAGCTGAGAAAGCTAAATTCAATGAAAAGGGCGAAGATGAAGGGGTTGAAACTCCATCTGAAAACGAGAGATATCCACAATTAAAGGATAAAAAAGCAAAACATCAAATTATGATGGAGGAAGCTAAAGCTGAATTGTTGGATTTGGAAAAGCGATATAACCTGTTTGCAGATGCTGAAGGATATATGATTGAACATGCATTGGTAATACCATTCTTCAACTCAAGAGGCGGTTATGTAGCTACTTATTGTGACCCGTTTTCAGCTTATACAACTCAATTCAACAGAGATGCTCATAAGCTTAAAGGAAAGGTTATTTTGGATAAACCTATGACTCAGGAAGAATATAAGGAAGCATCTGAAAAATATGAAATTGAAAGAGAAGCAGCTTTAAAGGCAGCTGAATAACAGAGTAAGTCCACCTATAGGTGGACTTTTTACCCTTGGAATTGAATATAATTTATGGGGGTGTTTATATTGAAATTATATAAAAAGTTTTTAACTGTTTTTTTGTTGATATTATTGGTTATCATATCATCTTCATGCTCAAAGTATATTGGGGCACAAGTTGATGTTAATCAAAATGATGAGAAAAATACACAACAGGAAGCAGCAAATGCATCTAAATTTGATACAATTGCAGATACGCATGTATCGTTAGATAAAATCGGCACTCGTTTGATAGGAACAGATGGTAACTATATTCTTGTAGAAGAGCTAAAAGAGTATTTTAAAAACTTTCCGGAAGCTGAATTGGTATCAATACCCTATACCATAGAGTTATATGATGAATATAGTGTGTCTGTAGAAACGGGTGCAGAAACAATAACTTTTGACAGCAACAATTCAATATGCAAGCTAATCAATGATTCAAGATTTAATGAATCTGTAATTATAACCGATACCCTTGATGGCTTGGATAGATTATCAAGTTATATTTTTGTTTCGGACAATGAAAAACTTATTGAGACATCAAAGGAATACAGCAATATATACCTGTCACTTTTGGCTGTAGATAAGATTTATTCAGGGCAAAATGCCATAAAGGTAAAAACAAATATTCCTACAATTATGAATGTTGATAAGGACATTGCCGAGAAATTATTAAATCATAAAGGTCAAAATGCAGAGCTAAAAATTGAAGCAGATACTAAAGAGGTTAATTTAGAAAATGTATATGCTGTAATTAAAGGTAATGAAAGCTCGGATGCCGTAGTAATAACTTCGCATACAGACAGCACAACAGCTTTAGGCAATAACTATTCAAAGGGTGCTGTAGACAATGGCTCGGGAATATCCTTAAACCTTGATTTGTTCAGAAAGCTTTATGAAATCAAAAACAAATCAGATTATGATGTAGTATTTGCTTTTACTAATTCAGAAGAAGGATTCTTATTGAAGTCCTACAGCGGAAGTATGCAGTTAGGCGCTTCTTTGTCATTAAAATACAATAATGTAATTAACATAAATTTAGATTGCTTAGGAGAAAAAAATATTGACCTGCTTAGCTACGGCTATGACGGCAACATTAATGGAAGTAAATTAACGGAAATAATGAATAATCAGAATATAGATAATTTCAGGCTGGAAATGGTAGATTACTATACATCGGATAATCTAAGCTTTGTTAATACTATATATTTTTATAATTTTGATTATCACGGAGAAAATAGGGCAATTCATACAGAAAAAGATACAATAGATGCCGTGGATATTGAAGGATTGGAAAATATAAGCAGTATTCTGTTTAATGTATTCATTGAATTACTCAAGCTGCCAAAAGAAGAATTAATAATTAATAATTAAGTGAAGAAATTCCAATAATATTGATCGTAAGGTATGCTTTTTATAATGTTAGCAGACCACATGGTCAATATTTTATTTTTTTGTTTTTCCATATTGACCATGCGGTCTGTTTATGCTATACTAACTTTACAGACCAAGTGGTCTGATTTATATTTTGAGGTGATTATATGAAACGTGAGGAAAAAAACGCGCAGTCAAGGCAGAAAGTTCTTGATGCTTCACTGCGAGAATTTTCTGCTAAGGGCTATGATACAGCTTCTATAAATACAATTTGTGCGGAAAATGATATTTCAAAAGGAATTATTTACCACTACTTCAAGGACAAAGATGAGATTTATCTTCTATGCGTAGCGGAATGTTTTGATAAACTGGTCGCGTATATGACGGATGAAGTAAAAGGGATGGAGGGTTCCACAGAACAGCGCCTGCATGGATATTTCGACGTAAGACTTCGATTCTTCGCAGAAAATCCGTTGTATCTGGGCATCTTTACCAATGCTGTACTAAACCCGCCCGATAGACTGGTAGGCGATATCATGGCAGCGCGCAAGGCATTTGATGAGCTGAATATCTCTGTATTGACCCGTCTTTTAGAGAGCACTGTATTGCGCAAGGGCGTTACTGTACCTGCCGTGGTTGAGGATTTCAGAATGTACATGGACTATTTTAATATGCGTTTTAAAGCGGTACTGGATGAGGCACATTCTCCCGAACAAGCACTCCAGAAGCATGAAGAAAGGTGTCACCGACAGTTAGGTACTCTGCTGTACGGTGTATTTGGTGACAGAGATGAAAAAAGATAAAAGTGTATCTAAAGAATCACTGCTGTCCACGGTTAAACCGTCGGAAGCAATAATCAATCTCGCGGTACCGGCGACATTAGCGCTGCTGGCAAAGGCTGTCTATAACATTGTGGATACAGCGTATATAGGAATGCTTGACAGTGATATTGCTCTCGCGGCTGTAGGCGTGACTTTGCCCCTGCTGCTTATTATGGTATCTGTGGAAAATATATTTGCTGCCGGTGCCGCGGTGCTGGCAGGGCGGCAGCTTGGAGCGAACGATAAGGATGGCGCGAACCGCACCATTACTACCATCGTTGGGTTATCAATGGTTATCGGAGTCGGTTTGTGTGTTTTAGGCATCATCTTTATGGAGCCTATATTGAAGGCATTTGGAGCTTCTGAAGCAGTACTTCCCCAAGCAAAAGATTACGCTTATTGGATGTTTATAGCTGCATTGTTTAATCTTCCCGCTCAAAGTCTCAACTGTGCAGCACGTGCGGAGTCCTCGGTTAAGATAACTTCGATTGCCGTCATAACCGGTGCGGCGCTGAACGTTGTGCTCGACCCAGTGTTTATGTTCTCGTGGGGTTTAAATATGGGTGTGGAGGGAGCATCTCTTGCCACTACCGTTTCACAGTTTGTTACCTTTGTTATCCTGCTGTGGTTTTATCTGGGCGGACATTCGATCATTAAGGTTAAGCCGAAATACTTTAAGCCTTCCGGCAAGTTAATTTGGAGCGTGATATCCATCGGAATTCCTACGGCAGTCATCCAAATATGTCTTGCGGTTGCAACATCGCTGACAAACATTGCTGCAAAGCCGCTGCCAGATTCCGATCTCATTATTGCAGCGTACGGCGTGGTGCAGCGGCTCATTCTTATCGGGTGCTATGTTGTTATGGGCTTTATGCAAGGGTATCAGCCGGTGGCAGCCTATGCCTTTGGTGCGAAAAACGAAGAACGCTTCCATAAGTCGGCAAGCTTCGCCTTGCGTGGTTCGCTGTTGTTGACAGTGATTGTGGCAATCGTGTATATTGCATTAGCGAAGCCGCTGATCTTGCTGTTTAACCGTAACCCGGCTGTGGTCGAGTTTGGTAAATGGTTACTGATTTCGCAGGTGGCTCTATACCCGGCTTTCGGTCTTTGCTACATGATGACCATCACTTTCCAGACAATCGGCTCATCGCGCATGGGGCTGTTTTTGTCACTCATCCGTCAGGGATTGTTTTATGTCCCCTTTATTTTGACGCTGCCGGGTGTTCTTGGCGTAACCGGCATCTACCTCTCCCAACCCGCCGCCGATGTACTGACTATTCTTGTGTGCCTCTTTTTAGTAAAACCTATGAAGCGCATCGCGTCTCGGAACATGGGGGTACAAATATAGAAAAATTTATAAACAGAGTATGTTAAAAATGCATACCCTGTTTTTTTATGTAATTCTTTTTTAAAATATATTGACAATGGGTGTATCATGCTATATAATACAGTCACTGTACTAAGTGTATTAATACACTTGACATGAATATTTTGCAGCTGCAGGAGTAATATATGAAGGCAAATTGTTTGAATATGTGAATAAAAAAGTTGCTTGCAGCAATATTTAATTGGAGGTGAAAAATTGATTCGAATTGATAATGATAATCCAAAAGCAATTTATGAACAAATTTATGATGAAATAATAAGACTTATATTTTCTAAGTCGCTGAAACCGGATGAAAAACTGCCTTCAGTAAGAGAATTGGCATCAATGATTAGAATCAATCCCAACACTATTCAAAAAGCATATAAAAACTTAGAAGAAGACAATTATATCTATACTGTAAAGGGTGTGGGAAACTTTGTAAAAAATGCCGATGAATTAAGAAGTCTGCATATTAAAAATATGAAAGACGAATTATATAAGGTTATTAAATCCTTAAAGGAACTTGGGTTAAGAGACGAGAGAATAATTGATTTGGTTAAGGAAGTATTGAATCCAAGCATACAAGGAGGGAAAAATGTTAGCGATAGATAGTTTAAGCAAGAAATTCGGAGATTTTCAGGTTCTTGATAACATAAGCATAAATGCCGAAAAAAGTCAAATTTATGGTTTGGTAGGCTCTAACGGCTGCGGAAAAACAACTGTTTTGAAACATATAATGAAGGTTTACAGACAGGATGAAGGGAATATAGCTTTTGAAGGTGAAGAGGTTGATGAAAACTCGGAAATAATTAAGGATTTTTATTATGTTCAAGATTCATTGTTTTTTCCCTATCAGTATACATTGAGCAAATTATTTCATTATGAAAAATTAATGTATAAAAATATGTCTGAAGAAAAATTTGAATACTTGGTTAAATACTTTAACATAGATAAAAATAAAGCATTGAACAAAATGTCAAAGGGACAAAAAAAGCAGGCAGCTTTTATTCTGTCAATAGCAGCACAGCCAAAGCTGTTATTGCTTGACGAAATTGTAGATGGTCTTGATGCGGTAATAAAAAGGAAGTTTTGGGATGTGCTTATAAAGGAAGTTATTGATAATGAAATGACTGTTATTATTTCTTCTCATGACCTGAAGGAATTAGATAATATATGCGACAAAGTCGGTATAATGCATAAAGGTAAGATTTTAAGAGAGGAAAACCTTGAAAAGATGAAAGAGGATATTAAAAGAGTTCAGTTTGCGGTGGAGGGTGAATTTGACCCTGAGCAGTTAAAAGAATTCAATATTCTGAAGGTTGTAAAAATAGGCAGCGTATTTATTTTAACTTTAACAGGAAACACGGATGATCTTAAGAAGTACTTGGAAGGTAAATATACTCTTCTATTGTTTGATAAGCTGTCAATGAGTCTTGAAGAAATATTTATAACAGAATTGGGAGGTGTAGGTTATGGAAAAGAAAAATAACTTTATGCCATTGCTGATATATTCAATTAAGGAAAAGAAAAATTGGGTACTTTTATCAACAGTAATAATTTTTCTTACAACACTATTGATACCATATATTTTAAGGGTTGATGAAGAAGTATTTATAATGTTTGGTATAGTTGAATTGTTTATTTTGGTTTTTATTAACTGTTTGGTTGATAACAGTTTTCTGCATAATGAATCAAAGCTGACATATTACAGCTCAAAGCCTTTAACATTAAGCAGGCAGATTATGATTAACATAGTAACAAATTCGGTTTTTACGGCGTATTTGTTGGTTCTTATTGTTTTGTCAGTAGTTTTTCAGGGTTTAGACTATGAAATATTCCGTGTTTTCAAAATGCTTGTACCTTGGCTGGCAGCAATCATATTGCTTGCATCCTTGTCGTCCATATTATCCGGCAATACCCTGATGGCAGGTGCAATGACAATATTTAACTTTTGTTTGCCGCTGATTATTTTCCTTGTTACAATGTTTATATTTTCTATATTGGAAAATGTGGTGATTGGATTTAGTGCAGATGTTTTAAATGACTATTTTTTAAACAATATATACAGACTTGATTATTTGTATTTTATCATATATACGAATAATAAGTCGGTTGACTTGGTATACTTTCTTCTGCTCTCAATTATACTGATATTTATATCAATGCTTATACGCAGATTCATAAAAAGAAGAAAAAACGAAAATACCGGATTTATTGTATTCAATGGATTTAAATATTTCGTGTCGGTACTTGCGTGCCTTATAATACCTGCATTTTTTTCAATAAGTATGTCAGGATATACCGGTATTGCAAGCAGGCTTATTATTTCAGCTTTATTAGCTGTTCTGTCCTACTATATAATAATTGCGTTTATTGAAAAGTCATTCAGGATATCAAAATTGTCAATAAAGGTTTTTGCAGTGAGTATGGCAATGTTTTCTGTAATAACCGGAGGCACCGTATTGTTTGCAAATTATTATAAAAATATGGTTCCCAATCCCGAGGATGTAAAAATTGCATATGTAGGTAATCAAATATGGTCTGTTAATGCTACCACTCAATTTTTAGAGGGCTCTCAGCCGGATGATAACTTTGAGGAATGGAAGAGACAACGAAGTATGGTTACTTATAACAGCAAAGAAAATATTGAAAATATTGCTGAGCTTCATAAGGAAATTTTAAGGGATCAAACATATTATCATCAATCAACATATTACGGAGTAAACAATTTTGTGATAGCTTACTGGATGAAAGATGGAAGTACGGTAATAAGAAGTTATACATTATCTCCGGCAGATAAGCGTACAAAAGAGCATGAAGTAAAAAATGAATTAGCAAACAAAATTATAAATTCCAATGATTATAAAAAGCAGAAGTTCTATTATCTCTATGATGAGAAATATTACAGCGGAAGGAATTTATATGCTAAGCTGAGGGATGTAAATGATTATAGCACAGTTTCAAAAAACATAAATTTAAATGATATAAGGCATGTGCTAACGAAAGATATAGACAATTTATTTATTGAAAACAACAGCGCTTTTATTGAATTGTTTATGAATTATAACACCCGTAATAATAAGGAAGATATGACTAATGAACAAATATATTTGTTAGAAATATATGAGAAACTTTCCGATGAGGAAGAAAACTATTTAGATCAAATATATTTAAATGATGAATTTGTAAATACATTAAGCTATATGAAATAAATATTCCGACAGTCATAAATCATGTCCATAAAAATTAAAAGATTCTTCAATTTGAAGAATCTTTTAGAATTTGAGGATAATTTCCTGTCCGATAGAGATTCACCCTTACAAATGAGGTGTGTCCCACTTACTCTAAATATTGATATTCTGTCCTAATTTTTGCACTGTTACTATAGGCGGTAATTGAGTATTTGCAATTACAACATTGTCATTTTGCACAATCCTTACCGGGTTGTTTTCACTTTCAACTATAATGTTTCTTGCCTTTACATCGGTTAATTCTACAGACTTGACATTTTTTGCGGATACTACAATGTCTCCCAAAACCACTACATTTTTAATATAAATATTTCCGTTTCCCACGGAATCCAATATATTTAAATTTCCCACCACAACGGCACTGCTGTAGGATTCATTGTAATTTGTAATATTAAAACCATATTCAATATTTTCATTATCAATTATTTCAAATATAATTTTTACTGCTTCCGCACGGGTTAATGCTTTTGAAGGCATGTAAGTTTTATCGGGATAACCTAATATGTATCCTTTGTTGTAAACAGTGTTGACACTGACTTTAGCCCATTCCTGAATTGAATTGTAGTCTGTTAACAATGTGGCACCTTCACCGTCAATATTACCCGTTGTTATGGCACCTGCAACAACCTTTGCCACCTCTTCCCGTTTGATTGGATTGTTTGGTCTGAATGTATTATTTTCATATCCCGAAAAAAACCCCGCAGCTACAGATTTTTGAATTTCTTTATAAAACCATTCATTTTCATTAACGTCTGAAAAATTTAATTTTTTTGTTATTTCAATTTGCATTGCGTTATTTAAGAGCTTTGAAAATTCAGCTCTTGTAATGGTTCTGTCCGGTCTGAATGTTCCGTCTTCATATCCTGATACAAAACCTAAATTAACTGCGTTTTTAATCCATTCTTTTGCCCAGTGACCTTCAATGTCTGAAAATACAGCTGTTGTTTTTACTTCATTTGCATCTGATGGAGTATCAACATTTTCTGTGGCGGTATCCTCGGTATCTTCAACATCTACCGAATCGGCATCTTCCGCATTATCAATATTTTCTGTGCCGTCATTTTCGGTATTATCAACATTTTCCGTATCATTGATTTCAGTATTATCGATAATATCATCAAGAATATCGGCGTAAGCCACCGCATTCATATTAGTTGCCAATACAGCACATAGCCCAAAGACTGTTAATTTTTTAATTACTTTTTTCATAGTACCTCCTTCTCTCATATATTAGACATAATCCTTAGGGGATTTGTTCCATATACCTTACAGTAGAGGTGTGTCCCCTTTCCGCTGATGTTATTTTATAATTTTCACGGTCAAAAGTAAACAGGTAATAATAGACAAGCCGGACAAAGGACATAAGTATTGACTTAATTGATGAAAATACACTATAATTAAAATAAATGAAAACAGGAATTGCCATGGATGAAATATATATGAAGGAAGCCTTGAAGGAAGCTTACAAGGCATATGAAATAAATGAGGTACCTATCGGTGCTGTTATAGTGAGAAACGGAGAAATTGTAGGCAGGGGTTTTAATCAAAAGGAAACATTAAAGGATGCCACTCTCCATTCTGAAATAACCGCTATAAAGGATGCCTGCAATAATTTGGGAGGCTGGCGTCTGCCCGGCTGTACCATGTATGTAACATTAGAGCCATGCCCCATGTGTGCAGGCGCAATAGTAAATGCAAGAATAGAAAGGCTGGTAATCGGAACAAGGGATTTAAAAGCAGGTGCCTGCGGTTCTGTTTTGGACATTACAAATCATCACATGTTAAATCATCAGCCGGAAGTTAAATTTGGCGTATTGGAGGAGGAATGCTCCGATATTTTAAAAGATTTTTTTGCACAGCTTCGTAAAAATAAAAAACAGGAGGATATAATGGAAAGATACCCCGTGTTAGAACTTAATTTAAAAAAGCTATATAACAATACCACAATTGTTACAAGATTATGTGAGGATTACGGAATTAAAGTTGCGGGCATAATCAAGGGATTCGGCGGAATAGAAGAAGGTGCCGAAGAAATGGCTAAGGGAGGATGCCGTCAAATAGGCAGTTCCAGAATTGAGCAGCTTAAAGCCCTTAAGGAGCGCGGATTAGAGTTACCCTTGCTTTTGGTTAGAATTCCCATGATGTGTGAAATTGAAGATGTTATTAAATACAGTGACATATGCTTGGTATCGGAAAAAGAAACCTTGAATTTGTTAAATAAAGAGGCAATAAATCAAAATAAGAAATACGGTATTGTGCTTATGTATGATTTGGGGGATTTAAGAGAAGGAGTGTTCAGTAAGAAAGAACTTGTCCAATTAGCAGAGTATACGGAATATGAATTAAGTAATTTATATCTTGAGGGCATCGGTTCAAATTTAAGCTGCTATGGTTCAGTTGCTCCAGCTGCAGAAAATTTAGGACAATTGGCTGCTGCCGCCGCCGATATAGAAGAAAAATTAAACAGGAAGTTAAATATTGTATCCGGGGGAGGAACAACAACCCTGCCGCTCATGGTAAGAGGAGGAGTTCCAAAAAAAATAAATCATCTTCGGATTGGTGAAGGAATAAATAATACACAGGATCTGCCCCTTTATTGGGATACTGATATTGAAGGTTTAGATTCGGATGTGTTTGTTCTAAAAGCTCAAATTGTTGAACTTAATGAAAAACCCACTCATCCCATCGGTCGGCTGATGGTAAATGCTTTTGGGGATCTTCCTCATTACGAGGACAGAGGAATAAGAAAAAGAGCAATCTTAGCATTGGGAAATCAGGATTTGGGAGATTCATCAAGACTGATTCCCAAGGATAAGGATATGATAGTATTGGGAGCCAGCAGCGACCATACCATACTTGACATTCATGACTGTAAAACAGAATATAAATTAGGAGATATTGTTGAATTTAATATTTTGTACCAGGCAATGCTGATGACGTCATTGTCTGATTATGTACACAAGAAAATAATCAAATATTAAATTATGCATAAAATAAAGGAGCTGTATTTATACCGAATATTCAGGTGGAAATGTTAAAAGGAAGAACAATTGAACAAAAAAGAGAAATGGTTAAGTATTCATGATTTTTTCCTAAAGGATTCAAACAAGGTAAACAATACTGAAGCTACCAATCCTCCGGCAAAACCGTTATTGTACAAATTAGTTCCCCCATGGACAATACCAACATTCATAGCTACGGACAGGTGTAGAAATCCGGCAAAAACACCCGCATAAAAGCCATATTTTCCTGCTATGGGGGCTAAAGTAGTGCCGAATATACCTGCGATTATAGCCGGGGTTGATTGTATATTCCATATTTTAAGTATACCTCCGAAGAAAACTCCTACCATAATAGGAATGGAATTGCCGGGATGATTGCCAATGGCAGAGAAACCCACAACAGTCAGAATGCCTCCGATTATGGGTCCGTTATAAACACCGCTGGTAAGAAATATAAAAAACATACAGATTAATCCCATTATACCCATGTTAATCAGTGTAAGTCCGTGTCCCATAATATCGACGTAATCCGTTAGCAGCTTTCCTGAAAATGTCATTATTTTGCTATAGCCTTTAAAGGATTTGCTGTTTAATATATATCCCGAGATAATTAATACAATAAAAATAATCAGTAAGTAGATATTGAAAAACATGTCATATTTATTAGAAAGTATAAGCTGCTGCTCAATATTGATACCGAAGCTTTTCATTAATGAGTTTGCAAGAATCCCAATAACACCTGCAGTAAATCCTACATTGTACAAATTATAGCCGTCGTGCAACTTATACATATTGAAAGACAGAGGTGTAATTAAAAACCCTATTATTATTCCAAATAAAATTCCCAAGATAATACCTATATGCGCAGGTAATCCCGATGAAAATGCCAATTGGCTGACTACAGGTGCCAAACAGGTTGAATACATAATTGTGGTAATAATATCTTTATATGAAATTTTATTATATTTAACATATAAAAGTCCGCCCAAATACATCGGCCATATATTGAAAATTGTTTTACCGAAAAAGGAAAAGCCTATGCTGGTAAATACAGCTGCTATTACTGTGCCGCTAATCTTTAATTCCAATTTATATATAATA
>ENA-UOOK01006185-UOOK01006185.1-fermentation-metagenome-genome-assembly--contig:-NODE-6185-length-11604-cov-4.124080_pt1 | contig 11604 bp, 8 predicted proteins | sample MGYA00245777_ERZ724023 | MGnify/ENA primary metagenome ERZ724023 (study PRJEB28704, sample SAMN03018312) | fermentation metagenome | biome: anthropogenic terrestrial biome; feature: soil; material... | reverse complement strand
CCAAAGCGATCGATATTATTTCAGTTTATTGTCGAAGCTGCTGTATTATGTTTAATAGGAGCAATTGTATCTTTGATTGTATGCTCAATTTTAGTATTTGCGTTAGCAAATATATTACCTATATTTGTTCCAACTCTTAGCTTTTTAGAACCATTTATGCCATTAAATCTTTTTATAATAGCAACAATTGTCTCAATAGTAGTCGGAATATTAGCCGGTTTTATACCAGCTTTTAGAGCTTCTAATTTAAATGTAGTAGATGCTTTGAGGTATGAATAATGAATTTTAGCGAAAGTATATTAATAGCTTTTGATTCCGTACGCAGTAATAAATTGCGTTCATTCCTTACTTTGCTGAGCGTAATGATAGGAGTATTTGCAATTATAGGTGCTGGCACACTTACAAGGTCTGTAGAAGATACAGTTACAAAAGAAGTAAATAGCATTGGAGATGCTACTGCTATAATTGGAAAGTTTCCAGCTATTCCAGCTGGACGTGATTGGCAAACATACGCTAAGAGGAAAAATATAACATATAAACAATATCAAAAACTTAAAAATACATTAAAAGAAGCTGAATATATTACATCATTTACACAAACTAATGGAAATGTTGTAAAAAGTAGTTATGATAACTCTGATCCAGATGTTACATTAGTAGGTTGTGATGAAAATGGAATATTAGGTTTAAGCAGAGATATACAAGCTGGAAGAAATATCATTAATGAAGATTTAGTCTTTCGCAGAAATGTTGCAATCATTGGAAAAGATATTGTAACCAAAGTGTTTAAAAATAATGATCCATTAGGCAAATCTATAATTGTCGGTAATCAGACTTATCAAATTGTAGGAATATTAAAACCTAAAGGAGCTACAATGGGACAAAGTAATGATAATATGGTACTTGTTCCAATAAATTTATATTTAGATTACCATTCAAATAGCCGCCAATCATTAACAATAATGGTTCACGCAAAAGACAAAAAAAGCTACGATAAAGTTGTCCAAGAAGCAATTAATAAATTTAGAATTATTAGAAATTTAAAGCCTTGGCAATCAAATGATTTTGAAATTGAAAGCAGCAGTACAATTGCAGATACATTTAGTAGTTTTACAAGTTATCTTACATATTTTGGAATAATATGTGGTGTAATATCCTTGATAGCAGCTGGGATCGGAATAATGAATATTATGCTTATGTCGGTGAAAGAGCGTACGCGTGAAATAGGAGTAAGAAAAGCTCTTGGTGCAAGAAAAAGTTGGATATTATACCAATTTATTATTGAAACTATTACTTTATGCCAAATTGGAGCAATTGCTGGAATAATTTCTGGATTAGGTGGTGCATTTATTCTAACTAATATGATGAATATGTCTTTATCTTTTCCAATTGGTTGGATAATATTTGCCATTGTCGTATGTACTCTATTAGGTGTAGTTTCTGGGGCATATCCTGCTTGGAAAGCTGCAAATCTTGATCCGATTGAGGCATTAAGGTATGAGTAATAATTTTATAATTATTAGATTAACTAAATAATTCATTTATAATTAAATGTTGGAGTTTGGTCAGGATAATAAAATTAATTAATTTTGTTATCCTGAATTTTTATCTATAAAATCAAATAATGAAGAATATTTTTAAATATATTTTTATTTTATTATTTATATTTTGTTCATATAGTGTATTTTATTCTCAGAACAAACCAAATAAACCTATACCTGTATCTTTTGATGGAAATAATGAAAACAAACAAATATATTCCTCAGAAGATTCGATTAAAAGTCTCACTGCTTTTAGAGAGGAAATTAATTCATTATTAAATGATAAAAATCTTAAAGGTGCAAATTATGGAATTGCAATTTATTCTCAGGAATCGCAGAAATTTATTTATCAAAGAAATGTAGAAAAATTACTTACCCCTGCTTCAAATACGAAACTCTTTACTACATTTGCAGCTATGAGCTTCCTAGGACCAAATTTTGATATTAAGACTTCTGTATATTGCTATCCTAATGACTTAAATGATAATATAATTAATGGCGATATTTATTTATATGGTAGAGGAGATATCAATTTAAGTATTAATGATATGGAATTGTTAGCAGAAGATATTAAAAATCTTGGAATTGAAAGAATTACAGGAAATATTTTCGCAGACCCTACTTTTTTTGATAGAGATTTTGAGAGAAGCTCATATAGTGGTGATAATGAAGTCGTCGAAGCTACAGGTCCAGTATTTGCTCTTAGTATTGAGAATAATTTAATAAATGTATTAGTAAAAGCAAGTAGTAAAATTGGAAGTAAGGCAAATGTCCAAATTATTCCTTTCTCACATTCTTTTGAAGTTAGAAATACATCGAAAGTAGGAAATGTGGTTAGAACTAAAAAAAGAAAGGGAAAAAAAGCTACTAGTAATGCACTTACTGTTTCTATGAAGGCTGAAGGTGATAAAGCAATATTTTATATCAATGGAACAATATCACCTAACCAAACGGAAAATTATAGCTATTATAATAAAACTCCAGAAATAACGACAGCAGGCGTCTTAAAAGAAAGATTAGAAGTAATGGGCATAAAAGTAGATGGTAATGTGAAAATTGGACAATGCAAAGAACTTAAATCTGGAGGAATGCTTGAAATCGCAAGTTGTACTAATCCATTGTATAGTATAATGTATGAGGTCAATAAAAAAAGTAACAATTATTTAGCCGAAATGGTATTTAAAATAATTGGTGGCAATTATAGAAAATATGAAGTTACTGCTAAGTCTGCTAGAGAGAAAATTATGCAAGTCTTAGATAGTAATTACATTCCTCATAAAGGATTTATGCTAAATGATGGATGTGGACTTTCGAGAAGAAATTTAGTGACTGCAGATGGACTCTCAAAATTACTTATTATGAATAGAAAGAAAAAATGGGGCAAAGCTTTTGATTCTACTTTTGCAATCGCTGGAGTGGATGGGACATTAAGAAAAAGAATGTTAACTACAAGTGCTGAAAATAATCTAAGAGGGAAAACAGGCACTTTGAGAAATGTAAGTTCTCTAGCTGGATATGTCGGTACAAAAAATAGAGATGAATTTATCTTTGCTTTTATTTTTAATGGTCCAAGCCCGGGCTATTATAAGCAAATTGAAAATAAATTAGGCGAATTAATGGCAAATTTCCAATATTATAAATATTAATTTAAATTACTAAATATGAATATTTATAAAGCAAAATATAATATCAATAATAAAAAAATCTCCTTTAGTGATATCAGGTTTTTTAATGTTATTGCCGTTTATTTGGCTAATCTGGGCTTCTTTTACACAATTATTTTCATTTTTTCTAATTAAGATGATAAATATATAATAGTAAATTAAATGAAAATTAAAGTAAAACCAGCTTTATTAAACACGTTTTTAATTATAATATCATTAGCAATGATGTTTCCACTCTTTTGGATGCTAATTTATTCATTTAAGACATATCCTGAGAGCTATAATTCAATTCTGAGTCTAATAAAAGCACCCTTTACTTTAAATAATTACATTGATGCCTTCTCAAGTGATTCCTTTATTCGATATTTTTTCAATTCTACTTTTATTGCATTAATTGTTACTGCTGGGAATATTCTTTTTTGTACTTTTGTTGCATATGCCCTTGTAAGGAAAGAATTTAAGGGTAAATCATTGCTTTTTGCGACAATAGCAGGAGTAATGATAATTCCACAACATGTTATAATGATACCACTTTATAGGTTGATGGTAAATTTTAATTGGATTAATGAATATTATTCATTAATTGTACCATGGTTAATTACTCCATTTGGAATTTATTTACTTCATCAATATTTAATTAAATTGCCTTCTGATATTGAAGATGCTGCTAGAATAGATGGAGCAGGTAATTGGTATATTTTATTTAAAATTGTAATGCCATTATGCAAACCAATTCTAATTGTACTTGGCATATATACATTTTTAGGGAATTGGAATTCATTTTTATTTCCATTCTTATTTAGTAATACCGAGAGCATGAGGACACTTCCCGTAGGACTCACTTTTTATATGGGTAAGCAAACCATTGATTGGGGGCATATAATGGCAGGAGCTGGAATATCAGCCATTCCAATAATAATTGTATTTCTAATATTTCAAAAGCAAATTATAAAAGGTATTACAGCTGGCGCTATAAAAGAATAAGATAATTTTAATTTTATTTGTAACGAAATAAAGAATTATGTTGTCTATTAATATATTTTAAGTTTAAATTACTATTAAACATCACAGAGGCTAAATTGAAATTAATATATTCTATTTTAATTGTATTTTTATTATACTCGTCATCAGCATTTTCGCAATTGACTTTACAAAAAGTAACTGATGTGGAGGTGGTAAAATTTCCTATTTGTCGAGTCCAAGTAAGAGTCGGAAATAATACGTTACCTACGCCACCTACACCAACTAAAGATAATTTTTTAATTAAAGAAATGCATTATGTAACTTACGGCGATTCAGTTGTAAAGATTGATGATGATTTGTATTATTTTTATTGGACAAGTCGGTTGACAGTTAAATTTCCCTTTGTAGATATTTATTTGACAATTGGGGAAGAATCAGTCATTTCTCGATTTCGTATGCCAATACAATATAAATTGCAACAAGTAAGAATAATGACTACTACAGATAAACCGATGATTTTCTTTAATCAACCAATGCCAAATGATTCATTTACAGTAGCATTAAATTTTAAGGTCTTGCCTGATGATGCTGAAGAAGAATACGATGTAGTAAAAATTGATTCAATGAAAACTCATAGCGAATATTTTGATTATCAATATGGTGGTAGCTATAAAAATTGGAATCCACCTCCTGGAGAATATCTCGAAGGTGAATACAGATTCTATATTTCGTTTAAAGGATATGAAAATAAGCTTTACACTGATAGATTTAGTATATATTATAACGGAAATCAAAAAGTTGAAGTGGATTTAATAGCAAATAGCTATAAAGTAAATACTTCTACAACAATAAATATTTTAGAACCCAAGCCTGGAGAAGTGCTAACGCCATGTATTTTAGATACAATTAAGTGGAATGGTGGCTCAAAGGGCTTGACTTATGTTGTAGAACTTTCTACTGACGGAGGTTATAACTGGAATGAAATTGGGCAAACCCTTGATACTTTTTTAATTTGGACTGTTGTAGATAAAATTACTGAAGGTGCATATATAAAAGTTCATCAAAAGTTCAAGCATCAAGAGCAATCTAGATTTTCTGATGAGCATGGTTTTACAAATGCTAAATACGAAAATAATGCAAATTTCCTTGCAGCTTCTACGGGAATAGGAATAGTAAAAGAGATTAAAATTGATAACACTGGTACTACTTCAATGCACAAACAAATTCAGTTAATTAAAGATAATAGTATCAATAATCCAATTACAACAACAAGCATTGTTTATTCAAAATATTCTAACGATTCAAGAGAACTAGCTATAACTTATCATTCAACATATATACCTCAATATTTTGCAAAGGATATTCTTAAAATATATAGAGATGAGGAAATAGAACCTATCAAAACAATTGATTTACCATTTGTGGTAAAGAGAATGGATGTAGATTCAAAATATAGATTCTTAACTCTTCTTTCAGATGTATCTAATCAATTATATATTTACGATACAAAAGATTATAGTTTATTTCAGAAATTGACATTTGACAAACCAATCTCTAATTTTAAATATGTTCCTTTTGGAGATAGTTTGCAAGTATTATTATTTGATAATACAGTATTAACATATACAATTAGTGATTTTAAAGAAGTTCGCAATGATAATTTCAATAATCTTCCACTTTTAACGGATATAGCTACATCTCCAGATGGTAAATTTACATCATTTGCTTCTCTTAGACCACCCACTGAAGACCTACCAAGTTATATTCCTTACGCTGGCTATATTGCTCCGGTATATGTATTTGAAAATAGTTCAAATATTAACATAAGAGCTTATTATAGTAATTCTCTTACACCATTAGGTTTAGATTTTGGACCATTCTCAGATAGAATAGTGATAGGTAAAGCTTCGCGTGACCATATTTCTATGAGAGAATTAAGTTCTGAACTTCCAACTGATTATTTTAATTTTGGTTTCGAGAGTCTTAGAATGACTAATTATTCATTTGCTCAAGAAGGCCATTATGTCGCAGGTATAATGGAAGATAGCATGCTATATGTGAATAAATTTAGATATTCAGAAATAGGCAAAATGAATGAACCATTTTCAATAAGATTTACTAAATTAAATTATCAACCATTAGTTTTTGAAGAACAAATTTTAGATTACAAAACTACTCATAATATAAAAGGTAATTTTTGCAATACTGGAGATTTACCTATTATTTTGTTAACAGCGAATTTAAAATTTAATTGGATTTTTAATCTTCATCCAATCAATTTACCTGATACTCTATTTCCCGGCGAATGCATCGATTATACTATAGATTATTTTAGCATAGATACTGGAATAGTAAGAGATACTTTATTTTTCCGTTCATGTGCTCAAGAATTTGCTATTCCATTAGAATCGCGAGTACTTCCAAGAAATCTTACATATTATGATGATGATTTAGATTTAGGAGAAGTATGTGTTTACACAACATTTAGAAAAAAAGTAAAATTTCTTAGGAATAATGATACAATTCCATTAAATATTCAAAAATTAACACTTGAAGCAAATGGAAGTACAGCTATTAAAATAATTGGTCTATATGAAAATATTGTAGTTCCTCCAGGAGAGGATTTAATTGTAGAAATACAATTTTCTCCGGATAAACTTGGTGATTTTACTAATAATATTTTCATTGATCATAGCAATAATTGGAAATTTAGAATTACTAAAACATTAAAAGGTAAAGGTATTGGTGTAAATGTAAAAATGTCTCATCAAAACCTTGCTTTTATACCGGAAATTAAAACAAGACATATAACCATAAATAATATAGATGATAAACCTTTTATTGTTAATTCTTATAATATAAATCCAGAGGGAGCTTATAGAATTAATACTCAATTTCCGATTACAATTGCACCTAATGACTCAGCAACTATTGAAATTGAATGTTTAGCTAGCGAAATTACTCAGGCACAATTGTCATTTATTTCTGACCCATGCGCATCAAATTCTTTAATACATATATCTAAATATAGCTCAAATTCTGTTTTGACATTAATCGATACAGAAGCAGATCCTCGAGGTGAATCAACTATTAAAATAAAATTAGATAATGCTGAGAATATTACATATAATGGAATAAGATTTTTAGAAGGTGAGTTTAAAATTGATGAAAAGATTTTCTTACCTTTTGCAGAAAATGCAATATTTTCTAATTTCGGTTCAGGTAAGATTATTAGAAATGAAGTGATCGATGGAAATAGATATATTAGATTTGTTATTGATGGTAATTTCCCAAGAGAAGGAATTGTTGCAGAAATAAAGGGTTTTGCCGGGCTTACTTTACCAAGCGAATCAGTTATGGAATTTACTACTGATGCAAAATATTTCGGCACAAGCGTTAATACCAATTTCAAAACAGGTCTATTTAAGTTGATTAATCTTTGTGCTGATAAAATGATAATTTGGCAAAAGCCATTTCTTAAAAATATTTCATTATCGCCTAATCCTGCCGATAATTATTGCAATTTAAAATTTGAATCAGAATTGGTTTCAAAAGGAAAAATAGAGATTTTTAATTCTTTAGGAATAAAACAAAAAATTATTGAAGATATTTCTATTCTAAATGGAAAAAATGAATTTAAAATTATTACTGATGATTTAGAATCAGGCTCGTATAACGCTACAATTTCAGTAGATAATCATATCACATATTTTAATTTTATCATAGTAAAATAATTATATCTTTTTTGTGCTTATTCAAAGAAATATAAACAAGATAGAAATAAAATTTTAAACAACATAATTGGATGAAAAAAAAATTAACTTTTATTGTAATATTTTTAATTAACTTATCAAGTATTTCTTACTCTTTTGATTATTACCCGGTTGGAATATATGCCAATGGAGGCATCAATCTTAATTTCGCAAATAGCAATGGAATAGAGATCCCACCATTTTGTCCTACTTGTATTGGATTAAAAAATGGAAAAGGACTTGGCTATAATTTTGGTTTAGGATTTAATGTAAATCCAAGTCATACATTATTTAATTTAAAATATAGCTACGGAGCATATTTAAGCTACTCAAATTTATATTCAAATATAAATAAAACGGAATTTCTAGGTAATTTAATACTCGGAAATGAGATGATAAAAGGTGATGTAAATTATAATTTAGATGTATTTTTCAAATCTCTTAATTTTACACCATACATATATTTATATCCTTTTGAAAAATTAAATATTGCACTAAAGCTTGGAGTAGATTTTTCATATTTAATAGGTAGTAATAATGAATTAACTGAAAAGACAGTAAAAGAGAATACATTCTTCACAAATGGTGCTACAGAAAAAAAATATGAAGCAAACGAAGTATTAAATGCTAAATCTTTTTTTGTATCATTACCGATTGGACTAAAATATGATTTATTGAAGTTCAAAAATCTAACTATTAGTCCAGAATTACAATATAATTTAGCTTTATCTAATATACAAGAATCATCAAAATTAAAAATAAATAGATTTTCTGCTGGTATATCATTGGTATATCAATTCGAGAAAAGTGTAAAGAAACCAATTGCACCAATCGCACCAGAATTACCAAAACCGGCACTTGAAGAAGGTAAATCAGCTGATATTGTCAGCACTGTCGATTGGCTTGTTAATAATTCAAAGATAACTAGTAATGATACTTTAAATATTGTTCTCAACAAACAAGATTATTATGACGAAGTCCCAATTTTAAAATATCTATTTTTTGATTACAATTCTACAGAACTTAAGAACAGCTTTAATGATTCAACAGAAGTTGATATAATAGATAATCCGGAAGCGATTCAGCAAAAATATTTTTCTGATTTACCTGACATAATAAGAAATAATAATGTTAGGATAATAGATATTTTATCAACATCTGATGAAGATAATGACATCGGAAAAAAGAGATTATCATTTCTTCAAGACTTTTTAGCTAGTAAAAATATAGATATAGATAAAATAAAATTTAATTTAAAAAGAATAAATGTAAATAAATTAAAATATCCAGAATTAGCAGAAGAAAACAGAGTAATTGTGCTTCATTCTGAAAAAATCAAAAATGAAAATATTTCTTTTATTAATCAATCTTCGGTTGATTTCCCAATTATAGAAAATGTTATTAATTTGGGCATTTTTTCTGATTACTATGTTACAGGTATTAATGGGAATGTATCAATTAATGAAAATGAAATTTATAAAATAGAATCTGCAAGAAGTGATTTTAGTGTAAATAGTTCAGATCTTTTTGAAATTAATAATGAAATGAAACATAAAATATATTTAAATTATACTTTAGAAAATTCAGCTAACAATATTAAGAATTTCAAAGATAGTATAAATTTATTATTTACTATAAATATGTTTCCAGATGAGATAAATTATAAATATTCAATGAATGACGATTCTTCAAGTTATTATCAATATATTTTGAGTTTATTTGATTTCGACAAATCCAAATTTAATCTTATAAATAAGAAAGCACAAAACTTATTATATGATGCAATAAAACAAAATAAAAAGGTTGAAATATTTGGTTGCTCTGATAATTTAGGTACTATAGATTACAACTCAACTTTAATAAACAAAAGAGTTAAAAATACATTAAAAGCTTTGAAAATAAAAGCTAACCAAGTTACTATCATTGAGAATAATAAACCATTATTTGATAATAATAATCCTATTGGTAGGATGTATAATCGTTCTGTAATTATAAGGGTATACAATTAATAAATAATATATTCCAGATAATTATGTCTTCTTTACGATAAATTCAAATTACTGACGAACAATTTATGGTGGCATTAGTTTGAAGATATAATAAATAAATAGTAATAGTGATAACTATTTTTAAAAAGAAAACCCATTTTTGTAAAATGGGTTTTCCTTTTTTTTATATGTTATTTTTAAATTTACTATAATAAGCTATCATTTTCCAAGTTTGTTTGAATAGGTTTATAATTATTATTTGCAATTGGGATAGAATTTTCAGGAGTTTTTAATTCAGAGTTATCCTTTTTGTTTAATTCATTTTTAATTGCTGAGTCGCTTGTGGTTTTAACATTATTAATTGTAGATTTGATTTCATTTGCTTCAGAATTAATATTATTTAAATTTGAATTGATTTCATCTTTCACTGAATTAATTTGCACTTTTAATTCGTTTTGAGCTGAACGAAACTGCTTCATTCCCTTGCTGACCATTTGTGCTATTTCGGGGATTTTTTTAGGTCCAAATAGCACAATAATAGCAAGAACAATTAGAATTAATTCACCACCACCTACATCAAACATATTAATTTACATTTATATATATTGATGAAAATTAGTTTTTATTATTAAGTTCATTAGCTTTTTTCTCTTCTTCAGACTCAGTTCCAGCAGCTTGCTTAAACTCTTTAATACCGGAGCCCAATCCTCGCATTAATTCAGGTATTTTTTTCGCTCCGAATAATAGTAAAATAACAGCGATGATTAAGATTATTTCAGGTGCTCCTATGCTCATATTATTTTCTTTCGTTTAAATTTGATATAAAATTTAGTTATTTTCTATGTATACGAAACAATTATTTCAAATGTTCAAATAAAGATTGGAAAATATATTTTCCATCTTCGCAACCTAGTATATTATCACAATATCTTTCAGGGTGTGGCATCATACCTAAAATATTGCCTTCTTTATTAATTATAGCTGCAATATTATTTATCGAGCCATTAGGGTTTGATTCTGGAGTGACTTCACCTTTTATATTACTATATCTAAAAATTATACGATTGTTAGATTCTAGTTCGTCGATTGTGTCTTTATCAGCATAATAATTACCTTCGCCATGAGAGATTGGTATTCTTAAAGGTCTATCAGTTGGCACTAAATTTGTAAATGCAGTATTTGTATTGCAACAAGTTAAATAAATATCTTCGCAAATAAAATTTAAATCTCTATTTCGTAATAATGCTCCAGGTAATAAATGAGATTCAGTGAGCACTTGGAATCCATTGCAAATACCAATTATATAACCACCTTTTTCAGCGAATTTAGTAACATCATTCATAATTGGAGAAAATCTTGCAATTGCACCGCAACGCAAATAATCTCCGTGTGCAAACCCACCTGGTAATAGTACGCAATCAGTATCTTTAGGTAGACTTCCTTCTTTATGCCATATAAATTCAGCATTATAACCTAAATTCTTTTTTATAGCATTATATGCGTCATGATCGCAATTAGAACCAGGGAAAATAACTATACTATATTTCATTTATTATTTTTCTTTCAAATTATTTAATAATTATTGATATTATTAAGATTAATAATTTTCAAAGATCTCGATTTCAAAATCTTCAATAATTGGATTTGCGATTAATTTCTTGCATGCACTTGTTACAATGCTTTTTGCATCATCCTG
>ENA-UOOK01006184-UOOK01006184.1-fermentation-metagenome-genome-assembly--contig:-NODE-6184-length-11605-cov-3.846234_pt1 | contig 11605 bp, 7 predicted proteins | sample MGYA00245777_ERZ724023 | MGnify/ENA primary metagenome ERZ724023 (study PRJEB28704, sample SAMN03018312) | fermentation metagenome | biome: anthropogenic terrestrial biome; feature: soil; material... | reverse complement strand
AGAGCCTGGTCTTGTAGGAGTTCGTGCGTTCGAATCGCACCTCTCGCATCAAGCTTTTTTAAATATTGGATTCAATTCAGCCACAATCTCTTCGATTGTGGAAGCTTTTCAGCAAATCGGGCACGTTGCCTTCCTATTGCAAACTTCAATTTAGCCACATTATTTCAGTTGTGGAAGCCCAATCAGATAGTTGCAATTAATTCTATTAATAAGCTTCAATGAGGTTACAGTCTTTCAATTATGAAACTTTGATTACAGGGTTTGGCGCTCACTAAGGAGTATAAGCTTTAAGCTTCAATTCTGCCACAACCTTTCGGTTATGGAAACCAATAGTCACGGGCGTGATGCAGCGGCAGCTTGAGGCAGCTTCAATTCTGCCACAACCTTTCGGTTATGGAAACTAGGCGTGGCTAAGGTAGGCGGTTGCTACTGCGCAGGCTTCAATTCTGCCACAACCTTTCGGTTATGGAAACCGAGCTGAACCGATCCAAGACACTGCCAAGCCCTGCGCTTCAATTCTGCCACAACCTTTCGGTTATGGAAACCAGATGCCTACAGTTTTGGTTGAAAAACCATATCAGCTAGCTTCAATTCTGCCACAACCTTTCGGTTATGGAAACCACAGCAAGAGGCCGGCCGCGTATATGAAAACATAGGCTTCAATTCTGCCACAACCTTTCGGTTATGGAAACCAGATGCTAACGGGGTCAAAGGAAATGCTGATCCCTCAGCTTCAATTCTGCCACAACCTTTCGGTTATGGAAACGATATGAGTTTCCTTGATGTACTCGATTGCTTCAGGAGGCTTCAATTCTGCCACAACCTTTCGGTTATGGAAACTTGATGATGATGAAGATATGTGACCTCCTGAATCAGACTTCAATTCTGCCACAACCTTTCGGTTATGGAAACCTAAATCTCTGGGTTGGTCGAATAGAGATTCTTTGAACTTCAATTCTGCCACAACCTTTCGGTTATGGAAACTAAACTTTCCAATTCGTGTTTTATATCTTACTTCGAGCTTCAATTCTGCCACAACCTTTCGGTTATGGAAACTTCATTAAGGCGAACTGCTCTAATATATTCCTGCTCTGGCTTCAATTCTGCCACAACCTTTCGGTTATGGAAACCTCAAAGAAGAAAACGAACTGCTTAGATCAGGAAAAGCTTCAATTCTGCCACAACCTTTCGGTTATGGAAACTCGCTGCTCATTCGCAATCACCTGGATCTTCTGCTAGCTTCAATTCTGCCACAACCTTTCGGTTATGGAAACGAATTTAATGACGGTTCGAGTGGAATTTTTGTTCGAAGCTTCAATTCTGCCACAACCTTTCGGTTATGGAAACCGTACGGGGCAGCATTATCAAACGGAATAGCTATAGCTTCAATTCTGCCACAACCTTTCGGTTATGGAAACGTAACTATAAGTGTACTCTCCTGTCTGGATTCCTGCGCTTCAATTCTGCCACAACCTTTCGGTTATGGAAACTTTTTAATCTTCCCTACTGTTGATTTCATAGCTCCTGCTTCAATTCTGCCACAACCTTTCGGTTATGGAAACGCTTTTGCCGGTTCAATTCCGGCTTATGGCGAAGAAGCTTCAATTCTGCCACAACCTTTCGGTTATGGAAACATCTATGAAAAAAATATTACTCATTTTGTTAGCCTGCTTCAATTCTGCCACAACCTTTCGGTTATGGAAACATAAGAGGTAGAGACAAATGGGATACAACTTTATAAGCTTCAATTCTGCCACAACCTTTCGGTTATGGAAACATAAGGCCCGTAGATATCAGGACCCTGACACCATCGCTTCAATTCTGCCACAACCTTTCGGTTATGGAAACCTGATCCGAGGCGGGATTGATACCCTCGGCAGCGTTGCTTCAATTCTGCCACAACCTTTCGGTTATGGAAACCTATGGACCCGGACGGCGTTTCTCGGGGCTGCAAACCCGCTTCAATTCTGCCACAACCTTTCGGTTATGGAAACACGAGTGCGTCTATTTGAGTATCCGGTGTGATTTTGTGCTTCAATTCTGCCACAACCTTTCGGTTATGGAAACGGCGCGGAGATTTCCGTGTCTACTAGCTACGGAGTTCACCTCGTTTTCGAGAGATTATTCAATTGAATTCTTTTCATGGACTATAAAACTAGCGTATTTATCTCAATTCGAAAAGCCAAAGCTTTTCGAGAGCCTTCAGCAGATTTTAGGGATAATAAGCTCTCGAAAATTAAACTATAATGAAATCTTCCTCTTCAACTTCAGGCTTCTTGCCCATGAAAGTTATCTTCTTATCAAGACTTTTATTCACCGGGCCCAAGTTTATTATCATTACACTGTCTTCCTCATGATTTATTATATTGGTAAGCGCTGCAATAAGTTCTATTTTGCTTTTTTTTGAAAGGTCACAACGAAAGACTGAATAGTGAAGTGGAGATCCAAATCCCTCAACAGTATTGTGCACTTGTCTTAATCTAGCTGGCTCTTTGATGTCATAACTCACGATGTAAAAGTTTAATCCTGACATATTTCCCCTTTTAATTTTATACAAAAATCGTTTTCTGTTTCATCTCGTGCAAAATGGAGTGTACGATTCTATTTCTTTAGTGACAGTTCTGCCTAAAAGCCTTACCTGTATTTCCAAAATTCTTCTGTAACTTGCTTTGTATCCGAAGATAGGATGGGTTATTTCCGTATTTATTCTTCTCTCATATCCACTAATTATTTTCTTTTTCGTATTATCTTTTAATGAAACCCCAAATTTTGTTATCTCAAAATCTTCTAGTGTCAAGGTCTTGTTGTTAAAAAGCGTAAGAGCAACAGAATCTGCTATCAATGGTCGGAACTCTTCCATTAAATCAAGTGCTAGAGCTGGTTTCCCATATTTAGGTTGGTGATAGAAACCCATATAAGGATCAAAGCCTACAGAAAATAAAGTTACAAAAACTTCTTTTGTCAATACACCATATAAATATGAAAGGACAGCATTTACCGGGTCAGTAGGAGGTCTTTTATTTCGATTTTCAAATTTACATTCAAGATTTGGTTTTAACATATTTCCAAACCTCGAGAAATAAATTTGAGCCGCAGTTCCTTCTATACCTAAAAGCTGCCCGATTTCTTTTGCATTCGATGCTTTTTTTTCAAGAGAATTCAATTGAGAGAGAATTTTCTCTGGGACCTCAGCGTCATTTCTTCTTAATAAAGTCCGACAATTTTTGATTTTGCCAGCAATCATATTACGAGAGATTGCCAGTGACTTTTCTGGGTCGAACGCAGTCTGATATTGATGAATCCTTAAATCAACATTTTTGCTCATAACCCCATGTGAAAGTCCATAAAACCATCCCCCAAAGGAAAAATAACACACAGGTACATCCATTCCGATCAAATTTTTTAGTATGGAGGATGAAACATGTGCATCGCCATAAATTGATAGTTGGGATACTTGCCTCAATGGAACGCTCTGCAGTTCCTCATCGTTTTTCTTGATAACCAACCTATCCCCTTTTTTGTGTACCGAAATTCCCCACCCTGTAACATAAACGGGTTTTTTGTTGTCTTTAGTTACATTTAAGGATCTGACTTGAGATGTAGAACCTTTTAAAACGTTAGTTTCATCGGGAAGGCAAATACCTGAGAGTGAACATCTTGGGCATTTAGGACTATTTTCAAGAGGAGACGGGATTTCTTTTTTCCCAATAGTCTCAAGGAGCTTCAAAATTGTTTCTTTAGTTTTTTGAATAAGCTCTTCATCGAAATCAACTTTTATTCTTTTCTTTGAATGGACAAAGTAAATAACTCCTTCTTTGCAGTCAAATCCATTTTCTTTCAACACCAAGCCTTGAGCACATAGCTGAATTCTTTCCGGTTCACGGACTTTTTCAGGAATATCCGGAACATAACCTCTCTTGTATTCAACTGGGATGGCTTTTCTGTTTGATTCTTCTAGAAGGTCAATTCTTGTAATCACGCCAGTCTGATAACCAGAAAGCATCACAGAAGTACTGTGAATTTTTTCTTCTTCATTTTGTAAATCTTTGGTTTTTTCTTGATCCACGTTTCGATGAACAAACTTCCCTTCCAGAGTATCTGCACTATGCTCAAATTCTCCCTGTACCCACTCCATATAACATAGGCGTGGACAATATACAAATTCATTCAGCATTCTTGCAGGAATCAGTTTCTGCTTCTCATACCTAGTTATCGGTTCATCCATAGTATCACCTCTTATATTCCCAAGTCATAGCGTTGCTTGCGTCTCATTCGCCATTTGACTTTTCCATCTGTCTGGTTCAGATGGACCCTGGGAACAGGGCTGCTTATCCCAGATTTAAGTTATTTCTGACTGATTATCTTATGTCATTGTCCGGAATGAAGATTCCAAGCCCATAATGACATCCATGTCCCAGTGCCACTGGACCCTTCACTTCTTCTGGGAAACTGAGACGGAATCCATAAGGATTTCCGGATGGAGGAGACTGTTTACCTTTTCTATAACGTTTGAAGGTAAGCCATTGCCTTGTTGCTCCATTTACTTCATAGGCAGGAATAGGCTCAATTGAAGATGGCTGTGGCAATCCCACTTTATCTATTGAAAGAAGGAGCTGAGAGACTGGGCCATCGATCTGCATTCCAGCCAAATCAGGAAGTACTCCATATTCAAGCATCAAATGTTCTTTAGTTGCATAAGGCGCATAATTTTCAGGAATTTTTATCTCAATGTTCTCAGAGATTCCTTGGATTTTCCATTGGCCTGTACGCGTAATCTTTGGATGCCGGGTTAAAATGTATGGTGTAAAGGACTTCCATGCTCTGGAAGATGATAACAGGTTAATGTTTTGAGTCTCAGCCGACTGATCTAAATCAAACATGCCCAGCAAGAGAAGGTTAACATCGTTCTTCAAATTATATCCATATAACCTCTTCATCCTTGCAATAGCATACTGATGATCTTCATCATAGCCCCCAGGAGCGTACAGTGTTAAATGGTCCAATTTTCCATCTCTATCCTCATCGCTTGGGAGGTAGAAAGTGTGCATATTGCTAAGTAGCGGATTCCCATCATCATCTTTTCCAGAAAGAATAGAAGTTTTCTTGCGGCCTTTTCCATATGTTGAGATAGCTGTACTGCGAGCAATGTCAGCAATTTTTAGGCTTTCTGTTACTGGAGGAAGTGCATTTGAGTCAAGCAAAAATCTGACTACATTTACTTTCTTTTCTTCCCTGCCTGCAGCATAACTGACTTTAGAAGGCTCAAAGCAGTCAATTGATCGGGTGTATTGAACCCACCTGCTCATAGGCGGATTCAGATTTTTAATCTGGGTTCTTAATACGGATGTTCTTATTAGAAGGGGATGCTTGCTTTCGCCTTTCCTATCGAGTTCATCCAAAGAAATTTTTGGATCTATACCATCGTCCGCACAGAGTACGTTAACAATTTCTTCAGAACTACTTAGAACACCCTCTTCGGTCAGTGGTTTTGAGGCTGAATAATTGTCAAGTTCTTTAAGGATATTAAACAGTTTGCCTTCCTTAATTACCTCAGCTTTGCACCAGGACTCTACCCTGCCAAGGTATGAAATATTTTCTGCAATCTGTTCTATAAGTTTTAGAGATCTGTCGTTCAGTGAAACATTTTCCCAAACTGTAATGACAGGGCTTTCCCGTGACACGGCTACGAAAGTATCGAAAATCAAGGTCTTTGAAGCATGCCAGTTCTTTTTATCTCCTTTATCCCAGGGCATATAATGCCGTGTATGTCCAACAGTTGCTGGAGGCAAGTAAAATACAGGAGGCTCAAGAAGGCTCAGGAGAAGCTTTCTGACATCTTTTTCCTCAGCATCTACCTTTAACTTCCATGTAGCAATGATTGCGCGTAATATCCTCCACGGAGATGGGGGCCATTCTGGCACCCCTTCGTTTACATGCCTTCCCCAGGGAGTAGAATGATACCTTCCGGCTAAAAATTGAAAAGAGAGTGCAAACATCGTGTTATACCTCACCCTCTCCTTCTAAACCTTCTTCTCCTTCTGTGTTTTTGTCTCCCTTTCCACTCCCTTTTTTGCCTTTGGATTTAACAGGCTCAACATAAACCAGCTCACTTATTGGTGGATTTGCGAAAAGGCCTTTCGTAGTGCACTTTCCAATTAATTCTTTTATGCCTGTTTCTAAATCTTCTAATGAGGGAAGTGTAAAACCATCAATATTTGAGCTTATTCCATACTCTATTTCATCCCTTATTCCTTCCTTTAACTTAAGATCGCATGCTGTCCTAAGTTTCAAACCTTCAGCAAGAAACTTATTTATTTTATAAAGTGATAAAATTATCAGGAGGCTTTCAGCGTCATTATCGAGCCCCAGACTTCTTATTGATGAAAGATCAAGGTTGAAGTACGCTTTGATATTTTGAGCAGTGTACTCCGTTCTTGCATAAGGAACATTTCCTCCCCCACCTGCTAAGGCAGGTTGTACATGGCTGAATTTAACCCCCCCACTTTGAACAGACTTCACTCCAGAGGCTTCTATAAACCCAGACAAAGACCTGGCTAATTTTATTCTACCATCCAGTTCCTCCAGGAATACACCATGAATAAGTGTGTTTGGGTCGTACTTTAACAGTGTCTTATAAAGTAAGGGATAATTGATCGGTTTATTTTTCTCAATCTTTAATTCTTCCTCCAGCATCTTTTTGAAATTTGGAATCTCTGCTATATACTCAGAATTAATTCGATGAGCTTCCTCTATAGAAGTCGTGGTTGAACCTTTATCATCTAGCTTTACTAGAATATATGGAAGGCCCTTTAAAGGTTCCACGAGGTCTTTCTTAGCCTCATCCCAGCAAACAAGTTCCATCCTATTTGCCATTGATTGAGGCGATTCCACAAGCAACATATTAGTGCCATCAGGTGCCTGGTATTGTGCAGCCCCCAGGTCTGGAAATCCTGTAGGCTGAAAACGGTAGCTCTGAACCGGTTCTAAATCAGCTTCCAGAAGAAGCCTGTTCTCATCTTTCAAATTTTCTTTTAAGGTTTTGATATCTGTCATTTTATCTTCTCTCCTTTCTTTATCACTTTAGATTTCTAATTCAGCTATTGGTGGTTGTATTACTAATTCGAAAAGTCGATTATACTGCAAGATGGGGATTAGCAAAGAAGCAACTATCCTCTCCATGTCTTCTTTATTGATATTGAAATCTGGAGCAGTAACTGTATTTCTTCGAACTCCTAAAGGCGTAAGTCCTGAAGACTTCAGTCGCCTGGTTACTAGCTCAAATGCTTTGTCCTGCTGAGTATCTATTACTCTCAGGATTTCAGGTGATGAAGGCAAATAGATTCCTTTTTTTTCATCATAACTAATCCCCCAACTTCTGTTTTTAAAAGTAAGATTACCTGGAATAAAAAGTAGTTTAAGAAACGCATATGCTCTCGGAATCATCATATCCATTCTTTTGTTCCAGTCTCCTCCATGCCTTTCTTTATCGTAATACCTCCATTTGATAGTGGAAAGTCCCCACGTTAAGTCAGATATTTTCTTATCGTTTACTTCTCCTCTTATGAACTTGCCCATATCCGACAAACTAACTGCTACTCTTCCACCTATCGGAGTAAAGTCACTGCCTTTCATTTTTCCTTCGAGAATTCTACGTTGCAGGACTGCTTTCATATTGCTGCAAAGGTCACTGTTACTCCAGACTACACTGGTTCTGGTTTCACTCCATTCAAGTCTACCCTTCTTATTTATCTCAGAGGGCTCTAACTGGCGTCTTATCGATCCTATTTTCTTATCGTAAATTGATGCAATTGCGCAGGCAATTCTGAATTCTACACTTCCATCATCACAAGCAGTTATCCATAAAGGAGAAAGATCATTTAGGGGTCTTATTGGCCTGTTGGCACCTGCTGAAGCAAAAGATCTCTCCGCTTTGCCAAGTTCAATAAGGAGATTCTGAAAATCTAAAACATTTCCATGCCTGCTAAGAGAAAATATTGCTTCTTCAATAGATCTAAGATTAGAGCTATATCGAGCAGCAACGCTTTCCTTTGAAGAGCACTTATCATGGAGTACATTAAGCCAGTTATCAAGCTCTTCTATCAAGTTTACATTTTTTCGCTGTGTTACCTTAAAAGTCCCGAGAGGTATTGCCAGAGCATTTGCATTACTTCCACTACCCTGACGGTTCAATCTTCCATATCTGACAAAGGCATCAATTCCACGGTCAACTCCAAGACTGGAAATAGCACGTACAAAATCCAGCCCATTATATGCTTTTCGAGATCCAATCTGTGCTCTACCTTCATGGAAAAGATATTCTAATTCCTTAAAGTTTGTAGGTCGGTTCCATAAAGGCAGCCAGAATTCGTTCTCAAAAGAGCCCGTATTGTCTTTCGAACTTAGATGATTCAGGCCAACAGCTGAAGGTAAAACTGTAAATGGAAAGGATGCATATTTGCTATTGGAAGAGTAATTGTCACCAAAGCGTCTGCTTGCCGAGCCTGCAAATAAAACGGTTCCTTCAAGAGCAAAAATCAAATCCCAGGGATTTACAAGCTTATTCTTGCCTCTATATCCCTCTGTAGAGTTTGCCTCTGCTATCGCTCCAGGAAACATTTGTCCTATACTAAGATCAGAAAGTTTAGGGGTATGTTTTAAAAAAAGGCAATGTTCTAGAAGCTTTTTGGCTTCTTTCTCTTTTTTCGGATCTAAAACCTTTACCAGTGCTTGCAAATAGTTAGAGAAATAACTTCCACTACCTTCATTTCCACCCGTTCCTAAAACAGGTAAAAATTTTCTGTAATCACCTGTCAAAACATAACATGTATCCAGCCACTCTATAATGTCATCTGGCAGTTCCGATCTTATACTCTCCAAAAAAAACGTTTTTTCTTCATCTAGTGGTTTTTTGTTGATCCCTCTTGAATCACTAAACTCTTTATAAGCATCAAAAACTCTTTTAAGCAAGCTAAACCGAGGATCTTCAGATTTAAGAAGAAAAGATAAAGCTTCCTTTGCTGCTTTTTCAGAAGGCTCATCATAAAACCCACTCCGTGCACCCCATGGTCCAAAAAGAGGGGCAGGAGAATATTCTCTCTGAAAGAAACCGACTATTTCCTCTGAACTGCAGCCAGTATTTATAAAAAAAATATTGTTTTCCCAATAAGCTCTAGCATTTCCATCTTTCTGCTGGAAGAATATTTTAAAAACTCCCAAAGACTTTAAATAGCCAACAAAGTTGTCTATAGAACAGCCTTTTAGTTCTATATTATTCATCTGATTCCTCCTGTAGAGAACTGGCTCTCCAATCGGCAATACGCACAAGACCTTCAAGATATGCCAATCTGAAAGGACCTAGATTATCACGAAGCTCGCACATTCTCTCAAGCCATGATGGATTTCCGTACTTATCTGCACCAATCTCCATCAGGGAAAGACTCAGGGTCGTAGGAGGTATCTTCACATTGTTTCCAAGATAAATTTCAGGAATAGTATCTCCCTCCCATATACCTCTTGCAAACCTTGTTGTCTCCAAATTGTCTGGAGCCATTTCCCCTGGAACAGACCTTATGGATAATCTGACTTTACCGTGATGTGCAGCCACAAGATATGCAAGCAGGTTAACATCATCTGGCTTGATATTTTTAATGAGATCTCCATTTTGAAGCAAAAGAAGGGCAGAGGCTAATTCGTGCCTGAAATGTTTTCTTTTATACCTGATTCCACTTTGCTGGTTTGACTTTGCCCAGAGTTCCCCTCTCATATCACCCTTACTCTCGTCAAAACCGGAAAGGATAGCTTCCTGAAAAACTTCATGTGCTTTTCCTATATCGTGATAGTATGCTGCATTTTCCAAGATATTCGCATACTCCCAAGCTATTGGCTCTAAATTAGAAAGCAGTTTTTCCATTTGCTTTAAAATGTTGCCGGCATGTTTGGCAATCGTTTCCCACTCTTGGGAGGCTACTCCTGGATCTTTATCTGTTGAATCGTTGGAATTTGCAGGAGTTTCAGAAAAAAGTTGAGGCACTCGGTCTTTGCAGTCCTTTGACCACCCGATTTTGAGACCGTATCCTCCTGCTTCTGGACTTATTAAAAAAGTCTGGCCCGGATGGATATTATTAAAATTTGGGTTAATCCATTTTCCTTCGAGATAGTCCCATAACCAGGTTTGTTCCCTTTTATTCTTCAAAAAGTCTTTGAAATCTGCTATCGGAACCTGACATAACTCTTCTTTTAATGGTCCTTTGTGATCTTCTGGCGGTTTATTTCCTTCCCATTCTCTCCAGTAGACAAGAACATCCCTATCCTCGGAATCTCTTATGAAACGAGAGATATCAATGTCATTCCCTGTCAGATCCGCTGTAGTATCAAAAAGATCACCTAGGTCTTTACGTCTGATTACATGCTTATGAACATCTATTGGAGGTTGAGTTATATCATCGAGTGTCTGTGGTGACACCTCTTTGAGTCCTTCGAGTATTGAACGTGCTGTGTTAAGCTCTAGAGCACTATATGGAAGAGCTGTTGATTGAGAATCCTTTTTTGTATCTATGTCAATCCAAAGAGCTATAGAATCGTTATATTCCCCGTATCTGTTAAGTCTACCGAATCTTTGGACGAGGCTACTCCAGGGTGCAAGCTCAGTTATCAGAATATGAGCTGAGACATCGACTCCAGCTTCTATAACCTGAGTCGAGATCAGAATTTTTCCTATATTTTTGTTGTCAGTAGATTTGAAATTGTTAAATATCTGAGTCTTTTCAGGGAGTCTAAATCTTCCATGGAGCAAAAATAGCTGTGGTTTGTCTGTGCCTGATTTGTTCTGATATTCCTTAGTTAATTTCTGATAAAGGTCCTGTGCACGGTTCACAGTATTGACTATTATAATCATGGAAGGAGCAGGTTCTGCTCGTTGATACTGATCTTGAATTAATTTGCTGAGTTTGTCTATATACTCCTTAGAGGAATCTTCTTTTTTCGTACTTTTAAGAGTTATGGAAGCGTTCTCGAGCTTTTTGAAGGCTGTCAGTCTTTTTTGCAGCTTCTCAACTTTAGTATCTTCCTCACTTATCTTCACTTGATCAAGTTCAGGTTTCTTGAAATCAACTGTTTTTATCCAGTCTTCTTCGCAGGTTGCACTCATCCAGATAGTATGATGGTTACCAAATGTCCCAAAACCTCCTCTGAAAGCTTCTATTTGGGCAGATGTGGGAAGTCCAGCGCCCATTAACTGGACTTCGTCCATTACCCACAGGCAGTCATTATTTAATAGTCCAAACTCCAATGGCCATCGAAAACGGCTGGACGCATATCCTCTGTTCAACTCCCGAGAGATTAACATGTCCTGAGTCCCAATCAGTATCGCGTCTCTTTCCGGATATTCCTCCCATTTTCCTGCATCTTCTCCACCCATTAACAGATGCACAGAAATCTTCTCATTAGCAGGTTGTCCATGTTCAGGCAAATATTTAATAAGCCCCGTTTCAGCGCGGAACCCGCCGCCTGCCCGTGGCACACGGCCAGCGCAAGCGCGTCGGCCGTGTCGTCGGGTTTAGGCACTTCACGCAGGCACAAAAGGCGGCGTGTCATCTCCATCACCTGC
>ENA-UOOK01006178-UOOK01006178.1-fermentation-metagenome-genome-assembly--contig:-NODE-6178-length-11611-cov-3.986154_pt1 | contig 11611 bp, 12 predicted proteins | sample MGYA00245777_ERZ724023 | MGnify/ENA primary metagenome ERZ724023 (study PRJEB28704, sample SAMN03018312) | fermentation metagenome | biome: anthropogenic terrestrial biome; feature: soil; material... | reverse complement strand
GTGTAAAGTTTGTTATCATTGGACACAGCGAGCGGCGTGAGTATTTTGCTGAAACCGATGAAACCGTCAATAAAAAGGTACATACTGCATTCAGATATGGAGATAATAGAGAAACTGGGTTTGTATGGGGTCTATCAAGGTTTTCGCCAACATTTCCTGTTAGTTTATTTACCCCATCACATAATATGGGGTATCGTGAACGAGAAGATGGAGGTATTGCGGACTCGATGCTATGGTTTGCAAAAAAATGGGCTAATGATTTAACAGTAACAAGTTTTGAACCTTACACGGATTCATTAACACCAACAACTGTCGAAACGGGTATTTTATTGCATAAAGGAAGACTGCAAATGTCCATCGGAGATAATCCAACAGAAGTATTAGGAACAGGAACCACTGAAACAAATTTAACCGGTAGTGTTATGACAAGCAAAAATGCGTATGGATTAGCACAATGGTCACGAAGACAAAATATCGTAGGAGATTATCAATATATTGATTTAATAGAATTGTATCATATGTCTATAACATCACTGCCGCCTGTTATAACCACATCTATTAATGAAAACGTCAATAATCATATTATTCATTACCCAAATGAAATATGGTCTTCAGGAGCATTTCCAACAAGTTATCTGGCAGCACATGATTATGCATTTAGACTGCCAGCCATATCACAAAGTAATTTAACAGATTTGAATGGAGATGAACATAATATTACAATTAAAGCTGACATTTCTAATCCACATCCCGACGACATTAATCATCGTGATTTTAATTTTAAATTTATATATGAAGAGACAGACAGTTCATCAGACATTGTCATATATGAATTAAATGACATGGAAAAGGATATGTTTTTGCATGGTTCAATAATAAATATAAAAATCAAATGTATACATAAAAATGTATGGACACACAACGGATCATCTAATACTTTTACATCAGTCAAGAAAAAAGTATGGACAGTAATAGATAAATCAAATGCATTTTTATCAAGTGACACAACCAATACAACTGTATGGGGTGAAGATGTTACATATACGGATTACAGTCAAAAATAAAAATTAAAATAAAAAAGTAAAAAATGAGTTTTAGTTCTGGAAGTTTTCAAATTTTGACAGCAAAACCTGGACAAAATTATTATAGATTGCAAAATTCAGTAACAAGTCAACCTGTATTTATTTATAGAATAGACGCACCGTTGAATGTTCACACAGGTTACGAAATAATTTTACATTTACGTTCTGAAAATATTGAGTCACCGTCGGGCGTTAGTGGTTCAGGAGGGCCAATTGGATTACTGCAGCATCCAATGAACTATGATATATGGTATCAAGCGGGGCCATCTGGTCCTGTTGGATGGTTAGCGAATGATAAAAATATAGTATTTCCAAGATTTTGTCCTTATTATTTTGGCAATACTAATCCTGACGAAAAAGATTATTCAGCAGGATTAGAACAATTTAATGCGCTTATACGTCCTGGTGAAGGTGAAGGTGTTGGGTTGGAAGGCTATTGGTTTGGAGGCACAGCTGTTTACGCTGGAACGCCATACATATTTTGCGATAATAAAGACTATAATTCCTCAGTATATTATAATTTACAAATATCGAATGAGGCATACTGGAACAAAGTTAGAGACATATTATTATTTGACAAAATAATTCATTTAAGATATGTCAAAGATTATATGCCGTTTCCCCAATTCTATGATGTGAATATGTTTGACCAACAGTGGCGAGATTCAACAGCACGAAAAGATTGGTGGGTTGTGGAAAAAATAATAATTCCAACAGTTCCTAATTATCCGCAAATCTTGCCGCTGCATCAATAAAATAAAATAAAATTAAACATGAAAACCCAAAATATTATAAAGCACATTATAAACTTTTTAAAAAAATCAAGTGTGCAAAAAGTACTTTTAATTCTGGCTATTTTTGTAATGGCAATCTTTTTATTTAAAGATTGTGGACGAACCAACAACGATGACTTGATAACACGGTACAAACAAAATATTACAGCTTTAGAAGAAGATGTACAAATTGAAAGAAACAAAAATAAGGATTTGCAATATTCAAAGGCTGTATTGGCTGCAACTAATAAAACACTTAAAGATCTGAATACGGAATTAGCAGATGAGGTTGCAAAACAAAAAGGCAAAGTAATTTATATTTCAAAAATCAATGCGGAATTAAGAATAAAAATTGGCGATCTTGAAAATAAAAACAGGCCTGGTTCTATAACAGTTGATGTTAATGAAGATGGAACGCAAAATGTTAATTGGAATGCACACAAAACATACACGGGTGCAGATTTCAAAATTGCAGGAACTGCAAAAATTGTATTTAGACAAGATACATCAATTTCAAAAATGTATGTAACAGATAAACAAGATACTGTTTTTGTAAAAATACCTATCATAGATGAAGACAGCGTTGTTGTTTCAATACCAACTGCAACATTAAATGTAGATGTAGTAACGGGATTAGAACGTGATACAAAAACAAATAAATTAAAAATATTTGTCAGATCTGATTTTGAAGGATTTGATGCATTAGATATAAATGGAACATTAATAGACCCACAAAAAGATGACTTAATCAAATCATATTTTCCAAGAAAAAGATTTGTGGCTGGCCCGGTTGTCGGGGGTGGTGTGGGTATTATAGACGGTCAATTTAAAGCCGTGCCTTTTGTTGGCGGTGGAATAATGATTAAAATATGGGAATTTTAATATGGTAACATCAAGATACATACAATTATGCGATTATCTCTTACTTGAGTATATATATACTTCAAACGCACCAGATAATTTAGAGTATCGAACAACGCCTGGTGCGCCTGGTGAAAAATATGCAGGTATCTATAGAATTGATAATTTACATACAGGTGAATATCATTTTGTAAATAAAGGTGAACCTGTGAATGGGAAACACATAACAGGTAACTGTTTAGATTGGACTGCTGTGCCTGCTGACAAAACCCAATCGCGGTGGGTATTAACAAATGTATCAGGTTCAGGTAAAAATCCATTTACAACACCATCTGAATTAATTCTTGAAGATTATAGTTCAAAGATTCCTGAAGTGATGTATGATGCTGTTAAACTTCACATTTTATCAGGTTATAATTTTGAAGGTCTTGATGGGTTTGTCTTAGAAGTGTTTTTTAAAGAAACGTCACAGAAAAATTTCAAAGCTGCATCTTTTTGTTTTTCTAGTGATTTAACAACACAAAAATTAACATTCAATCCTAACCCAATAATGTTAGGAGAAAAAATGTATGACAAGTATCTTGAGTTTAATGTTCCTGCATTAAGTAAAATACAAACAGAATACTGGAATAACCCAAGTCTCGATACAGGATTTGCATATAATTATTCACACCCATCAGTACCGGAAAATCCATATCCTGGCGGCTATGTACAAGATTCACCTGTTTTCTTTAAAATGCATGAACTTGTTGGCGTTGAAACAATTGATGGTATTGATTACTTTAATCAAAAAAATACATATACGGCATCCGTATTACCACTTGATACATTTTCAAGTTTAGGTTGTACGATAAAAGAAAGTGAGGATGGTGATTATTTTGAATTTTATCCTACGTGGCAAAATACATTTATTGATAACTATATATCTAATTTAAACTCAACAGGAAATAATGCATGGACGGTTATAAATGAAATTCGTGTTATTGAACAAATTGGAGTTGATTTAAAGCAAACAGCACAAATCATTCAGCACCAAAATAGTAATTATGATACGCCAAATTATTATAGGCCTATTATACGAAATGCCAGTGTCGCATTTTCTTTTACTATTCATTATATAATGAAATTTTTCAACGCAGCAACATCAGAACAAATAATAAGAACATCCACAATAACATCGTATGATGCAAAAAAATATGGTTTAGGGTTAACAAAAATAAATATAGAAAGTAATATTAAACCTGTAAATGTATATAATAAAATAGTCAATCTTAAACGCATATCAAATAATCCATCATCATCAAAACCAATGGGTATAACAACAAAATATGTTAATACATATGTTGATAGATATAGTCTTGCATTAAATTCAAACAGTAATGCAATAAGCAATGAAGATGCCGTAATTTTTTATGGACAGGGTGAACTTACAATTTACATAAGCAAATTTGACAATATTGTGAAATTTAAAATGGTTAAAATATCTCAAGATAATTATGCACCTGTTAACTTAACAAATACAAATCTTTTTGTTAATTTTATTTTAGATAATGAAGAGACGTTAAGTTTTCCAATTGAAATAACGGATGCTGATAAAGGTGAATGTCTTGTTGAGATTCCTCGCGCATCTTCACAACGATTATTAAAAACAAAAAAAGATACTAATTTTTATATTGTATCACAAAATGGCAATGAATCACTGGAAACGTTAATGTATACTGGAAAATTCAAAGACACAAACGGTTTAACATCTGATATATATGAAGTTAAAAAACCAATTCTTGATTATATTAGAGATAAGGAAAAAGAATTAAACGAATTAAATGTTGTTTTAGAAAATGATAAATTAGATATTGAAAATCAAAAAACCGATTTAGCTGTAAAGTCACGAAAATTAAATGCGCAATACAAAGCTTTAAAACAAGCTATCATAGAATTGCCTGAAGATATGCAAGCAGCAATACTTGCAGGATTTCCTGATGATGTTCAAATCATTGAAAATCCAAAATTAGAAACAGGTGATTCCACATCAATAACAGGTATTGGTTCAAGTTCATCTAACGATCAACCGATATATAAAGATTCAAATGTATTCACAAATCTCAAGCCTGCAATAGTTGATAAAACAAATATAGCAAAACAAACTGCCGAAACGGAAAGTAAAGAGGCACAACAAAACGAGACTATAAATAAAAAATAATTATGATTCGCAATGCTAAAAATAATAACTTCAGAATTGAGTTTCCTCGAGAATTTTTCTTTGATGAAGTTGTTAAAAAATATGAATTTTATATTAAACGATTACCTGTTCCTTATACAACCATTAGGGACTTCATAAATGCAAGTATCCAAGGTGTTACATTTCCAGCAGCATCTGGACCAATTGTTGACCAAACGTTATATGACGATCCTATAAAATGGAGAGGACGTGGTAATCTCGAACGTTGGATAAGTAGAGAGTTTTCAATAACTTTCAAATTATATGAGGGATATATAAATTACTGGATAATGTTTGAACAACTTCAGCAATTTTATTCATACAAACAACCTAATTATATGATAGGTGATATAGTATTATCATTTTTAGACAATACAGGTTTTGAGTTAATTGCATTTAATTGTCAAAATGTTGTGTATCAAGGTATATCATCACTTGATTTATCTTTTTCATCAAATGTTCCAGATTTTAAAACTTTCCAATGTGATTTTGTATTTAATTACATGGATGTAAAAAAACGATTAGATTAATATGAAAGATTTTAAAGAAATTATAGAAGGCGACTCAGGTTATAAGATTGAATTACTTACAGGCGGAGAATGGATTGTAACAGATGCAAACGGTACAGAATTGGCAAGAGAGCGCACAAAAGCCGACGCAGTAAAAGCCAAAAAAGATTTAGAAAAAAATGAATCTTCATCCAATATCAAAGATTTTAAAGAAATCTTAGAAGAAAACAAACCAATTCTTGAAGGTGAGATGGTAGAACATTTAACAGAAGAAGAAAGAAAACAAGCTGAGAAAATTTATATTAAATTAGCTGAGCATATTGAAAATGGTGGTTCGTTTAATGATCTTGATGAAGGTATTATAGGTGGAATACTTGGTGGTGTTGGTGGTGCGTTAGTTGGTCCAGCACTCGGGAAGGCAGTATGTAAAGCACTTGGTATTGAAAAGGGAATATTCTATGATTTATTAACATCGCGTCTTGTAACTGCTGCCTTAGGCGCAACTATTTTTGGAAAGAAATGATAATATGAAAAGAAGGATACCTACATTGAATGAATTTGTTGATGAAATGGTAGATCTTAAACCTGCAAAGAAATGGATTGATTTTGACTTACAAGGTTTAGACCAAGAAACTATGAAATATGTATGGGATATGTATCTTGATACGTATGGACACGGAGGGCTTGATTTAAGCGCTACTGATATGAAGGATTTGCAACAAAAATATGATGCAATATTTTTAGTAGACATTGATAAAAATGAACGTCCTGATGCATTCATATTTTACAGAAAAACTCCATTTGGATATAAAATTGCATTAGGTGGTGCAAATAAGAAAAAAGAAGCAAAACATGCATTTGTAAAAAAAACATTGGAACTTGTATCAAAAAAGAATTCAGGATGGTATGCTGAAGGTTCTATGAAAATGGATGCAATTCTTAAATCAAACAATGTTCATTTTATTGATGATGAACAACAAGTAAAGACAATTCTTAATAAACCAATTGAATGGGTTGGTGACGGTTATTACATGAGAAAGTTATCAAGAGCTAATAAAAAGATAACAAAAAGATTATATGGATATCCGAAGATTTAATTAGAAACACTTAAAACTTAAATATATGAAAACCTACGTGGGAATTGATTATAGTTTAAAATCGCCAGCAGTAACTGTTATGTCAAAAGCTTCTGACATAACATTTGTTATTTTCCCGAGAGAAAATTCCCTAAAGGATAAATACATTGAAACACTTAAAGATACCGGTGTAATAATATCACCAGTTCCTTATATCAAAAACGTAAAAGATCTTGCTGAAAATGAAAGAATCAATTCTGGAGATTCTGAAATGTTAGCAACTGCAGTTGCAACTGCAATACTACCACATCTTAAAGGCGATATTAAAATTGGGATTGAAGGAATTTCATTCGCAAGTCCGGGCAATACAAAAGTACAATATGCAGGTTATCATTATGTGTTACGATTGCTATTGACAATAGTATTGCCTATTAAATATGATGCCGTTTATGTATATGCACCTAACACTGTTAAGAAGACAGCAGGCAAAGGAAATTTTAAAAAAGACCAAATGATTGAAGCCTTTATTAATTCAGATGCAGTAGAATTACAAAATTGTCCATTAAGAAATGGATTAATAAAAACACCAGAATTGTATCAATCACCTAAAGCTAAACATTGGATGAAACCATTGGATGATATCGTGGACTCATACTGGACAATGAAAACGCTACTAAATGAATTAGAAAATAATTAGTATTTGGTAAACTTCTATGTTGCAGCCACGTTTCATTAAATGATTTCTAATGAACATTATATTTATTGTAATGGTATCCATTGAAAATGAAACCATTTCATTGTAATGAATATAATTTTATATTATGAAACTAAAACAAGAACATTTTAAAAGAGCGCTTGAAGTTTTTTCGGCGTATTCCACTTTACAACAAAATTTTAACGAAAATCAGGAAAAGCTAAATCAAATAGCAAGTACACAAAAGGCCTTAGTGGAACGACTTGAACAAATCCGAGAATCTGAACAGGAATGGATACGTCAAATATCTAAAGAATACGATATGACGCCAGAAGAACTGACAAAGGAAATTGGAAATTTTGTATTAAATGAAATTAGGTCACAAAAAATTGAAACTATTTAAACTTGAAGTATAATATAATTAGAGACAAATATTTTTATTGAAATTTTCTTGTATTCTTTGTTAACCGTCTCGAAAAATAAACTTAATCATAAATCATAAATCTAAAAAAATTCTAAAAAATGGAAGAAAATTATCAAGACCTCATGAATTTATCAGCTGACGATTTTGAAAATCCGTCATCTGGGAAAACAGAAACCGAAAGGTACAAACCTTCCGCAAAAGAAGGTAAAGACAACGTATATAAAGCTGTTGTTAGATTTTTACCTTGGTACGAAAATCCTAAGAAATCAATAATGTCAAAATGGACTGCATGGTTGGTTGACCCTGTATCCGGAGACGGCAAATATGTTGATTGTCCATCATCCGTAGGCAAAAAATCAGTTTTGCAAGATGTTTATTGGAAATTAAGAAAATCTGAATCTGTTGCAGAACAAGATTTAGCAAAGAACTTTTCAAGAAGACAAACTTTTGCATCACTTGTTCAAATCATCAAAGACGATAACAATCCTGAACTTGTTGGAAAAATTTTAGTATTTCCTTACGGTATTAAAATTCACAACAAAATCATGGCACAAATCAAACCTGAATTTGGCAAACCTCATATTCCGTTTGATTTATTTGAAGGGCGTCCGTTCTTATTAAACATCACACTTGTTGCAGGTTATAATAACTATGACAACTGTACATTCCTTGATGAAAAATTGCCAATCACAATTGATGGTGAACAATTAGAAAAAACTCCGGAAAACATTCAAAGAATTGCAACATTCTTGAAAGAAAACTCACCAGACCTTTCAAAATATGATTTCCGTGAATGGGATGATGATACAATGCAATTTGTAATGACTGTTGTAAAAAACACAATACCTAAAGGTAAAGTAATCGAATCTATCAAATCTGCAAATGCAAAACAATTTGCAAACGTACCTGATACACAAACTGTGAAATCTGAATCTAGTGCAACATTTGATATGGGAGAAGCAAAAACTGTTGAACAAGAAATTGCACCAACACGATCTTCAAATGTCCCAGAAATCGAAAGTATTAAAGAACCCGAAGCCGATGAATTTAATATTGACGATGTAAATTTTGAAGAAGATCTTGACGACGATCTTTATTCAAAATTATAAGTTATACCAAAAGGTCGTAATGTTAATAATAACAGTACGACCTTTTTTTTTCTTAATTTTTCTCAACAAATCTTAAAAATACTTAAATGACACTTGATTTTATTAAAGAAGATTATGACAAACTCTAAATTTAATTTTACACTTACTGATTTTTCAAAAGAAATGGATCCCAACCTTTTTTTTGAATCCGTTTTTAAATTATTACAAGAAATATTAAACGAACGACATGTAAGTATACAAAAAAAACAAGTGCTGATAAAAGAATCTCGTCTTAACTTTGCATGCCCGTATTGCGGCGATTCAGCAAAAGATGCAAATAAAAAACGGGGAAACATATACACTGATTCATGGGGGTATCATTGCTATAATTGTAATGTACATACAAATATTGAACGATTTTTAAGTGATTTTGGAAAATCGTTAAACGCATCTGAAACTGTGTACGCGAGAAACGTGCATAGTGAAGCAGTATCAAAATTTGCGCATGAGGACAAAAATATTGATATTACATACTTTATAAAACCAGAGTTGCTTGAGCAATATGCAATTCCTAAAGAACATATATTCAAACACTATAAACTTAAAACTATTCAAAACGGTGGGCGTTGGATTCAAAATTATTTGAAACAAAGACATCAAACAAATTATGATGTATTTGGTTGGGATAGCGATTTGATGCGACTTTTCATTTTCAATTTAACAAAGGAAGGTAATGTCATTGGTTTTCAAGTTAGAAATTTTAAGACTGAACCAAAATACGTTACACATACTTTGGAGATGATATATAAAAAATTTGATATTGCATTGCCTACATCAGATGGTTTTAAAGAAGTTAATAGATTATCGTTTTTGTTTGGAATTGCAACTACAGATTTTTCACAAATGATCACAATCACTGAAGGACCACTTGATTCTTTTTTGATTAAAAATTGCATGAGCACTTGTGGGTTGGATAACGATTTCCCATTTGAAATTTCAAACATTCGTTGGATGTATGATTATGACAAAGATGGGACAGCAAAAGCACTTGAACAAATAGGACGCGGTGAATCGGTATTTCTTTGGAAAAAATATATAGCAGATATTGGCATAAATATATATAAAAAGAAATTGGATTACACAGATGTAATAACAATTGCCAAAAAAAGCAATTTACCTTTGAAACCAATAGGAAACTATTTCAGTTCATCAAAATATGATGCATTCTATATTTAAAATAAGTTAAACAATGTTTAAAACTTTATGGAATATGATTTTTAAAATTAGTGATGATGATATTGATAATGAAATTGATGATTATTTAAAAGCACGTCATCATCTCAAAGGCAATGATCTTAACTTAGAAATTAACAAAAATAAACCGGAAACGGAATTTGAGATATTAGAACCAAAAGCAAAAAAGAAAATTGAAGTAATAGAAATTGAAGAACATGTCAGACGAAACAAAAAATCAGGAAAACAACTCTTCTGAAAAAGAAGATATAACAAAACGTTTTGAAAGAGAACAACGAGAATGGAATACCAAGATTGATGAAATGACATCAAGAATGCGTGACATCTCTGTATTGTCTGACGTTCTTGTTGATGCTTTAAGTCAACGACAAATTGCATTAGAAAAAACACATATATTAATGTCAGTATTGTCTGGGATAAATGCGCAATTAAGAAAAAAGAGAAAAGAAAGATTTTTATATTATTCACAATCGTATGATTTGGTTTTGCAAAAAGACCAAAAAAATTTATTCATTGATGTTGATTTGGAAAAATTAGTACGAACACAAGAATTATTTTCAAATCACTTATCATATATGCGAAGCACTGTAGATACAATTGATAAAATGTTGTACGGAGTCAAATGGAGAATTCAATTAGAGGAATATAAAAGATCTCAACACTAAAATAACAAAAATACTAATGAAAGCTAAAGTAACAGAAGATGGTAAATTTATTCACATTTATGAATATAATGAGCAGGAGATACGGCAAGTACAGTTTAGCTTCAAACGACGTATACAAAATTGGCGATTTCATCCGCTCTTTACATCCATTTATAAATAAGTAAATCGTTTCATGAATATATAAAAATAAAAATATTATGAAACGAGAATATCTTATATATAAAGTAATAAACATAATAAACGGAAAAATCTATATAGGACAAACACATTTCCGTAATGATAAATATCTAGGCTCAGGAAAAATTATAACAGCTGCTATTGAAAAACATGGCAGAGACAATTTTGTTAAAGAATATATAGATGTTGCAAGTTGCCAAGAAGATCTTGACGAAAAAGAAAAATATTGGATAAAAGAATTGAATGCACAAGATAAAAACATAGGTTACAATATTGCCGATGGTGGATGGAATGATTTTACAATGAATGAAGAAATCAAAGAAAAAATCTCAAATACACTCAAAGGAAAATATGTTGGTAAAAATGCTTTCAGACATGGGATTAAATTATCTGATGAACATAAAGCAGCAATATCAAAAGCACTTAAAGGAAAAAAATTATCTGATGAACATAAAGCAGCAATATCAAAAGCCAAAAAAGAATATATGTTTACAGATGAACATAAAAAAAATATAAGATTATCCGCAATAGGAAAAAAATTATCTGATGAACATAAAAAGAAAATTTCAGACAGTGGAAAAGCAAGAAATTTTAAATGGAGCGAAGAACAAAAAGAAAAATTAAGAGAATCAAATATTAATAAACATCAAAAACATAGTAAATATGTAGATGTATTGGATATAGAAACAGGAAAAATTGAAACATTTAATAATAAAGTACAAGCAGCAAAATTTATAGGATGTAGTCGTCCTTTAATTAAAGAAGGTTTTGTAAAAAATAACTTTATAAA
>ENA-UOOK01006177-UOOK01006177.1-fermentation-metagenome-genome-assembly--contig:-NODE-6177-length-11614-cov-2.778441_pt1 | contig 11614 bp, 8 predicted proteins | sample MGYA00245777_ERZ724023 | MGnify/ENA primary metagenome ERZ724023 (study PRJEB28704, sample SAMN03018312) | fermentation metagenome | biome: anthropogenic terrestrial biome; feature: soil; material... | reverse complement strand
GTGGACCAGATAAAGGGAGTTTATTTTCCCGCCACCGCTTCAATTTTTGATGCTTGTTTGAATTTCGAAGAAAAATTTAAAGAGCCAAACACACAGCATGGAGAGGATAAAAAATACTCTTTGCAAGATATCATTGCGGATACGGAAACAGCAATACCCCAGGAACCAGCTATAGATGACGGAATTGAACGTTATTCAAATCGTTCCATTTTACGGCCAGCAATTTTCATACTTCATGTCTTGAAAACAATCTCAGGGAACGACAAAACCATTTCATTAGAAGAAGCAAAACTCCTTGAAACGTTTAAAAGAGTCTGGTCTAGTGATTTGAACACTAGTTTTGTCATCCAGATGCAGGCTTATCGTGTTTGGTTGGATGAAAATATCATTTTTTTGAGACGCTCAGATGACGATACGTTGGAATATGCGTTTCGCTCTGAAGATGAAAATAATCCTGAAAATGGAGATAAAAATAACAATCTTGAACGCAAAAAATTAAAACAATATCAATCAATGCTTTATGTTTCATCAAATGATTCTCAGAAATGGGTTTTAGAAGCCTTCTTAAAAACACAAGGGGAACCCCTGACTCTAGAGACTATCAAGAAACTGGACAATCAGATGCATCCGTTACCGAAATATGAAGGAATGTGTTATGGATCAATCAACCGATACTGGTTCTGGAAACTTGATTATCTCCTGTGGGAAAAGTGCATGACTGCCGAAAACCTCCTATTCAATGGGATCGTTCCTGAAATCAAACTAAAAGAAGACGAGTTAAAAGCAATCAAAAATTATCACTTTCGGCAGAACCGCTCAATTGAACATCTTCATCCACAAACTTCAAGTTCACCGTGGGAAGAGAATGACCTGCATGACTTTGGGAATCTTGCGATGATTTCAGCATCCTTCAATTCAACCCAAAGTAACGATTCAGTCGGGGTAAAATTTGCCCGACTGAGAGACACCCAAATCCCGCAAGGAAAACTAGAAAGCATAAAAATGCTCTTGATGTTCAACGTTGCAGGAGGCGAGGAAAGTGGATGGAAGGAAAAAGAAGCTAAGGAGCATGGAATAAAGATGTATTCATTACTTGAGGATGCAATAACTCAATAGTATGACTTCAGTAGAGAAAAAAACTATATCTATATAGCGGATGGGATAATATCTCCCATCCGCTATTCTTATCGTTATGTTTATGTTTCAGATCAAAATAACACAACCAAAACTTCACTGGTCTTTAAAATATCAGTGACGGTCAAATATCGAACACCTCCTGTCATTATTTGCTTAATAATATTGTATTCATACAGGAAATCCCATTCCAAAAAGCTGGCATCGTAACTGCTTTATATCCATTTAACATTTTACCAATTTTATTATATGGACAGCTTTATGGAGGTATTCAATGGATAAGTATCGTAAGGATTCGAACAGTTTTACGCGATTAAAAGCACTGGAGTTTTTTGTCAATTTCATTAAAAATCATGATGATGCGATAGAGAATGATGATGTCTTTGCCATTATTGACGAAATTGTTTCACAAGAGGAGTTAGCCGAACTTATTAAGTCCACTTACTCCACTAAAGAATTGACTATGATTCAAGAGAAATGTAGTTTGGGTAACCAGTGGGATTTTAATAGCGACCCTAAAAGGATTTTGTGGGGAATGTGGCAGCATGGGCCCGCACGATCAACGCTTCGCCAAGCAATAGCTAAACTGGCCAACACATTTATCAATAATAATGCTAAACATAACCCTCAAGATGGTTTTAAAAAACGCTTTAAAGAATTGCAATCAACATTGGGGTTATCCGATTTTGAAATAGATATCCTTTTAGTAATGTTGTGCGTCCGGGATGATACGCTATCGATTACCAGTCCCTTCCGCCGCCGCTTCGATGAACGCGATAAAATCGTTTTCATCGCTAAATGTCTAGATTATTCGACCATCCGAGTAGTGAAAGCTGTGTCTCCTCAAGAAAAACTCCGCCGTTATAGTTGTTTGGACAAGAATCTCGATTTCGTTGATGATCTTGACCCTTTTTTGTATGGCATTGAAAACGAACCATTGTCGAACATTTATTATCAAAAATACCAAGGCGAAGTTTTGCCTTGGGATTTTTACGGAGATTTAGCTATTAAGCATGGAGAAATTTTAAAGGATATGATCTCTGCCGGCGGGGGCAAATCTCCCGTGAATATTTTACTTTATGGCGCACCGGGTACTGGCAAAACTAGTTTTGCCCGCACCTTAGCGACCGAGCTAAAACTCAACTGTTTTGCGATTGCTCAAAATGCTAATGACAGACATGACAGGAGCTCCTGCAGCACGCCCGAATTCCGTTTCGGCGCGTTACAGGTTTGCGACGAACAGGTCGAACCATCACAAAGTATGCTGATTGTCGATGAGGCTGACGAGATGTTACGCGGTAACTGTTCGGGAGGTGGTTTCTTTATGCTTTTCGGCGCAACAAACCGCGACAGTGTCGGGGATAAAGGGCTGCTGAACAGCGTACTTGATTCGATTCGAACGCCTACAATTTGGATTACCAATACGAAAGCGAACGAACTGGATGAATCCAGCCGGCGCCGATTTGATTATTCCATTCGCTTCGACGCGCTCAGTAGCATTCAGCGTTTGGCAATCTGGAAGAATAACGTAACCAAAATGAAACTTAAAAAGCTTTTTAGCAACGCACTGATGACGGAGTTTGCCGAAAAATACGCAACCAGCGCTGGCGGTATTACCTTAGTACTGCAAAATATTGTCAAGCTAAAACCAGCAAAAAAAGAGGTTGCCACACTCGTAGAAAAGCTGATGCTACCACATTGCGAACTCTTGGACATCCCGAATCAAACCGATAAATTTTTGCCTGCCAAGGATTATTCGCTTGACGGGCTAAATATCAAAGGTGGTATCAAGTTGCCGCAGATCGTCGAAGCTATTCGTTATTTCCAGAAGGATAAGGGTAGTTCTCCAGATCGCCCACGAATGAATCTGCTACTTTCTGGCGCACCCGGAACCGGCAAGACCGAACTGGTCAAATATTTAGGAACGACTTTAAAAACCAAAGTAGTCGTTAAGATGGGAAGCGATCTCTTATCCAAGTGGGTCGGTGGTACGGAACAAAATATCAAAGCTGCGTTTGCTCAGGCCGAAGAAGAAAAAGCGATTTTGTTTCTCGATGAAATCGACGGTTTGTTACAAAGCCGACAAAGTGCCAAGAATAGTTGGGAAGTGACACGGGTCAATGAACTGTTGCACCAGATGGAAAACTTCAATGGTGTTCTGATCGGGGCGACCAACTTCTCCACTAATTTGGATGCGGCGACGTTGCGACGCTTCACTTTTAAACTGGAGTTTGATTATCTTGACATTGAAGGGAAAAAGTTCTTTTTTGAACGGATGTTCCAAACGCAGTTGAGTGAACCGGAAGAAAAATGGCTCGCGGCAATCCCGAGTCTTGCCCCTGGCGATTTCCGTACCGTCCGTCAAAGCTTGTACTATCTTAGCAAAAAAACCAACAATGACGACCGCCTCAGTGGGTTAGAGCGCGAAAGCACAGCCAAAGGACAAAATCGTTTTTCTGCAAAGTTAAAAGTGGGATTTTAATAATTGGCAATAATATTCTCCTCTTGATTTATCAGGTTTTATCAGAGAATAATATAGCATTTTGCTATCTAAAGGTGGTATATTTGGGCCGACCGCTGACATCAATGCTTTGGGATCACCAGGTATTTGAATTCTTGCGATTGAATGCAAAATTAAAGCACAGGATTAATGGAGACCTTAATTAATGAATTTTGTAGCGATTGATTTTGAGTATGCGGTTGGACAGGATACTGCTTGTTCGGTGGGAATTGTAACTGTTGAAGGTGGTGAAATTATTGATGAATATTGTCAATTAATCCAGCCGCCTGGTAATTATTATTCTTATTGGACAACCATGGTTCATGGGTTGAACAAATATGACACCGCGCATGCGCCGTTATTTCCAGCGATCTATCCTGAGATTAAACGCCGTTTATCGGAAAAAACAGTAGTGGCTCATAATATTGGCACTGATCGTTCGGTATTATATAAAAATATGACCCGCTACCGCATAAATCATGATGATATGAATATTGAACGCTGGGAATGTACTTTGCAGATTTACCGGCGCAAAGGACACAAACCTTGCGGATTAGATGTTCTGTGTAAGCATTTTAATATAGAGTTAAACCACCACGAAGCTCTCTCTGATGCACGAGCTTGCGCTAAACTTTATTTATTTAGTCAGTAATCCAATCAAAAAGAGGTATATCCGCCACTTAAGCTTGAGATATTTTCGTCAAACATAGATTTAATATCAGCTGTACCAATCCATAGCGCTTTCGTTGCCTTGGGTACTGCCAATTTAATCACCTGTTCATAGATTTACTGGTCAGCTAAAAATTTTATCATAGATTATATATCTTCTTCCTTTAAATGAATCAATTCCATTTCATTTCACTACTATCTGATTCCCAATTAAGAAAAGGGGGTGGAATGGTATGCTATTTCTATTAAATGATTTACGATACGACTAACACTATTTTCTAATTTCACATTATCGACAAAGGAGATTGCTTCTTCATTAAATTTTCTAAAATTGATTGTTTCCATTTTATTGTAACCGTAAAAGCAGATTGCCCATTCTTTTTCTTTATTATCATAAGCAACAGCGGTATCCCCCAAATTTTCGAGGCTGATGAGTCTTTCAGTAAAATTGCCGTCTGCACTCTTTAATCCATAATAAATTGCACTGGACAACCTTATACAAAAGCACAATTTCTTTTGCTTTAAACATTTATTCGTAAAAGTTAGTGATATTGATTTATCTTTCTGGTCATAGTAGTAATTAACGTTTTTACTAATATCATTTTTAGGATAAAACTTAAAATCCTCGAATCCCTGATCTTCATATGATGAACTTTTCAGTACATCAATTACTTTTTCCCAAAATTTTGTTTGTATTGACACCTTCGCCGCTTTAAAACCACCGCCAGATATTTCTTTTGCCGCTAATAGATTTTCTTTACTTTCAATTAAAATTTCTGCAATTCCTTCACTCATCTTGGGCCTCATTCCTGTTATTGATTCTATTAAAATCTTATATTGATTTATTGCTTGAGCTAAGACCGGTTTTTCTTTAGATGCCTCAATACAGCCATTAAGCCATTTTATAATATCATTTTCAAATGATATTATACCGTAGTCATTCTCGTTTAACTCTCCAATTCTATCTTTAGATGGTCTCTTACCATTCAAAGTCAAATAATATAGCTTGATATTTTTATTTAATTTCCCTTTAGCCCTTGCCTTTAATTCTTTGTAATAATCAAGTAGTTGTCTGTTTTGATCCACGGCATCTATTTTTAGTTCAATACCGATAATATAGTTCTTGGATTCTATAGTTAAGTCGATACGCCGCTTATTACATTCAATATTGCTAGTTAAGTCTTCACGCTTAACCGATATTTGGTCAAATACAAAAGTTCTATTTTCTTCTTCGCCTGTAATTATCTGATTAATAAAAAGGCGCAAAAAAGTATTACCTTTGCCATGAGAACCTTTAGGATTCAAAAGTTCATAAAGAAATCTCGAGTGGGTTTGAACCTCAGCTCTTTTCATTCTTAGTATCGAAAAAATATTGAATTTTTCCCCCTTAGCATTTGCCTCTTCTTCATGAATTTGTATTTTTTTATAAACATCAGCTAATAATTTTTCAATTGCTTGATTACCATCCATAATTTGTCTTCCTTAATTATGATTTTAGTGATAAACCTTTCGAATGTCGCGACAGCATTAACGGAATAATTTTCCCATAAGCCATCTTTCACCTGAAAAGTTCTTATTCCTCTTTCTGGCACTCAACCCAGCACCACTTGAAACTACAAATCTAATATTGAACTCGTAACGATACTAAAAACGGGAGTATTGTTACTCCCGTTTTTAATATTATTTTGTTTAATAGGCTGAATTATATCTAATCCTAGCCGTTTTACTTCGCAGGTTGATGTTTTTTTGTAGGACTATCCCTGCAACTATTTGATGTAAGGGTTTCCATGTTAGAATAAGACCTACCACAATATTTACATGTATATTGTGATTTTATGCTACCTTCATATGGCTGATGTCTCTTTGTAGGGCTATTCGTACAACTATTTGCTGTAAGGGTTTCCATGTTAGAATAAGACCTACCACAACATTTGCATAAAAACTTATCGCTGTCTTCGCCTTCAAAAAGTTCATGTTTCCCTGATCCACTTTTATTGCATGAATTACTCGTTAAGGTTTGCACATTTGAATAGTTGCGTCCACAACACCTACAATAGAATTTAGACATCTTTTCCTCCTTGGAAATTGTTGGCTTCCAAAGCCATTTTTGTTGTCTCTGAGAATCTTGAGCTATTGACCATCAATAATTCATTCCCTTCATCGGTTAACTTAATATATTAGATAAAATATATCAAGTAACTGCTTCAACAGTTATAGCAAAGAATATGCCAATTTTAAATTTTCACTTCCAATCTTGCTCAAATAATTAATAAATGATATTTTACTCGAAGAATAATACCTCTATCTAATGAACAAACCTGATCATATTTCAATCACTTTCATCAATATTTAACCACTCATAAAGGGCGAGAAGTTAAAAGCGGAAGGATATCATTAACGCAAAACCTAACTTCACATCTGTATTCCTATGAAGATTCCAGAATATGTGATATTTGCAAATATTTTAAAGTGTTTTGGAGTTTGGAGTTTGGATGCGGACGAGACATCCGCGTTCCATAACGATTCATTCAACACTTTGGCGTAGACTGAAATTATAGCTTAAGATGAGTTTCCAATTCGCGCTCATGATGCGCTCGTGAATTAAAAATAGAAGTTATAAATACAAAGTGTTGATTTACTTTGCGCTAAACTTTATTTATTCAGTCAGTGAGTTTACCCATTGTGGAACTATTTCTGTGGCGTTGCCGATGATGGAGTCGTCAAAACGATAATTGTTTTCTGCCGGATCTTTATTTAATAATAGAGTTTTGACCGAAGCGTCTTTGGCGATTTGGACGAAATTAGCTGCAGGGTAAACTTTTCCAGAGGTTCCGATCGCAACAAATAGATCACAATCTTGCAACGCATTATCAATTTCATTCATATACAGAGGCATTTCTCCGAACCACACAATATGTGGACGGATGGCACCCAATTCGCTTTTTAAGCCACATCTAGGGCATTTGGCGTCAATTCCGGCATCACACTCCCATTTGATAACCTTAGAGCAGGTCAGGCATCGACACTTCAGTAATTCACCATGCATATGAACGAGTCTTGTCGCTCCGGCGCGTTCGCAGAGATCGTCGATGTTTTGGGTAACATGAAACAACTCAATGCCAGGCATCTTCTCCAGTTTCGCTAAAGCATAATGAGCGGCGTTGGGCTCTACTTCTTTTAACTGCCGACGTCGATCATTATAGAATTTATGCACCAAATTTGGATCCGCGGTAAATCCTTCAAAGGTCGCGACAGCATCAACCGAATGATTTTCCCATAAGCCATCTTTAGCCCGAAAAGTTTCTATTCCACTCTCTGCGCTCAATCCCGCACCACTTAAAACTACAATTTTCATATTGACTCCATAACGATACCAAGAACGAAGCTATTTAATTATTGCTATCTCAATAATCATCTTCGCCATAAGTTAACTTAGCGTGTTCAATAAATATATCAATCTATTAGCAAAATGGCTGCCGAAGCCAGTAATAAAATAGGGAAAAGGGATTTCAACCACAGTTGGAGAGTTGGAGAGTTGGAGAATTGGAGAATTGGAGAGTTGGAGAGTTGGAGAATTGGAGAATTGGAGAGTTGGAGATTTGGAGAGTTGGAGAGTTAAAGAGTTGGGGATTTAACACGGAGGCACGGAGGTAACTAATGAGATTTTAAAAAAAGTATTTATTAGTGCCAATTTTTTAACCATGTCGCATGACGTGGAGTGTAATTCGTGGATAAAAAACTCCCTTTTCCCCCTCTGCGTACTTTGCGCCTTCTTGGTGGACTTTGTGGTTGATCCCTTTTCTCACAAACAAAAAAATCCGCCAAACCTTTTCAGGCTTGGCGGATTGGGTTAAACGTTATTTACTTGATTTACGCTTGGGCTACGCTTCTTTTCTTCATGCCCATGGCTCCGAGAGCTGCACTGCCCAAAAGCAGGGTGACGAGAACTCCTGGAAGCGGTTTACCCGACTCAACACCATAAACTCCGAAGAAGATTGCTCCGTCATCAGTAAAAGTAAGCTCAAACAGGTCATTACCTAATGCGTCTGTGCCAACAAAAGCCTGACGATAATTCATCTCTTCTGAATTTATCGGATTCGATTTATCCAAAATCGAAGCGCCTGTTTTGTCGTTAAGGTTAGTTACCCATATTCCGACTTCATCTCCGACGCTAAAATCACCTATTTTATAGCCGGTTTGAGTGACAACGTCATTCCATTGGCTCTTTTGCTCTTCATAGGTAGTTATAGTTGTGCCATCTCCAGCGACGGCAGTGCCATCCTGAGTGACATAACCATAATTTCCCGGAGTCATATTCGCTCTCAAAGACAACAACTCACCATTGCCGGACATTGAATACAGATTGTTTATCTTGTCAAGGATATAGATCGATCCACTACCTTCGGTAACTTTAACGGTGAAAGAGTTCCCATAAACTCCGTTATTGGGACCTCCATCATTCCAATTACCTTGAGGGCCCTTTATAACTTCATACTGGAATGCTGCCGACGCGCAGACACATAGTCCGAACCACAATGCAAACATTAATTTCTTATTCATATATATCACCTCCGTGCAAGTCTCATATTTAAAACTTGCTACATACAATATTATATCGTAATTTCTAAAAAAAGCAAGAGTTTTTTCAAAAAAATATTGAATTATTTTGATAAACACAACTATACTAGTAGTTTTAATTATGCAAAAAATAAGCCTTTTTGGCCTGAAACACAACCAAAAAGGTAGATTGCAAAGCATGAAAATAAAATTTAACACAGAGGCACGGAGTTGGAGAGAGTTGGGGAGTTGGGGAGTTGGGGAGTCGGGGAGCCGGGTCAGTCATGGACGGAACCCTCTTTCAATTTCTTTCCAAATATTCTTGATTTCAAGCGTTGATACCTTTATATTTTCATAATTCTAATACGTAAAAAAAGTTAAACCCAAAATACAAATGAGAGATTTACGTGAAAAAGTCAAATAAGAAACCACATTCAAAATATCCTAGTTGGAATACTACCGATGAACATGAAATTAAACTGCGAAAATCCCGGGCATTAACCGAATCAATGATCGTCAAACGTATTAGCGAAGGTAGTAATGTCTTCGCCGATTATATGATTTCCAAAAAAGATAACGATAATCCAGTGCAGTATAAAGTGGAGATTCGTTCTCTGCAAAAATGCTTTAATCACTGTTCGTGTCCGGACTTTAAAAAAAATTCGCTAGGCACTTGTAAACACATTGAGAAAGTTTTATCTAAAATCAAGGCGAAGAAAAAAGATTCGCCCTTTATTGAAATATTTGTAGATTTCGGCAGCGATGCGCAATTAACCATTGAGTTCCCACCTAAACCGGCCACGGTGGCGATGACTTTTTTGAAAAAATATTTGGATATTTCTAATAATTTCAAAAAGCCGATTGAGAACACTCTTCAGGTTTTTCTCCGGGATTACGAACAAGCTTCCAGCAAAGTCAGAAATGAAATCCGCGTATCCGGGGCGGTTTTAGAACTGGCCGGGAAATTAAGTAGCCAACGTCATAACCAGGAAATTCAGAAAAAGTATGCCGTGGAATTGAGAAAAGTGGCAGGGGAGGCTGAGTTTCTCCGTTTTCCTCTGTATGATTATCAGATTGACGGAATGCTCCATCTCGCTTTTACAGAACGCGCCATGCTCGCGGACGAAATGGGTTTGGGAAAAACCGTACAAGCCATTGCAGCGGCAAATGTTTTACGCAATATTCATAATATAAAACGCGTCCTGATAATTTGCCCGGCTTCGTTGAAGGCAGAATGGGAAGAGCAGATCAATAAGTTTCGACGGTATTGTTCGGGGATCGTAAATTCCGACTGGATGCTTATAAAAATTGTGCAAATTTTTTTCTGATTACCAATTACGAACAGATTGTTCGCGATTATAATGAAGTCAATCAAGACTTTACCCCAGATCTGGTTATTCTCGATGAAGCTCAACGGATCAAAAATTGGAAAACTAAAACGGCACAGAGTATTAAAAAACTACAGTCTCGTTTTGCTTTTGTTTTAACCGGCACGCCGCTGGAAAATAGAATTGAGGAACTATATTCTCTCGTTGATTATATTGACAATACGGTTTTCGGTAGCCTCTTCCGCTTCAATCGCCAATACTATGACTTTGACATTGAGGGAAAAACCGACGGGTTCAAAAACTTGCGGCAACTACATGAAAAAATTCAGCCGATTATGATGAGGCGTCGTAAAGATGAGATCGCCGAACAACTGCCAGAAAGAATTGACAACAACTATTTTGTTAAATTGACGCCGGAACAAAGCAAGCGTTACAGTGAATATGATTATCGGGTTTTAATCTTAATGCGTATTGCCGAACAACGTCCCCTGAGGCCAGAGGAACACGAACGTTTGCAACGCTGGCTCGCGTGCATGAGAATGCTTTGCGACAGCTGTTATATCATGGATCAGGAAATCACCGACTCGCCCAAGGTTGACGAACTCTTAAAGATTTTGACTGATCTCTGGGACAATGATCCGGGGCGAAAAGTAATAATTTTTTCTGAATGGGTCAGAATGCTTGATTTGGTTCAGGTGCAACTCAAAGAAAATAAGATCGATTTTGCATGGCATGTCGGATCTGTTCCTCAGAATAAGCGGCGCGACGAAATCAAGAAATTCAAAAACGATCTCGATTGTAGGGTCTTTTTATCTTCTGATTCCGGTGGACTCGGATTAAACCTTCAAGCCGCCAGCGTGGTTATAAATATGGACCTCCCATGGAATCCTGCAAGATTGGAACAGCGGATTGCGCGTGCCGACCTTCGACAGGCTCTGCAGCACCTTGCCCGGCATGGCGCCGATATAGGTTTTCCGGTGGCCCCGGATTTCCGCCTCGTCATGGACGCCGCCGAGAGCCACCCGGCACAGCTTGCGGTTCGTTGCCCGGGCAATGCTCATGGCGATGCTCGTTTTGCCCGTACCCGGAGGACCCACAAGACACAGCACCCCGCCGGCAGCGGCCGGTGCAAGCTGGCGGACGGCAAGGAATTCGATAATACGCTCTTTGACCTTATCCAAACCATAATGATCGGCGTCAAGGATCTTTCTCGCCTTCTTCAGGTCCAGGGTTTCTTTCGTTTTTTTATTCCAGGGCACTTCAAGGCATGTGTCGAGATAGGTGCGGATCACCGAGGACTCGGCGGAGCCAAATGCCTGCCGCGAAAGACGCGCAACCTCTTTTATCAGCTTTTTTTTCGTTTCCTCCGGCAGCTTGAGGGCCGTGATGCGCCTTTTGTACTCCTCGAATTCGTTGGGCTGATCTC
>ENA-UOOK01006176-UOOK01006176.1-fermentation-metagenome-genome-assembly--contig:-NODE-6176-length-11614-cov-5.939095_pt1 | contig 11614 bp, 7 predicted proteins | sample MGYA00245777_ERZ724023 | MGnify/ENA primary metagenome ERZ724023 (study PRJEB28704, sample SAMN03018312) | fermentation metagenome | biome: anthropogenic terrestrial biome; feature: soil; material... | reverse complement strand
TTCTAAGGTAAGAATCTGAACCTTACCAAATTTTTCCAATTTCTTAAGGTCAACCTGATCCTTATTCCCTAAAACGATATAAGTCTTAGGTTTATTTTTCACATACATATTATTAAATCTAACAACGTCCTCTAAGTTTAGGGAAGGTATTTCATTATAAATTGCAATTGAGCCGTCTTTGGTTCTTCCTTTTTGCAAATCATTAATATAAGATAAAATAATTCTTTCCTTTGAGGTTCTGCTTGTTCTCAAAGAAGATATTAATCCATCCTTAGCCAAATCAAAATTTGTTTGTGAAATAGGCATTTGGTCAAAGAGTTCATTGAAAGCATCGAAGGCATCAATAACCTTATCGTTTTGAGTTGCAATATGTGATAGGTTTTGGTAAGTCATTCCCTTTCTTCCTGGAACAACAAAACGTGATTGAGCTTGATAAGCCAAAGAACGCTTCTCTCTCATTTCTTGGAATACAATAGCATTCATGCTTCCTCCAAAATACTGATTATAGAGAGAAATTATTGCACTTAGATTATCATCAAAAACTCCACCGGTTGTGAATTGGCGACAATAGGATTGCTTTGCATCGTAATGTACAAAATAAACCTTATTCTCTTTTGTTGGAAGTTTCTCCTTTAACTTAACATTTGGTTTTGCCTTAAGCTTGGAAGGGGATGAAACGTGTTCTTTATTAAGAGTTGTTACCAAATTACTCAAACTTAAATCACCATAATAGGCTATTTGATGAGAGTATTTTGTTGCTTCCTTAAGGTCTTCAGTAAGCATTTTTGGGGTAATCTTAAGGAGTTCTTTTTCTGGTATAAAATCATAGAAAGCTCCATCCTTACCATACACAGCATAATTCTCTAAGGCAGAGAAACAACTTTGCTGACTTTTCTTTGCATCATTGCGACTCTTCTGAATTTCCTTAATCATGTTATCAACCGTTGATTGCTCAACATTTGGATTGGAAAGCAAATCTTCTAACAAAGAAAGAGCCTTTGGAAAGTTCTCCGATAAGCCTTCAACCTTTGCCTCAATATAGTCAGGTGCAGGATAAATGGTTATTTGGCAAGCAATATTATAAAGTTCTTCTTTGAATTTCTCAAGCCCGATCTCGTCAATAACTTCTCCGATTCTTCTTGGCTTGGGGTATTTTTTATAAAAGTTAATTATTTTTTCAACAAGATCCAGAGCCTGCTCTTCGGTGAGGTCTTTTGCCACTACGCTACCAAGTCTCGGACGTGGCCCTGCACTGCCCCCGACGGATAAAGTAAAGCCTTTTGCTGTGCCCATTAGCCCTATATCCTTTATAATGGGTTCGGAACACGAATTATGGCAGCCAGAAACCCCAATTTTTAATTTGGAAGGAAGCTGCATCCCGTGGTATTTTTCATCAAGTTTTAATCCAAGACCGACTGAGTCCTGTTTGCCTCTCTTGCAAAATGTAGTTCCAGGGCAAATTTTAACGCTGCGGACACAGAGTCCTATAGCAGCTCCGGGTTTTAGATTCAGTTCTCCCCATGCTGCATCCAGATCTTCTTCTTTTAACCCTACAATTGCAATCCTCTGGGCCGAGGTAATCTTAAGGGCGGCAGCTCCATACTTTTCTGCAATGTCAGCTATTTTTCTAAGAGTTTCCGGGTATACGATTCCTCCGGGAATATGTGGAGCAATTGCATATGTTTCTCCATCTCTTTGCAGAATTGCAGCTTTTTCGGGAAGATCTCCTTTCACATACTCATGACTTACCATATATTATACACTCCTCCAACTTCACTGATTCATTCATATTTTACTTAGATTGTTTAGTTTGATCTTTACTTCAAATTTGTTCGATTGTATTTATTTTCAAAATTTGTTTAATTCGATGTCTGTTTCACAATTTTATTGCTACTTGCCTGAGGTTTTGATAGAATTATTTGACCTAATTGACCTGAGACCGGTGTCGAAACTCGGAAGCAAAAGCTAAATTCATAGATCAGAGCCGATCAATTACTGAATCAATTGGCAGACATAGCAAGTCCTGATTCAGCTCCCCCTGAAATTAGACCCCCATACAGAAGGTGATGAATCCGATATTCCCCCATTTTTCTGGACTAAATATGTTAGAATCCAGGAACATATTTCAGACCCAGAGGTAATATTACTCGAAATAATATAAAACTTCATGTATATTGACTCAGTTCCAAAATCTAGTGATGAACATATAACTAAAAATCACTAAATTTTGTAATTGATTATAATCCTTGTGATTATGCTTATAGATTGAAGGCTTTACATATCGAATATTAATTTTGATTGAAGACTGAATTCTTTTTAAGAATTTAGATTTTCAATCAAGAAATTAAAAAATCACTAGATTTTGCATGAAAGTACATGAGGACATCTTCCTCAAGTACTCTCTTCTTCCTTTTTTTCCATAATCGCGATTATTCCACTAATAATTTTTATGCGTTCATCAACCGAAAAGATTTCAGTCTCAACAATTTTCCTCTTATGAACTTCTCCTTTTTGATACCCTGTTTCATCTTGATACATCTCATCGTTTATGATAAGGTGCCAAATTATCGTAACTATTTTTCTTGCCAACGCAATAATTGCCTTAGCATACCCAATAGACTTCATTTTCCGGTTAAAAAACTCTTTTAATCTGCTATTTTTCTTTCTTGCTGCTGCCTGAGCTATCTGTGTTAGAATCCACCTTGCTACTTTCGACCCTCTCTTTGTGATTCTCCCTTTGTAGTATTTATCAGCAGATTGATACACATTTGGAACTATTCCAAGCCATGAAGCAAGTTTATCTCCTGAAGGAAAATCTCTTAAATTTCCAATTTCAGAAATTAGAGTTGCTGCACCTATTTCTCCAATACCTGGAATTGACATCAAAATATCCATTTCACGCTTATGCTTTCCATAAGAATAAATGAAGATTTCTTTTTCCAAAACTTCTATTTCATCGTCAAAGTGCTTTATTAATTTAAGACATATTTGAAGCCTTATTGCTGCACTTTGAGATATTTCTCTATCCAGAGTCTCTCTTATCTGAGAACTTTTTTTACGAACGTTTGGAGAAAGGCTGTCTATAATTTGGTCAACAGTTTTGCCTGAAGAGATTCCTGATAGAATTGCTACGCCATTTTTACCAAAAATATCTGCCAGTACATCATGTAAATTAAACATTTCAGATGTAAGAATAGCATGAGCTTCATTTTTTATATCTGTTCTTTTTCTAACAAGTGCTAAACGAAGTCGAATGTATGAACGAAATTCCCTCTGATCTTTTGGGAAAACTCTTGATGGCTGAATCATATTATTAAGTGCAAGTCGTGCAATAACTTCTGAGTCAATTTTATCTGTTTTTTTGTGTGTAAATGCCTTCATATCTCGAGCATTTCCAATTATAACAGGTAGATGCTTTATCAATGAATCATGAATAGGTACCCAAAAATCACTGGTTGATTCGCATGCAACAACATCACATTCTTCTGATACAACCCAATTTTTAAGAGCTAAAATTCCTTCATCATTCCTATCAAAACGTTGTTGCTGTTTTTCACCCGACTTACTAAGAATAGTAGCAATTAAAAAACGTTTATGGATATCTAAACCACAAGATTTGTTTACAATTCCAATCAACTTAAATCACCCCATTTTTTGGGCAGTGGAATTGCCTAAAAGGCAATTTTGCATCCGTGATCAAAGTCACATTTAAGCCTTCGATGACAATTCACTGATTAGTTTTGGAAAGGTTTTTAAAACCAAATCTAGTACAACCTTCCTGCCCAAGGTAATGATGAAATCAATAGTCAAAAAAGGTAAGGTAAAGGTACTTTCATTTCTTTGTGCCTGTTATTCGAAGAATTTCATGTTTGTTTTGGAACAGAGTCGATGTTACACTTATTTTTATCACTAGATTTTGGAACTGGGTCGGTAATTTGAAGATAAATTCAAAATGAGGGTGATTTCAATGATAAAAAACGTGAAGTATTATTTAAAAACTTGAAATAATAAATGACCTACATTAAAAAATGTTGGAGAATACATTTATGTTCTGGCATCACACCGTTTGAAATACTTTTGAATATCCGATTTATCAATATCATTACTGTTTTGTGGGAAATTGGCAATTACAAATTCTCTTGCTTCATATATCTGTTCTTGTTTTCTAGAGGATGATTCATTATTAATATTTTGTTTCGCAATTCTAAATTGGCGAGCAAAATTTAACATATTATCGGATGAATCAAAACCAGATTTATCTAGAAATTCGAAATATTGTTCCATATCAGCTTGTTTCCACTCTAAACCAATTATTATATCCATATCTCCGACATTATCAATTACAAATGTTCTATTTTCATCTGAATTATTCATTGGTACATTAGCATATACAAGACTATTCTTGAATTTGCTCCATGTATCTAATGTTTTAAAGTACTCACTTAATGTATTTTTTTCGGCTTCGGTTGAACAATGTTTTAATAGGATATTTCTGGAAAACATTATACAATTTGTTTGTTCATCATCAAGATTATACATTGGGGTAAATGCTGTATACACAATTGAATTTATGTGAGTATTATTATAATCCGATGTCCCAAATTCTTCGATCTTATTGAGATTTACAAAATGAAGTGGTTGTCTATTAAGTGTTATCATTGCTCTTTCATATTCAACTTTTTCTAGCTCACTTTCATTCATGTAAAATACTTCTTCATCGAATACATAATCCATTCTAGGGCGATTATAATAATTTATTAGCTGGATATTATTTATATAAGAAGCCATTTCTTCGGCTTTATCTAGTTCTTTATAGTAGCCCTCAACAAGATTTATTTCAATTTCATTGGTTGAATTATTATTTTCAATGTTTGTCACGATCGCTCTTTGTTCATTTTCGATACAGCCTATGCAAAATATCAACAAAGTTATTATTGCATATCTAAATATTTTGCTCACATTTCACGCCACCCTGTTAGTTATAATCCTTGTCTGAACATCACACTAAGTAGAAGAAATATAAAACACTTAAATTTTTTGTACTCAATTATTTACAAATTTTGCATAGACTTTGCACTAGCTTACTAAAAATTCGAGTTACCTATATCCCTTCACTAAACTTTTTATCTTCTTTACTCTGATTTGAAGTTCCGTTTTGATCTTGCAATCTCTGTGCTTGATCTTTGTAGTTTCTATTCCCAATGCTGTGAGGTCGTGGGTGTAGATTATTGAAAACCATAAGCATGAGGATCTCTCTGCATCTTTGTTAATCCCTGAGCATATACCCGGTTTTTCAGATTTGTCAATAAATCGTGGACACGACCTGCTGTGAATCCTATTAGCAAACCGTTGTATAAACTATCTGCATAGGAAGACCTTGAGAATCTTTTTCAGGAATTTCGGGAATAGATTTTAGTCCCCTCTGAAAAGATAATTTTGCTGTTACAGAGGCGACCAGAGCATCAAGGATATCATCTCTTGCTACGTCTTTACGTCTGTATTTAGAAAGAGCATTCTGTACAATTTCATCTGTGGAAGTGCAAATTTCTTGCAGCAGCTTTTTTCTTTCTTTAAAACCTTCACTCTCCTTTTTAGAGTACTCCATTGGCTTTCCGGCAAGGGCCCAGAAACAAATTTCGGGATGGATTTCTATTATTTTTTCCTTCGCACAATCTGTGGCTATAAGAAAATCATTCATTTCTCTGATTTTTGGAACGATTCCCCATGTTTGTTTTGTAAGTCGTTTGCCTGTAACTTCTTCGTTGATGTCGCAAGCGATTTCATAATAATCTTCGAGCTTCTATATCGCAGAACCTTTTCTTGCAGTTGGATTTGCTATCTACTAAACCAATAGGGATGTCCACAAGTATACGCACATGAGTATTGCCATCACAAAAATAGCTATAGAGATCCGAGATTTTAGGAAACTGAAATACACCAAAGCTATCAGTTTCTGTTAGTGTAACTGCAAACCAACCTGCTCTGCACCCGTCTACACCAACAAACACTTTTTTGTCCATAAGCAGGGTTTGCAGTTTAGGCATATAGAACCTTTCAGAGGAAGCTTTGAAGGGAGTTGTTTGTTATTATTCAGGCATAGTTGACAGTCCTTTCATATGCCTGTAAAAACTGAATTAATGGCTTATAAACGAGAAGGATACAGCAGGCATAACATTCTTTGTGCTTTAAAATGAATCCGAAATCCCCTCAAGAATAATTTTAAATATAATGATTACAAAAATAATCATTATGCAATTCTACAACCGGCAGAAAGAACTTAAACTTATGGAACTGCTCGATCAGGGGAAACCATCTTTTCTCGTTATAACAGGGAAGAGAAGGGTAGGAAAAACCGAGTTGATCAAGCAGTTCACATGGAACAGGAAAGCACTTTATCTTTTCGTTGACAGCAACAAGAGCATCGACATTCTGATGGACGAATTCGACCAGCTTTTAAAGGAGAAACTGGACCTGCCGGATTACATAAAAGTCGATGAAACGGAGAATTTCCTCAAGTTTATAACCTCTTATGACAGGGACCTGATAATAGCGATTGATGAATTCCAGAGGTTTCAGAAAGTATACCCGTCTTTCATTACTCAGCTTCAGCGGTACTGGGACATGAAGCCAGACAATTGCAGAGTCTTTCTTATCGTTTCCGGGTCTTCGATTGGCATGATAAGAAAAATATTCATTGAGGAACAGGCTCCACTCTTCAAACGTGCTGACAATATTCTGACTATAAAGCCCTTTACGGTCCTTGAGACATTTGAGATGCTCAGTGACATGGGTATAAAAGATCCGGAAGAAAAACTGAATCTGTATTTCCTTTTCGGAGGGACTGTCTATTACTATCGCCTGTTTGAAAAGTATCAGTGCACAGGATTTGACGATGCCCTTGAAAAGCTAATATTCAGCGAGTTTGCACCGCTTAAAAATGAAGTGAGGGACATTCTAATTGAAGAATTTGGGAAGGAGCACTCCACATATTATGAGATAATCTCAGCAATATCGCAGGGAAGATGCTCGATGAGCGAGATCTCGGATCTGACGCATGTCTCTTCCAACTCATTGTCACCATATTTTTATGACCTCATAGACCTGCTGGGAGTAGTGGAACACCGGATACCTGTCACGGACAGTCCTGAAAAAAGCAAAAGAGGACGTTATTTTCTAAAAGATAATTTCTTCAGGTTCTATGGCCGCTTCGTATATCCTATGTACAGCCAGTATGTGGCAGGCAATTATTCTCCCATGCTGGAAAAGGTTCGGAAAGAATGGCAGAGTTACACAGGCAAGATATTCGAGGATATTGTCCGTGAACTGCTGGTTGAAAAGACGATCAGCGATTATCCGGATATAGGGAGCTGGTGGAACAGGAAGGGGGATGAGATTGATATTTTTGGAGTAAATTGCCAGGGAGGAAAAGTCCTGGCAATTGAAGTAAAGAATAAAGAACTGGGTGAAAGCGAGGCCAGAGAGATCCTGGAGTTAACACTCGATAAAGCAAAATTAGTAAGAGGAATATCTGGTCAGGAATTGAAAGTAGGGATAGTGGCCAGAAAAGTCAAAGGCAGAAAACACCTGGAAGATGATGGATTCCTTGTATGGGAACTGGAAGAGCTTATTCCCTGATTTTTTCGAGTTGAGCATTTGCCAAAGAAGAAATGTCTTTGGGATTATTAATCTAATTTGATTAATCATTTGTAAAAAGGAGAAATCAATCCAAAAAGGGCAATGAGAACATAAAGGGAACAAAATTTCATGTTCTTTTTAATTTGGCTCTTCGTCATTCCCTGTGATAAGATGATCTTCAATTCAAGACCGCATTGGTTTTTATGAGAATATTATGGGATACCCACACAAAAACACGAAGAACCTGAATAAACATTAATTTATTATTGATGGGCTGCCAGGAAAAACATAAGGGTGTTAATTACACCCCTGTCCTGGAATTTGTTTTTATGAAATCCTGTGTTCTTTTGGATTTCAAACTTCTTTTCCGGGTTCCTGATCTTCCGGCATAACTCCATCAGACCCGCACATTTTATCAAGTTTCTCCTTTATTTTGTTAGCTTTTGCAGCGTATTCTTCTGCTTCTTCTTTGCCCATATCTGTGAGTAACTTTGAATATTCTGTAAATGTTATTGCTGCCGCACCAAGATTTAAGAAATTTTCAGGGTCTTCCTCAAGTATTTGTGTGTTTAGGAGAATACTTTTTTCAAAGGCCTCTTTTGATTTCTCATACTCGCCGGTTGAATGAAATGTAATGCCTAACTGGGTCTCTAAAACACTCATTATTGACTGGTATTCAAGGTTATCGGGGTCCGACTCAAGATGTTTATTCAGAATCGGGAAGACCGATTCATAAATTGGGATAGCTACATCGTAATTCCCAAGGTTTTCATGTAAAATCCCGTTAAGGATCCGAATTTCACAGACTCTTTTCCAGTTTTCCGGTTTTTCAGGAGCTTTTTCGTATAAGTCCTCATAGTAATCGCGGACAAGTGCCAGGTATTCTTTCGCGAGACCATACTTTTTGTCATGCATGAACACAGTTGCCTGCCTCTGGAATCCCATAGCCAGCAGGTCTTTCACGATATCTTCTTCGTTTTTATCTTGCAGGATATTCCTGTAAACATTGGCTGATTTTGAGTACTGCTGTTTTGCAAGTTCCGGTTTTCCTACTTTTTCAAAAAGCATCCCAAGTTCTTCGTGGGAAAGAGCCAGTTCTTTTTTGTAGTCCCGGTCTTTGGGATTCTCGCTGGCAATCTGGAAGCTCAGTTTTGTGATGCGCTCACGGTGCTTGATTGCACTTTCATATTGTTTTTGCCTGACAGCAAAGGCTTCAACGTCCTTCAGTGTACAGATGAGATTTTCCCTGTAAATGTAATTTTCCGGGTACATTTGCACCAGGTTTTCGATTATTCCGAGGGATTTTTCATAGTATTTTAGAGCATTTTCGAGATCAAGATCCGCATCATACATTCTCCCGATGTAATCCAGGGTATTTGAGATACTTACTTTGTGGTCAGTATTTTCGGGATAGGATTCAAACAGTTTTTCAAAGGCTTCAAGGCCCTGTTCATAGTATTGTTTTGCAGTTTCCGTATCTCCCTTTCCTGCGTAGAGGTGGCCGATCTGGTCGATGGTGGCGGCTATATTTGCTACACTTATTTCGTCTTCAGGGTCTCTTTCATGAATATTCCTGTATATTTCGATTTCCTGCATGCGGCATTCTTTTGCACGCTCTATGTTCCCGATATCTCCAAACAGCTCCCCAAGTTCGGTAAAATAGTCGGAAATCTTGTATTGATATCAGGTTCTTCGGTTTTTTCCCGGCTAATTCCTTGAGTATTTCAAGGGATTTTTCAGCATATTGAGTCGCTTTTTCATATTTATTTTCTTCATAAAAGGCCCTACTGAGAGTCAGGTATATTTCGCGCTGTTTCTTGATGTAAGAACTATTCCCAGGATGTTTCTGGAGTTTTTCGTTCAGGAAGTCGATGGCCCGGAGGTATGTTTCTTCAGTTTTCTCTATATTTCCAAGTTTTGTGTACAGGTCCCCGGAAACTTCGTATAAGGATAAAAGCTGAGAAGAAACAACTTTGTTGCCGGGTTCTTTTATGAGGATTTTTTTATAGATTTCTTCGATCTGCCCAAAGACCCGGTTTGCTTCCTCAAAGTTCTCAAATACAAGACAATAATCTCTAAACTGTTCGGTTATCATCTTCAGGTTATCAAATAATTCTTGTTTTCCAGATATCAGTTCAAATAATTTCCCATAATTTTGCACGATTCTTTCGACCAGGTCTGGCTCAGCTTCAGTCTTCTGGGCCCTCAGGTGAAAGGTACTGATATTTTCCAAAAATTTCAAGTAATTATGTATGTACTCCGGGTTATCCGGAACTATGGCAATAAGCTTATCATAAGTGGCAAGAATTTGATTTATATCTTTTTTATTTCTGTATAAATACTCCTCCATTTTTGAAACACTGTCAAACTCAGAGAGTGCCTTTATAGTAAAACCAAATGAATTGTAGGTATAGTACTGATGCACAGGTTCTCCGGGGTCAGCCTGAAAGAGGGGCACAATAAATTCTATTAGTTTCTGGAACTCTTCCAGGGCCTCCTCCTTCCTTTTCTCGGCAAGCAAAGCTCTCCCTTTTAACATAAGGATCGAACATATGTAGTCAGGTCGCTTTGTCTTTTCAGAAAGTTTTTCGGCTTTTGCAAGGTTTTCAAGCGCTTTTTTAGATTTTCCAGTATTAATTTGCATTAAAGAGGTATCGAGAATCCGAGATATTGCATCCATAATCTGTTTGGACATAGAGGTAGATTGTAATTCAGGTAATAAAAGGCATCTCTATATATAAAACATACAAAAAATAAACGTAAAGTCCATCACTGTAAAACAAGCCGTACTCTTAATTTGAATAGTTTTTAAAGTCTTACCGTACCTGTACAAATCTGAAGTTCCAGTAAGCTCCTTAGTTGAAGATTTTAACTTTTAAGAAACACTTATAAAATTACTACTAATTTTTAAAATTCGTTTCTAAAGCCCTCAAACCAGAACTCCTCAAACCAGAATATTTAATTGGGTTTATATACAGTTGGAGGTATAAATATTATAAATATGTTAGTGGTATCTCCAATGAAAAAAACAAAAATGTCGGCAAATTCTGGCAGGGCCGGGACTTTGAGTTTTGTCCATGCTGCGGATTTACACCTTGACAGTCCATTTACAGGAATTTCAGGAATTGATCCTGAACTTGGGGAAAGGCTTGCGAAAGCTACCTTTCAGGCTTATGAGGCAATTATAGAGCTCTGTATGGAAGAAGAAGTCGACTTTTTGCTTATTGCGGGGGATGTGTATAACAGTGCCGACAAGAGCCTTTATGCTCAGGTCAGGTTTATAGAGGGGCTCAGGAAGCTCGAAACCGCCAGAATTCAGGTTTTTATATGTCACGGGAACCACGATCCTCTTGAAGGCTGGTCGGCAAGCCTGACATGGCCCGAAAATGTACATATCATGAGAGGGGACAGGGCCGAAGTTGTGAAATTCAAAAAAGAAGGAGAAACTGCCGCTGTTATAGTGGGGATGAGTTATCCAGCACGGCACATAGTGAAAAATCTTGTGAAAAACTTTCAAAAAAAAGAAGGCAACTGGCCGTTTACTATAGGACTGCTGCATTGCAGCGTGGGAAGCAACCCGGAGCACGCACCTTATGCACCCTGTACTCTGCAGGACCTCAGGGAGCTCAATTATGACTACTGGGCGCTTGGCCATATCCATACTCCTTCTATAGTTTGTAAAGAGGATCCGGTTGTGATATATCCTGGAAACCCGCAGGGCAGGCATCCCGGAGAAAACGGTGCCAGGGGGTGCTTTGTTGTGGATGTTTCATCAGGAGGAGACATTTCTACAAGGTTCATAGAGACCGACTCTGTCCGCTGGCATATCAGGGAAATTTCCATAGAGGGCCTGGAAACAGAAGGGGAGCTAATAGAAAGCCTTCAAAGCCAGCTTGATGCCATAAGGGAAAATTCCGGAGGAAGGTCTGTGATTTGCAGTTTTGCCCTTAAAGGGAGGGGGCCGCTGTATCACATTCTC